>Ga0172373_10004755_pt1 | contig 18920 bp, 15 predicted proteins | sample Lak10m_2_FD_114546 | JGI IMG/M metagenome (GOLD analysis project Ga0172373, IMG submission 114546) | Freshwater microbial communities from Kabuno Bay, South-Kivu, Congo - kab_092012_10m | ecosystem: Environmental > Aquatic > Freshwater > Lake | place: Democratic Republic of the Congo...
AATTCTGAGGCGCGACGCTCCTGCGAGCATTGAGCGAGCGGCCAAGCAAGCCGGAGGCTTGCGCCCGGCGAGGGACCAACATAATGACGTAGAGCGTGATGCCGATAAAAGGCATCACGCTCTAGGCGGGCCGCAGGGTGATCGCATTTGGCGATCACCCTGGCTTCTTTCATGTCTGCCTCGATCGCCGGCGGGGGCATCCGCCCCCTTAGGCTTCCTCGCTTTCCCTCCGGGGTTCCGCCCCTCCGGCCGCTGCGGCGCCCCAACGGGCATAGTCCTCGCTACGCTCGTCCAAAGGCGATCACCCTGAGGCGGGACCACGCCGTGCTTGACGGCGGAAGCGGCACGGAGTACCACCGCCCGGTTCCGCCGCATCGCACTGCGATAGGGGTCCATGCTGCGTTTTCTTGGCCTGATGTTCAGTCTCCTGCTCCTGCTGGCCGTGGTTGCCGCGGGCGGGGCCGTCTATGTGTTCTGGCATTACGGCCAGGCCCTGCCGGACTATCATCAGCTGGCGCATTACGAGCCGCCTATCACCACCCGCGTCTACGGCGGCGACGGTCGTCTGGTCGCGGAATACGCGGTCGAGAAACGGGCCTTCCTGCCCATCGCCGCCATCCCGCCGCGGGTCAAGGACGCCTTCCTGTCGGCCGAGGACAAGAATTTCTATGACCATGCCGGCATCGACCCGGTCGGCATCACCCGCGCCATCGTCGTCAACCTGCGCAACAAGGGAATGGGGGCGGACCGCCGTCCGGTGGGGGCCTCGACCATCACCCAGCAGGTGGCCAAGAATTTCCTGCTGACCAACGAGGTCTCGGTCCAGCGCAAGATCAAGGAGGCCATCCTGGCCTTCCGCATCGAGCGCGCCTTTTCCAAGGATCACATCCTTGAGCTGTATCTGAACGAGATCTATCTCGGCATGGGCAATTACGGCGTCGCCGCCGCCGCCTCGAACTATTTCAGCCGGTCGCTGGACGAGCTGACGGTGGCCGAGGCGGCCTATCTGGCCGCCCTGCCCAAGGCGCCCAACAACTATCACCCCGTCCGCCATGCCCAGGCCGCCAAGGACCGTCGCGACTGGGTGATCGGCCGCATGTTCGAGGATGGCCGCATCACTCGCGCCGAGTACGAACAGGCCGTCAGCGAGCCGCTGGTCATGCGCAAGCGCGACGACGCCCAGATGATCGTCGGCGCCGACTACTTCGCCGAGGATATCCGCCGCGACCTTGCCGCCCGCTATGGCGAGCAGGCCCTGTACAAGGGCGGCCTGGTGGTGCGTTCCACCGTCGATGCCGGCCTGCAGGCCCTGGCCTCGAAGGTCCTGCGCGAGGGGCTGACCCATTACGACCGCCGCCACGGCTGGCGCGGTCCCGTGACCCGCATCCAGCCCGGTCCGGGCTGGGCGCAGCGTCTGGCCGCGGTGCCTTACCCCCAGGGCGGTGATCCGTGGCTGCTGTCCGTCGTGCTGTCGGCGGGCGAGCAGAGCGCCCAGATCGGCTTCGCCGACGGCCAGACCGGGCAAATTCCGTGGAGCGAGCTGCGCTGGGCGCGGCCGTGGATGAAGGATCAGGCGGTCGGTCCCATGCCGCGCCGGGCCGCCGACGTGGTCCAGCCCGGCGACGTGGTCCTGGTGCAGGACGGCGCCCGCAGCGAGGATGGCAAGCCCCTGGGGGCCGGGGCCTATGCCCTGCGCCAGATCCCCAAGATCGAGGGCGCCCTGGTGGCGATGGACCCCCATACCGGCCGCGTGCTGGCGATGGTCGGCGGCTGGGCCTATGGCAAAAGCCAGTTCAACCGCGCCACCCAGGCGTTGCGCCAGCCGGGATCGGCCTATAAGCCCTTCGTCTATCTGCCGGCCCTGGAACATGGCTATACGCCGTCCTCGCTGGTTCTCGACGCCCCCATCGCCCTGCCGCAGGGGCCGGGACTGCCGCTGTGGCGGCCGAAGAATTACGGCGGCGACTTCCTTGGCCCGACCACCTTGCGCGTCGGCATCGAGAAGTCGCGCAACCTGATGACCGTCCGGTTGGCCCAGGCCATCGGCATGAATGCCGTGGCCGATTATGCCCAGCGGTTCGGCATTTACGACAACCTGCCGCGCCAGCTGGCCATGAGCCTGGGAGCCGGCGAGACCACGGTGCTGCGGCTGACGGCGGCCTATGCCCAACTGGTCAATGGCGGCAAGAAGATCACGCCCACCCTGATCGACCGCATCCAGGACCGCCAGGGGCGGACCATCTTCGTCCACGACAAGCGGTTCTGCGACGGTTGCTGGCCGGTACAATATTCCAGCCAGGAAATGCCGCGTCTGCCCGACATGCGCGAGCAGATCGTCGAGCCGGTGTCGGCCTATCAGATGGTGTCGATCCTGGAAGGCGTGGTCCAGCGCGGCACAGGCCGCTCCATCGCCGCGGTGGGCAAGCCGCTGGCCGGCAAGACCGGCACCTCGAACGACAGCTACGACGTGTGGTTCGTCGGCTTTTCCCCCGATCTGGCGGTCGGGGTGTTCGTCGGCTTCGACGAGCCGCAAAGCCTGGGCGACAAGGAAACCGGCGGATCCATCGCCGCTCCGGTGTTCCGCGATTTCATGATGGAAGCCCTGAAGGACAAGCCAGCCACCCCGTTCCGGGTGCCGCCGGGGGTGCGGCTGGTGCGCGTCAATGCCGGCTCCGGCAAGCCGGCCATGCCGGGCGATTCCCATGCCATCCTGGAAGCCTTCAAATCGACCGACCGCATGCCCTCGGAGGACGAGGACGTCCTGGACGGCGATGCCGCCGAGGGTTTCAGCTTCAGTCCGCTGCCGACCGAATCCGGCCCGTCGCACGGGCTGGTGATGCCCAATGCCCCGCCGCCGCCGCCGGCAGGGCCGGCTCCGACGTCGGGGGGCTTGTACTAACCGCCGGCTTCCCCTAAAACAGCCGCCGGCTGGATCGTCACTGGAAAGGAACCGCCGTTGCGCGCCGAAATCGAAGCGCTGGCCGCCGATATCCGCAAGTCGCAGGCCCTGCTGAAGCGCCACCTCAACTGGGACGAGGCGTTGCGCCGGCTGGACGAGCTGAACGCGGCCTCGGAAGATCCCAATCTGTGGAACGACGGCGACAAGGCCCAGAAGCTGATGCGCGAGCGCACTCAGCTGGACGGTCAGATCTCCGGCTGCCGGCGCCTGGAAACCGAGATGGGCGACCTGCTGGAACTGATCGAACTGGCGGAAGCCGAGGGCGACGCCGCCGTCGCCGCCGATGCCGAGGCGCAGTTGCGGGCGCTGAAGGACCTGGCCGGCAAGATGGAGCTGGAAACCCTGCTGTCCGGCGAGGCCGACGGCAACGATTGCTACCTGGAAGTCAATTCCGGGGCCGGCGGCACCGAATCGCAGGATTGGGCCGAGATGCTGCTGCGCATGTACATGCGCTGGGCGGAAAAGCACGGCTACAAGGTCGAATATCTGGAAGAAAGCGCCGGCGAAGCGGCCGGCATCAAGTCGGGCACCATCCGCGTCTCCGGCCACAATGCCTATGGCTGGCTGAAGACCGAGGCCGGGGTGCACCGTCTGGTGCGCATTTCCCCCTTCGACAGCCAGGCCCGGCGCCATACCAGCTTTTCCTCGGTGTGGGTCTATCCGGTGGTCGACGACAGCATCGACATCCAGATCAACGAGGGCGATTGCCGCATCGACACCTACCGGGCCTCGGGGGCCGGCGGGCAGCACATCAACAAGACCGATTCGGCGGTGCGTATCACCCACAACCCCACCGGCATCGTGGTGGCCTGCCAGACCGAGCGGTCGCAGCACCAGAACCGGGCCAGGGCCTGGGAAATGCTGCGCGCCCGCATGTACGAAGCGGAATTGCAAAAGCGCGAGGCCGCCGCCCAGGCGCTGGAAGACACCAAGACCGACATCGGCTGGGGCCACCAGATCCGGTCCTACGTCCTGCAGCCCTATCAGATGGTCAAGGATTTGCGCACCAACGTCGAAACCTCGGATTCCCAGGGGGTTCTGGACGGCGATCTCGACCAGTTCATGGCGGCGTCCCTGGCCTCGCGCATCAAGGGGCACGAGGAAGAGTCCTGACATTACCCTTTCGTCATTTGATTTTGCGATGGCGGAGCCTATATCGGTTCCGCCATTGTTTTTTGGACAGGATACGCCATGCGCCTTCGACATTTGTCCGTGCTGCTTGCCGCCTTTCTTGCCGTGACCGCTTCCGCCGAGGCCTGGGCCAAGGCCGGCAAGGGGTCCAGCATGGGGTCGCGTGGGGACCGCACCTATGACCGCCCCATCGAACGCAGCATCGCGCCGCCGCCTTCGGCCGCGCCGGCACCGCATGTCGCCCCGACCCAGCCGGGCGGGACGCAGCCGATGTACAATCCCGGTGCGGTGCGCCAGCAGCCGGGCATGGCCGCGCCGGCGGCGCCGATGCAGCAGCCCGGCTTCTTCCAGCGCAACCCCTTCATGGCCGGCATGCTGGGCGGTCTGGTGGGGGCGGGCATCGGATCGATGCTGTTCGGCCATTCCCCGGCCCTGGCCGCCGCCACCGACGCCGCCCCGATGGCCGGCATGTTGGGAACCCTGCTGCAGCTGGCGCTGATCGGCGGTCTGGCCTGGCTGGCCTACAGCTTCTTCCGCCGCCGCGCCGCCCCGGCCAATGCCGAGGCGGTCCCCTATCAGCATCAGCGGGAAGCGGTTCCGGCCCACGCGTCGCCGTCGGCCCGCGTCGAAAAGGAGTTCGAGCCCACGGCCGCCGACCAGGAAGAATTCTCGAAGATCATCCTGGGGGTGCAGAAGGCCTGGAGCGACGGCAACCCCGTCGCCATCCGCCAGTTGGTCACTCCCGAGGTGGCCGGCTGGATGGGTGAGGACCTGACCCGCGACCAGTCCGCCGGGGTGCGCAACGTCGTCGAGGACGTTCAGCTTCTGCAGGGGGATGTGGTCGAAAGCTGGCGCGAGGGCGAGCGCGAGTACGTGACCGCCCGGATCGTGTTTTCCGCCCGGGATTATACCGTGCGCCTGGACAATGGGGCGTTGGTCGAGGGCGATTCCAAGCAGCCGGTGGAAAGCACCGAAGCCTGGACCTTCATCCGGGTCTCCGGCGGGCGCTGGCTGCTGTCGGCCATCGAACAGGTCTAGCCTTCTGCCTGAACGGACGGCCGGACCCTGGTGGTCCGGCCGTTTCCGCAGGTCAGCGCGGCGGCAGGATGGACATGCCGCCGCTGCCGCACTGGAAGGCCACCACCGAGGGAGTCAGGATGCCGCAGCGTCTTGGCGTCCAGGTCTGGCCGATCATCGAGGAAATCCCGAAGCCGGCCTTGCGGCACTGGCGTTCGCCGATGGCCCGGACCTCCTCTGCCGACGTGGTCATGCTGGAATAGCAGACATAGCTGGTCGGCCCCTGCTCGGTATCCGGAGCCAGCGCATGCGGCGAGGTCGAGCAGGCGGCCAGGGCCAGGGTGGCGATGGCGGCGGCGACAAGGTTCCTCATGGATTCCCCCGGATGATGCGATTAACCTTCTGGGTAGCGTGCCTGGGCGACGTTGGCAAGGTTTCTCTATGTCGAGGAGATGCTGCGCAAGGTTGCCGACATGCCGTTCAGGAATGAATCGACGGCGTTGGCGACCACCCTGTCGGTGTCTTCCGGAACCTCGACATGATAGACCCACCGGCGCACCCCGATATAGGTGATGGCGCCGTGCAGGGCGGCCGCGCACTCGATTTCGTATTCGCCGGCGGGCAGGTCGACCGGCAATCCGGCATCGGCGCGCAGTTCCAGGCACAGCGGCACGAACAGATTGTCCCGTATGAATTCCAGATACCGGCTGGCCAGGGCCGGGTCCTTCAGGCCGGCATACATGAACAGCCGGACCTGGACGAAGCGGAAGTGACAGCGGGTATAGGACCTGTAGAAGCGGATGATCCGCTCGCGCAGGGGAAGCGAGCGGTCGCGCAGTTCCCCGGTCCAGGCGGGGTCCCAGCTGTTCATGAAGACTTCCTGATAGACCCGCTCGATCAGGGCATCCTTGTCGGGGAAATAGCGGTACAGCAGGGGCTGGGTCACTCCCAGCCGCTCGGCCAGGGCGCGGGTCTGCCCCTCGAAACCGACTTCGGCGAAGAACCGGATGGCTTCGTCGACGATCATCTGTTCGCGTTGAAGGCGTGGAAGTCGACGGCGAACCGCCTTGGAAGGATCTCGGGGCACAGGCGATTCTCTGAGGCTGGCGGATGCAAGATATCAACCTCAGATAACATAGTCCTAATGGATAGGCCAGCTCCGCCTTAATGATGATGTCGCTAGTTCATATGGCTAAGTCTGTCTAAATTCCCGATCCCGAGGTCTCTTCCTCGACGCGCGGGGGCTCGATCAGGATGCGGTCGACGCGGCGGCCGTCCATGTCGACCACTTCCAGACGCCAGCCCTGCCAGCTGACGCGGTCGCCCACCTTGGGCAGGTGGCTGAGCTGGGACAGCATGAAACCGGCCAGGGTGTGGAAGTCGCTTTCGCCGCTCATGCCGGTGATCCCGGTCAGGGCTTCGACCTCGTGGACGGACAGCAATCCATCGACCAGCCACGAGCCGTCGGCGCGGCGGACGGCGGCTTCCTCTTCGTCGGGGCCGGCGGTGCCCAGTTCTCCGGCGATGGCGGCCAGAATGTCGGAATTGGTGACGACTCCTTCGAACCGGCCGTGTTCGTCCAGGACCAGGGCGAAGGGCACCCCGCTGCTGCGGAAAGTCTCGATCAGACGCGGGGCGCGGGTGCTTTCATGGACGGCGGCAGCGGGCAGGATGGCGGCGGCCGGGTCGAAGGGCTCGCCGGCCAGCAGTCCGTCCAGCAGCTTGCGGGCGTCGACATAGCCGACGACGTCGTCCAGAGAGCCGCGCCCCACCGGGAATCGCGATTGCGGGCAGCCGCTGATGCGGCGGCGCCAGTCGTCGGCGGTGCCGTTGGCGTCCAGCCATACCACATCGGGGCGTGGCGTCATGATCGATCCGACCGGACGGTCGGCCAGACGCATCACCCGGTCGATCATTTCCTTTTCGATGGGGTCGATGGCCCCGGTCAGCGCCCCTTCGGCGATGACGGCGCGGACTTCCTCTTCGGTGACCGAGGCCGTCTCGTCGGGACGCTGGCCCAGCAGACGCAGGATGCCGTCGGTGGAATGGCGCAGCATGTTGACCAGCGGTGCCCCGCCGACGGCGACCCAGCGCATGATCGGCGCCACCCGCACGGCGATGGTTTCGGCATGGCGCAGGGCCAGCCGCTTGGGTACCAGCTCGCCGGCCACCAGGGACAGATAGGTGATGGCGCCGATCACCACGCTCATGGCGATTTCCGGCGACCATTCGGCGATGGCGGGCAGGTGCAGGCTCAGCCAGAGGGACAATTCCTCGCCCAGGGTCGCACCGGAATAGGCGCCGGCGACGATCCCCACCAGGGTGATGCCGATCTGGACCGCCGACAGCAGGCGCGACTGGTCCTCCAGCAGGTCCAGGGCTCGGCGAGCCCCGCGCGAGCCCTGCTCGGCGCGGCGGCGCAGCTCGGCCGGCCGCGACGACACCAGGGCCATCTCCGACATGGCGAAGAAGCCGTTCAGCAGCACCAGCAGGGCGATGATCAGAAATTCCCACCACATGCCCCGAGTCTAACGCATGGACCCGTCCCGGCAAGGGAAAATCTTGACCCTGGCCGGCCAAGGTTGGCATAATGTTCGTAAGGACAGTGCCGTCAGAACGGGCTGTCTCTGCTGTGGTCCGACCGTTCCGGTGGGCCCGGTCATGTTGCTTCCGTGGGAGGATATGACATGCGTAGCTCGGTTGCCGCCATTCCCGTGCTTGGGGATGACAGTCTTTCCAAGTATTTCCGCGAGATCCGCGCCTTTCCGCTGCTTGAAGCCGGAGAGGAGTACATGCTGGCCAAGCGCTGGGTCGATTACGAGGACACCGAGGCCGCCCATCGGCTGGTCACCAGCCATCTGCGTCTGGTGGCCAAGATCGCGATGGGGTACCGCCATTACGGGCTGCCGATGGCCGACCTGATTTCCGAAGGCAATCTGGGCCTGATGCGGGCGGTGAAGAAGTTCGATCCGGAAAAGGGCTTCCGGCTGGCCACCTATGCCATGTGGTGGATCAAGGCGTCGCTGAACGAGTTCGTGCTGGGCAGCTGGTCGCTGGTCAAGCTGGGCACCCTGGCGGCGCAGAAGAAGCTGTTCTTCAACCTGCGCCGGGTCAAGGCCAAGCTGCAATTGCTGGAGTCCGGCGATCTGGCCCCCGAGCATGTCAGCGCCATCGCCCGCGAGCTGAATGTGGGCGAGTCCGACGTCGTCGCCATGAACCGCCGCATGAGCGGGCGCGATTCGTCCCTGAACGTCATGGTCGGCGAATCCTCGACGGAAATCGTCGACCTGCTGCCCGACGAGTCCGACAACCAGGAAGTGGCTTTCGCCAAGCGCGAGGAAATGTCCAAGGGCCGCAAGCTGATCGCCGCCGCCCTGGACTGCCTGAACGAGCGCGAGCGCGAGATCTTCGTCGAACGTCGTCTGCGCGATGCGCCGCTGACCCTGGAGGAACTGGGGGCTCGTTACGGCGTCTCGCGTGAGCGGATTCGCCAGATCGAGGTGAAAGCCTTCGAGAAGGTGCGCGACGTCGTCGCCGCCGGCTTTGCCGCGCCCCTGGCGCTGCCCGGCCTTGGGAAAGCCTAGAGCGTCGCGCCTTATTCCGAGGCGCGACGCTCCTGCGAGCATTGAGCGAGCGGCCAAGGCCGCGGATGCGGCCGCCCGGCGAGGGCTTAGGAACCCGAATGAATCATTCGGGTTCCGTATAACGCAGCACCACCATCGCCGCGGCCATCGCCGCCAGCACGGCCAGGAACGCGACCTGCTTGATGCGGACGGCCGCGGGAGTGCGGTTGTCGTTGGCTGGCGCGGGAACCTGTCGGGGCGGCGCCGCAAGGCGCCGCCCGTCAGGGGAAAACAGCCGGTCGCCCGGCTTAGCCACGCTTGTCCAGCGACACGAACGGACGAGCCGGCGCGCCGATATACAGCTGGCGCGGGCGGCCGATCTTCTGGTCGCCGTCGGTCAGCATCTCGTTCCACTGGGCGATCCAGCCCACGGTGCGGGCCAGGGCGAACAGACAGGTGAAGACCTGGGTCGGGATGCCCATCGCGCGGAAGATGATGCCCGAATAGAAGTCGACGTTCGGGAACAGCTTGCGCTGCACGAAGTAATCGTCTTCCAGGGCGATGCGCTCCAGTTCCATCGCCAGCTTCAGCAGCGGCTCGTCCTGGACGCCCAGTTCCTGCAGGACCTCATGGCAGGTCTGGGCCATGATCTTGGCGCGCGGGTCGTAGTTCTTGTAGACCCGGTGGCCGAAGCCCATCAGACGGAACGGATCGTCCTTGTCCTTGGCCTTCTTGATGAACTCGGGGATACGGTCGACCGAGCCGATCTCGTGCAGCATGGTCAGCACCGCTTCGTTGGCGCCGCCGTGGGCGGGACCCCACAGCGAGGCGATGCCGGCGGCGATGCAGGCGAACGGGTTGGCACCCGACGAACCGGCCAGACGCACCGTCGAGGTCGAGGCGTTCTGCTCGTGGTCGGCATGCAGGATCAGGATGCGGTCCATCGCCCGGGACAGGACCGGGTTGGGGACGAATTCCTCGCACGGGGTGGCGAACATCATGCGCAAGAAATTCTCGGAATACGAGAGCTTGTTCTGCGGGTACATGAAGGGCTGGCCCTGGCTGTACTTGTAGGCCCAGCCCACCACCGTCGGCATCTTGGCGATCAGGCGGTAGCTGGCGACCATCCGCTGGTGCGGGTCGTTGATGTCGGTCGAATCGTGGTAGAAGGCGGCCATCGCGCCGACCACGCCGCACATCACGGCCATCGGGTGCGAGTCGCGGCGGAAGCCGCGATAGAAGAACGAGATCTGCTCGTTCAGCATCGAATGATGGGTGATGTCGCTTTCGAACTTGGCCTTCTGGGCCGGGTTGGGCAGTTCGCCCTTCAGGATCAGGTAGGCGACTTCCAGGAATTCGCAATTCTCGGCCAGGTCGGCGATGGCATAGCCGCGGTGCAGCAGGACGCCCTCGTCGCCATCGATATAGGTGATGGCCGATTTGCACGACCCGGTCGAAGTGTAGCCGGGGTCGTAGGTGAACACGTCCAGATCGCTGTAAAGCTTGCGGATGTCCATCACCTTGGGGCCGACAGTGCCCGACAGCAGCGGGAATTCAACCTGCTTGCCGGTGCTGTTGTCGGTGAGCGTCACGGATTCTTTGGTCATATCGTCTTACCCCGTGTGTCCACACTCACGTGCGTTCGTTGTTGCCATGCCGCGGACAGGGCCGCAGCGGTTCTCGCTATGAGGGCCGTCCGACGCGTTCGGCGTCGGCGATGCGGCCCAGTGTCTCGGCCCGCCCCAGCACCTCCATCACTTCGAAGATGGGGGGGGAAACCGAGGAACCCGTCAGCGCCGCCCGCAGGGGCTGCGCGATCTTTCCCAATTTCTGGCCCTTGCCTTCCGCGAACAGGCGGGCGGCATCCTCCAGAACCGACTTGCTCCAGTCGGCGCCGGCCAGTCCGGCGGCGAACTCGGACAGCATCGCCACCTGCTCGGCGTCGGCCAGCACCTTGGCCGCCTTGTCGTCGACGGCCAAAGGCCGCGGCGCGACGTAGAACAGCCCCATGTCCGCCAGTTCGACCACCGACTTGGCGCGCTCCTTCATGCCGGCCATACCGGCCAGCAGGCGGTCCCGCCCGGCCTGGTCCACCGGATGGCCCAGCCGGGCTTCCATTGCCGGGACCACCAGCCCGACCAGGCGCGCATCATCTGCCAGACGCAGGTAATGACCGTTGAGGTTGGTCAATTTGGTCATGTCGAAACGCGACGGCGAGCGGCCGACATGATCCAGGCTGAACCATTCGACCGCCTGTTCCGTAGAGATGATCTCGTCGTCGCCGTGCGACCAGCCCAGGCGCAGCAAATAATTCCGCATGGCTTCCGGCAGGAAGCCCATGTCGCGATAGGCTTCCGCCCCCAGGGCGCCGTGGCGCTTCGACAGCTTGGCGCCGTCCGGGCCGTGAATCAGGGGGATGTGGGCGAAGACCGGCACGTCCCAGCCGCAGGCCTTGTAAAGCTGATACTGGCGGAAGGCGTTGGTCAGGTGGTCGTCGCCGCGGATCACGTGGGTGATGCCCATGTCGTGGTCGTCGACCACCACCGACAGCATGTAGGTCGGCGTGCCGTCGGCGCGCAGCAGGACCATGTCGTCCAGCTGGTTGTTGGCGACGCGCACGTCGCCCTGCACCAGATCGGCGATCACCGTTTCCCCATCCTGGGGGGCGCGCAGGCGGACCACCGGCGGGCGGTCCTTCGGTCCCTCGGCGGGGTCGCGGTCGCGCCAGACGCCGGGATAGCGCATGGGCAGGCCCTTGGCCCGCTGCTCCTCGCGGATTTTTTCCAGCTCGTCCGGGGTGCACCAGCAATAATAGGCCTTGCCCTCGGCCACCAGCCGGCGCGCCACTTCGGCATGGCGCTCCATGCGGGCGAACTGGAACACCGCCTCGCCGTCCCAGTCCAGGCCCAGCCACTTGATGCCGTCGAAAATGGCGGCGACGGCGGCTTCGGTCGAGCGGGCGCGGTCGGTGTCCTCGATGCGCAACATGAAGGTGCCGCCGTGGTGGCGGGCGAACAGCCAGTTGAACAACGCCGTGCGGGCACCGCCGATATGCAGGAAACCAGTGGGGGAGGGGGCGAACCGGGTCACGACCGACATGATGAAACTGGACCTTCTTTGTGCAGTGCGATTGGCAAGACAGACCTATCTAGCATAAACTTTGGGCCATGACAGCCCGCAGAGTGGTGGGAATGGAGATTATCCCGCCCGATAGGATAGGTTTCTCCCTGACCGAACGGTTGGGGCTGGCGCCGTTCGAGGCGTTGATGGCCGAGCGCGACCGTTGGGTTCTGTGGATTCCGGTCATCCTGGGGCTGGGAATTTCCCTTTATTTCGCCCTGCCGGCCGAACCTCCGGCCTGGACCGGCGCCGGCGGACTGGCGCTGTGCCTGTCGTTGGGCTGGGCGCTGCGGCGCCGTCCCGGACTGGCGTTGCCGGCTTTCGGCCTGGCCCTGCTGGCGGCCGGCTTCACGCTGGCCCAGGGGCGGGCGGTCCTGGTCGCCGCCCCGGTGCTGGAGCGGCCCAGCGGCAAGATCACCCTGACGGGATGGGCGGAAGAGGTCGACCCCCTGGCCGGCGGCGGCCAGCGGGTCACTCTGGAGCGGGTCGGGGTGGCGGTGGACGGGCCGCGCCCCCAGCGGGTGCGGCTGCGCTTCAAGACCGACGATCCCATTCCGGTCGGGGCCAAGGTGACTGTCGCCGCCCTGTTGACGCCGCCGCCCCAGCCGGCGCTGCCCGGGGCTTTCGATTTCGCCCGGCATGCCTGGTTCCAGGGATTGGGGGCGGTGGGCACCGCATTGGGGCCGCCGGTTGTCGAAGATGGCGGCGGGGGCCATCGGCTGAACGCCCTGCGGGCGGCCATCACCCGGCGTATCCTGGAGGTTCTGCCCGGGGCCACCGGCGGCGTCACCGCGGCGCTGATCACCGGCGAGGTCGGGGGCATTCCCCGCCCGATGCTGGATGCCTATCGCGATTCCGGCCTGGCCCACCTGCTGTCCATTTCGGGTTTACACATGAGCCTGCTGGCCGGGCTGGTGTTTTTCGTGGTGCGCGGCGGTCTGGCCCTGGTGCCGGCGGTGGCCTTGCGCCATCCCATCAAGAAATGGGCGGCGGCGGTGGCGCTGGTCGCCACCTTTCTGTACATGCTGCTGGCCGGGGCGCCGGTCCCGGCGCAACGGTCCTTCCTGATGACCGGAATCGTGCTGCTGGCGGTGATGCTGGACCGTACCGCGCTGTCCATGCGTCTGGTGGCCTGGGCGGCGGTGGCGGTCCTGGCGGTGACGCCCGAGGCGCTGATCGGCCCCAGCTTCCAGATGTCGTTCGCCGCCGTGGCCGCCCTGATCGCCGCCTACGAAAGCGTCACTCCGCGATTGACGGCGTGGCGCAGCCGGCATGGGCGCTGGCACCATTGGCTTTTGCTTTATGTCGGCGGGGTGGTGTTCAGTTCCCTGGTCGCCGGATCGGCAACGGCGGTTTACGGAGCCTTCCATTTCAACCGTTTCGCGGTCTGGTCGATCCTGGCCAATCTGGCGGCGGTGCCGCTGACGGGCTTTCTGGTCATGCCGTTCGCCGTTCTGGCCCTGGCGCTGATGCCGGTGGGCCTGGAGGCGGTGGCCCTGATCCCGATGGGCTGGGGCGTCGCCACCGTCAATCAGGTTGCGGTGTGGGTGGCGTCCTGGCCGTCGGCGGCCCTGCTGCTGCCGGTCCTGCCGCTGTCCGGCCTGGGATTGTTCACCCTGGGCGGATTGTGGCTGCTGCTGTGGCGGACCCGCTGGCGGCGCTGGGGGATTGCGCTGATGCTGCTGGGGCTGGCGACGGCGCTGCTCGACCGCCCGCCGGACGTGCTGGTGGATTCCCGCGGCTACGGCTTTGCCGTGCGGATGGCGGACGGGGCCTTGCTTGTCAATCGCGGTGGACGGCTGATCCGCGAGACCTGGGAGCGGCGGGCCGGTCCCCTGGCCGATGAACGCTGGCCCAAGGCCGGGCGCAGCCGCGACGGCCTGCTGTCCTGCGATGCCAAGGGGTGCCTGTATCGCAGCCGGCACGGCATGGCGGCCCTGGTGCTGGACGAGTCCGGCGTCGAGGCCGGCTGTGCCGCCGCCGCCCTGGTGGTCAGCGCCGTTCCGGTCCGCCAGGCCTGCCGGGGGCCGCGCAACGTGGTCGACCGCTTCGACCTGTGGCGCCGGGGTGCCCACGCCCTGTGGCTGGAACCGGCCGGAATCAGGGTCGAGACGGTGGCCGGCTGGCAGGGGGACCGGCCGTGGGCGCACCGCCCGCATCCCCGCAAGAAGGCCGCCCCGGTGCCGGAGCCCGCCGCCGATGGCGAGGATTGACCGGGCTGCCCGCCCGAGGCGGATGCCGGGATCAGATGATGGCGCCGAAGCGGTCCAGGCCGTACCCGCTCGCGTCAATATCCGGCTGACGGCCGGACATCAGGTCGGCCAGCAGGCGGCCCGAACCGCAGGACATGGTCCAGCCCAGGGTGCCGTGGCCGGTATTCAGCCACAAGCCCTTCAGGCGGGTCGGTCCGATCAGCGGAACCGAGTCCGGCGTCACCGGCCGCAGGCCGGTCCACGGCTCGGCGTGGCCGTAATCGCCGGCATCGGGAAACAGGTCCCTGGCCCGGTCGCGGATCAGGGTCCAGCGCCGTTCGTTCAGCGTGGTGTCGTAGCCCGACATCTCGGCGGTGCCGGCGACGCGCAGACGCCCGCCCAGCCGGGAATAGACCATCTTGAATTCGTCGTCGGTGATCGAGACGAAGGGGGCTGCCGTGCCATCGGCGGCCGGAACGGTGATGGAATAGCCCTTGGCCGGGACGACGGGCAGGCTTAGTCCCGCCGGTTCGGCCAGCAGCGGGCTCCAGCTTCCCAGGGCCAGGACGGTGGCGTCGGCGGCGATGGCGCCGGCCGACGTGGCTATTCCGGTGACCCGGTCGCCGTCGCGCAGCAGGGCCTGGACGGCGGTGCCGAAGCGGAAGCCGACGCCGGCCCGGGCGGCGTGGCCGGCCAGGGCGGCGGTGAATTTGTGGGCGTCGCCGCTTTCGTCGTCGGGGGTATGGATGCCGCCGGCCAGGCGCGGCTGGGCCGAGGCCAGGGCCGGTTCCAGGCCGACGCATTCGCCGGCGGTCCTGATCCGGCGCGGCAGGCCGAACCGTCCCATCAGCTCGGCGGCGTGGCAGGCGTGGTCGAACTCGCGGCGATCGCGGTAGATGTGCAGGATGCCCAGCCGGCGCTGGTCGTACTCCAGCTCCAGCTCGGCCCGCAATTCCTGCAGCACGGTGCGGGAATAGAGGGCGATGCGCAGGGTCCGTTCCAGGTTGATCCCGGCCCGCCGGCCGCTGCAATTGGCCAGGAAGCGCAGGCCCCACCGCCACAGGGCGGGGTCCCAGCGGTTCCAGCGGAACAGCAGCGGCGCATCGTCGCGGCCCAGCCAGCGGACGATCTTGGGCAGGACGGCGGGATTGGCCCAGGGTTCGGCGTGACAGGGCGACACCTGCCCGCCATTGGCGAAGCTGGTTTCCAGACCGGCGCCTTCGCGCCGGTCGACGACGGTGACCTGATGACCGGCCCGGGCCAGAAACCAGGCGGCGGCGGTGCCGACCACACCGGCGCCGAGAACCAGAACCCTCACCTTGGGCCTCCGCGACTGCCTGTGCGATGGTGGTAGCGCAATCCCCTGGCCAGGGCAAGGCAGTGCTGCAGCACCGGCGCTTTCCACTGCCGGCGATCGGACTTACCATTTCTGCTGGATCAACCCGGAGGGCCTGCCATGCGGAGTGAAATTCTGTCGGTGGCCGAGATGTACCGGGCCGATTCCCTGGCCGTTGCCGGCGGCGTCGGGGGCGAGCGCCTGATGGAGGCCGCCGGCTGGGCCTTGGCGCGTGAGGTGCTGCGCCGCTTTCCCCCTTGCCGGGTCACGGTTCTGTGCGGGCCGGGCAACAATGGCGGCGACGGCTTCGTCGCCGCCCGGCTGCTGGCCCGGGCGGGCTATGCGGTGCGGCTGGGGCTGTACGGCGACATCGCCAACCTGAAAGGCGACGCGGCCCGCATGGCGGCGGCGTGGCGCCACGGCATCGAGCCGTTCGGCCCGGCCCTTCTCGACCCGGCCGACATGGTCGTCGATGCGCTGTTCGGTGCCGGTCTGGCACGGCCGCTCGACGGAATGGTCGCCGACATGGTCGGGGAACTGGCCCGCCGCCGCCTGCCGGTGGTCGCCGCCGACATTCCGTCCGGCGTCGACGGCGACAGCGGCGCCGTGCTGGGATGCGCCGTGCAGGCGGTGGCGACGGTGACGTTCTTCCGCCTGAAGCCCGGCCACCTGCTGCTGCCCGGCCGGCTGAAATGCGGCGAGGTGGTTCTGGCCGATATCGGCATCCCCGCCGCGGTCCTGGCCGAGGTCGAGCCCGCCACCTGGGTCAACGGCCCGGACCTGTGGGCCGGCGGCTTCCCCTGGCCGCGTCCCGAGGGGCACAAATACGATCGCGGCCATGTGGTGGTGACGGGCGGGGCCGAGATGACCGGGGCCGCCCGGCTGGCGGCGCGGGCCGCCCGCCGCGGCGGGGCCGGACTGGTCACCATCGCCGCGCCGGCGGCCTCGTTGCCGGTCTACCGCAGCGGCGATCCCGGCACCATCGTCGTCGGGCTGGAGGAGACGGATGCCCTGCTGGCCGATCCCCGCCGCAATGTCTGGGTCCTGGGACCCGGCGGCGGCGGCGGCGACGCCATGCGCCGGCAGGTTCTGCGGGTGCTGGATGCCGGTCGGGCCTGCGTGCTGGACGCCGATGCCCTGACCGCCTTTGCCGGGACGGCGGATCGTCTGTTCCGCGAACTGTCCGCGCAGGTGTTGCTGACCCCGCATGACGGCGAGTGCGGGCGGCTGTTCGGCCGGCAGGCCGGCAGCCGTCTGGAGCGCGCCAGGCAGGCGGCGGCACGGGCGGGGGCGGTGGTGCTGCTGAAGGGGGCCGACACCGTGGTGGCCCATCCCGACGGCCGGGCGGCGATCAATGCCAACGCGCCGCCCTGGCTGGCGACGGCCGGGGCCGGCGACGTGCTGGCCGGGCTGGCCGGCGGGCTGATGGCCGCGGGCATGGAATGCTTCGAAGCGGCGGCCGCCGCCGTCTGGCTGCACGGGGCCGCCGCCGGGGCGGTCGGCCCCGGTCTGATCGCCGAGGATCTGTGCGAGGCCTTGCCGGCGGTTCTGGCCGGCCTTGCCCCGCCGTCACCCCTTGGCGGCTGCCGAGGCTGAGCCGCGGGCCGCCAGCGGGGCGTTGTCGTGGGGCGAGGTCATTTCCTCGGGATAGGCGGTGATGTGGTGCAGGGCCAGATCGGCGCCCATGAACTCGTCCTCTTCGTCCAGGCGGATGCCGACGAAGGCCTTGAGGCCGCCATAGACCAGCAGTCCGGCCCCCAGGGCGAAGCCGGCGCCGGTGACGGTGCCGGCGGCCTGCGCCGCCAGGCTGACGCCGCCCAGCCCGCCCAGGGCCTCCTGGCCGAACACCCCGCAGGCGATGCCGCCCAGGAAGCCGCACAGGCCGTGCAAGGCCCACACCCCCAGCACGTCGTCGATGCGCCACCTGTTCTGGCACATCTCGAAGGCCCAGACGAACAGGCCGCCGGCGATGCCGCCGGTGACCAGCGCCCCGACCGGGTGCATGACGTCCGAGCCGGCGCACACCGCGACCAGTCCGGCCAGGGCACCGTTATGGACGAAACCGGGATCGTTGCGGCCCACCACCAGACTGGCCAGGATGCCGCCGACCATCGCCATCAGTGAATTCAGGGCGACCAGCCCCGAGATGGCGTCGATCAGCTGGGCGCTCATGACGTTGAAGCCGAACCAGCCGACGCACAGGATCCACGAGCCCAGGGCCAGGAAGGGGATGTTCGACGGCGGGATGGCGATGACGCGGCCGTCCCGCTTGTAGCGGCCCATGCGCGCACCCAGCATCAGCACGGCGCCCAGGGCGACCCAGCCGCCGACCGCATGCACCACCACCGAGCCGGCGAAATCGTGGAACGGCTGGCCGAACAGATCCTTCATGGCGTCCTGGAAGCCCAGGCGGGTGCCCCACACCATGCCTTCGAACGTCGGATAGACCAGTGCCACCAGGATCGAGGTGGCCGCCAATTGCGGCCAGAAGCGGGCCCGCTCGGCGATGCCGCCCGAGATGATCGCCGGAATGGCGGCGGCGAAGGTGGCCAGGAAGAAGAATTTGACCAGATCGTAGCCGCCGGCGGCAAAGGCCGATCCTTCGGCCTTGCCGGTCAGGGCCGCCGCCGGCACCAGGAACGAGACGCCATAGGCGATGGCGTAGCCGATGAAGAAATAGGCCAGGGTCGAAACGGCGAAATCGGTGATGATCTTCACCAGCGCGTTGACCTGATTTTTTTTCCGGACGGTCCCGACCTCCAGGAAGGCGAAGCCGGCATGCATGGCCAGCACCATCACCGCTCCCAACAGGACGAACAGGACGTCCACACCCGACCGCGTCGCTTCCATTGCCCCTCTCTCCTTGATCAAGCCCGCATCAGGCGGACGGGCCAAGGCTGATCAAGATTCATGCCACATGAAGCAATGGAAGAGGTTGCTTTGAAATCAACGGGTTATGTCGATCTCAGGAAATTAGCGGCATGGCAATGTCATCGAAATGGGCAAAAGCCGGCGAATCGTGCCCATAAAAAGGGCACCCGCCCGCGCCCAGCCTGTGTGGAGGGTGGTGATTAAAAAATACGCACACGCATTTCTTGTCTATATAATAGGCATCATGTGGAGTGATGGCAAACGAAAAAACCGCCCCGTGAAGGGGCGGTTTTTTGTCGTTTCGCAGCGTGTGCCATTGTTCCCGGGAAGGGTAAATGGCGCGAGTGACGGGGCTCGAACCCGCGACCTCCGGCGTGACAGGCCGGCGCTCTGACCAACTGAGCTACACCCGCGTCGCTGTGAGGGCCGCGTTATAACCGCCCCCGGATGATGGCGCAAGAGAAGATTTTGACCCTTTGGCATAAGTTTTTTTCCCGGCTAGGCTAAGGCCGGATTTGGGAGGCTGTCCGATGGCTGAAATCGTGAATCTGAAGGCATGGCGCAAGGCCAGGACCAGGGATGAAAAAGAGCGTGCCGCCAGCGCCAACCGTGCCGCCTTCGGACGCAGCAAGGCCGAGAAAGAGGCCGAGCGCCAGCGCAAGGAGCGCGAGGCGCACCGTCTGGACGGGCATAAGCTGGATGGGGACAACGGCAACGACTGATACGGAACC
>Ga0172373_10004757_pt1 | contig 18919 bp, 13 predicted proteins | sample Lak10m_2_FD_114546 | JGI IMG/M metagenome (GOLD analysis project Ga0172373, IMG submission 114546) | Freshwater microbial communities from Kabuno Bay, South-Kivu, Congo - kab_092012_10m | ecosystem: Environmental > Aquatic > Freshwater > Lake | place: Democratic Republic of the Congo...
CAGCGGATCGCAGGTGTAATTTCCGCCTTCCCATTTGCGCGTCTCCACCACCGACAAATAATCCGCAAAGTATTGTTCCACCGGCGCCAGATTCATCTCATCCAAACACAGCCAAAACGGTGTCATTTCATCCGCCGCTTTGCACGGTAAGGCCTCGGCGGATGTTGCTGCCAATGCCGCCGCATCCCGCCAAGCCTGCACTACGAATTTCAACAAGTCCGTCACCACATAGCGCGCGCCGTTTGAACCAATGCGCGAAATGTAGCCCAGCAAATCCGAAGGCTCGTGCCAGTCTGGACGCACGGGAATCAAACGGTAATTGCTTAAATCGCCACCGCGATACTTCTCCGCTTGCTCACGCACAAAACGGGTTTTGCCTGTGCCGGAGATTCCGGCGAGGAGAAGGAAGGGCTTGGGAATCGAATTCACAAAACCTGTAGCGGCGTTAAGTAGGTTGATATTTTTTGAGCTATCCAAATACTGCTCACAAATTTTGTAAATTGTGCTGTCGTACCCAAGTACGAATTTGTCGTGATCAACGCCCAGCAATGAAAATAAATCCTCTCCTTTTTCATCGCCTCTTCTGCGCATGATGTCATCCATCTGGATGCGCTTCGATTCCAAGCCCAGAAGAATGTCCTCAATGACGACTGCCGGAATAATTCTTAATGCGCCATTACGTGTTTCACGCTCACCACGTTGAGCATCAGGATGGCCTCGAAGATATATTGCCTCCGCCGTCACCTTCTCAATTGTGTACGCGCGGACACCTTCACCTATTACTGTTCCAGCTTTCAAGACGATTTTTAGTGGCAACATAGTGAGGCAATTCCCTTATTTAAATTTGCATGTAAAAAAGGCTGGCATGGAAATCCCGCCACAAGAACGTCGTGGTCGGGTATGTCTTCAACAGCAATTTTGGTGATGTCTCCAAAAGGATAGTCACCGTGATTCTCCGCGTAAGTGGCTTGCGCATTCTTCTCAAACTCGGATGAGAACACGCAAGTGCCACCCGCTTTTTGAAAACCGATTCTCATGCCGCCCACCCCCGCGAAGAGGTCAATAAATGTGAAGGTGCTTTCTTTAGGCGGCTTGATAGGAGTGCTTGGGAGTTTGCTTTTGAAGGTCGCCGCATCGGTATAGAGCTGGGCTTTTTTCAAAATGGAGATAAGTTTTTTTGAAGTTGCGCCACGCCCTGCCGCGAATGGGGTGAAGCCATAAGCCAGCGCGTGTGCCCATTGGTGAGTCAGTGCTTTGGGCTCTGTGCCTTCTGGTGCGTATTCGATTGCAGTGGGCAGAAGTGCCGCTTCGATTTCTTTAAGGAATTGATTCATTGTCGCCCGTCGATTATTTAATGCGTTTTGCCGCCGCCAGATACGCCGCGTCGTCCTTGCGCTTGCCTACCGATAGCACCAGCACGATCAGCTCCCCGTCTTCGACCGCGTACACCAGACGGTATCCCTGTTTGAGCAGTTTGATCTTGTAACAACCCGCCAATTCGCGGTGCAGAAGCGAGCCGGGTACATGCGGGTTTTGCAGGCGTTTGGCCAACAGCGGTTTGAGGGCTTGCTTGATGGAACCATCGAGCACCTGCCATTCTCGCCACGCATCCGGCACGAATTTGAGCCGGTATTTCGCGGGGATTTTGCCCTGCTTAGAGATCATCCAGCGTTACCTCGATGGCGCGGCCCTTTTGCTTGAGGCGTTCCTTTGCCAGTTTCACAAGTTTCAGATCGTCGAGGGCCTCCAGCATGGCTTCGTAACGGTCGGGGGGCACCATATAGAACGCGGGCTTGTTGTGGCTTAGCACCGCTACTGTCTGTCCGCCCGATTCCCTGAGCGCATCATTGGGGTTCTTTTTAAATTCCGTCATGCTGACCGAGAGATTTGAAAGTATCGTTTCCATCGCCATTTTATCGCTCCTTAATCGGCTCATTTTAAGAAGCCGATTAAACCTGTGCCCCTGCTTTTAGTCAAGCTAGAGAAGGAACGGGGTCGGCGATAATCGCGCTTCACTTCTCTTTCCATGGCGCAAAGCCGATAGGGTGCTTTTTCTTTGGATCGGCAGGTGTCATCAGCTGATGTATCGCTTCAAAGATGGCTTTGAATTTGATGTCGTAGCTCTTTTCCATCGCCACCAGTTTGCGCGACAGCTCGGCGTTGGTTGACAGCATTTGCCGCAGTTGCACGAAGGTGCGCATGATAGCAATGTTGACCTGAATAGCGCGGCTACTACGCAACACGCTGGAGAGCATCGCTACACCTTGTTCGGTGAAGGCATAAGGCGGTGTTCGCGCACCGCCCCAACTTGAAATCACAATTTGTGACTTCAAGTTTGAGCTGTCAGATTGACTCTTCAAGTTGGAAAATTCTTCCGCATTGAGCTGAAACATGAAGTCTTCGGGGAATCGTTCGATATTGCGTTTCACCGCCTGAATCAGAACGCGCGGCTCAACCTCATAAAGTTCTGCCAGATGCACACTAAGCATAACCTTCTGCCCGCGTATGAGCAGAATTTGAGCTTCGATGTTTGCCATCACCACTGGCGTTTTCTTTTCTGACATCGCTCATCTCCTTAGTTTCAACTGCTTCATTTTCTTTAATGAATCGATCACATTGCCCGTCGATTATTCAATGCGTTTTGCCGCCGCCAGATACGCCGCGTCGTCATCACGCATCACAGCGGTGACAGCAACACGCTCTCGCGTAATTTCTTGAGTTGGTCGCGCAGCTCAGCGGCTTTTTCAAACTCCAGATTCTTGGCAGCTTGCAGCATCTCTTTCTCCAGACGCGCGACCTCTTTGGAAATGTCTTTCGCGCTCATGGCGAGATATTTGGCTTGGGTCTGTGCGGCCTTGAGCTGAGTGCGCTCATCGTCCATCTGATAGACACCGTCGATGATGTCGCGGATGCGTTTCTGCACACCTATCGGCGTGATGCCGTGAGCTGCGTTGTGCGCAAGCTGTTTGGTGCGGCGGCGCTCGGTCTCATCTATGGCGCGACGCATCGAGTCAGTGATCTTGTCTGCATAAAGCATGGCCTTGCCGTTCAGGTGACGCGCGGCGCGGCCTATGGTTTGGATTAACGAACGCTCGGAGCGCAAGAAGCCTTCTTTGTCGGCATCCAAGATGGCGACCAGCGACACCTCGGGAATGTCCAAACCTTCGCGCAGCAGGTTGATACCGATCAGCACATCGAACACGCCTAGGCGCAAGTCGCGGATGATCTCGACACGTTCCACGGTCTCGATGTCGGAGTGCAGATAGCGCACTTTGATGCCGTGCTCGGACAAATAATCGGTAAGGTCTTCGGACATGCGCTTGGTCAACGTGGTGACCAGCACCCGCTCACCCGCCTTGATGCGCAGGGTAATCTCGGACATCAGGTCATCCACCTGATGAATGGCGGGACGCACTTCGATGACGGGATCGACCAAGCCGGTGGGGCGTACCACTTGCTCGACCACTTGCCCGGCGTGTTCAGCCTCATAAGCAGCAGGCGTGGCCGAAATGAACACACTCTGGCGCATCATTTTCTCGAACTCTTCGAAACGCAGCGGGCGGTTGTCCATCGCCGAGGGCAGACGGAAACCGTAGTTGACCAGATTCTCTTTGCGCGCGCGGTCGCCTTTATACATGCCACCCACCTGCGGGATCATCACATGACTCTCGTCGAGGAACATCAGCGCGTTGGGCGGCAGATAGTCGATCAGGGTCGGCGGTGGCGCGCCCTCAGGACGACCCGAAAGATGCCGCGAATAGTTCTCGATGCCTTTGGTGAAACCGATCTCCACCAACATTTCCAGATCGTGACGCGTGCGCTGTTCGATGCGTTGCGCCTCGACCAATTTGTTCTCACGCTGAAAGTAAGCGATGCGCTCGGCCAGCTCGACCTTGATGGTCTCGATCGCGCTCAACACGGTGCTGCGCGGTGTGACGTAATGGCTGGAAGGATAGACGGTATAGCGCGGCACTTTCTGTTGTATGTGTCCGGTGAGCGGGTCAAACAAGGCCAGCGTCTCCACCTCGTCGTCGAACAGGGTGATACGCAGCGCCAGCTCGTTGCTTTCAGCGGGATAGACATCGATGACATCGCCGCGCACACGGAACGTACCACGTGAAAAATCGATGTCGTTGCGCTCGTATTGCATCTCAATCAGACGCTTGATGACATCGCGCTGAGGTATCTTTTCGTTGTTACGCAGATGCAAAATCATGCCGTGATAATCGACCGGATCACCGATACCGTAGATGGCCGAGACGGTGGCGACGATGATGCAATCCTCGCGCTCCAGCAGTGCCTTGGTGGCCGACAAACGCATCTGCTCGATCTGCTCGTTGATCGCGGAATCCTTTTCGATGAACACATCGCGCGAGGGCACATAGGCTTCGGGCTGGTAGTAGTCGTAATAGGAGACGAAATATTCCACCGCGTTCTCGGGGAAGAACTCGCGCATTTCGGAATACAGTTGCGCGGCTAACGTCTTGTTCGGTGCCATCACCATCGCGGGTCGCCCGGTGCGGGCGATGACGTTGGCCATGGTGTAAGTCTTGCCCGAACCGGTCACCCCAAGCAAAGTCTGGAACGACAAGCCATCCTCTATACCCTCGATCAACTGTGCGATGGCCGCAGGCTGATCGCCCGCCGGTTCAAAGGGCTGGTGCAGACGATAGGGACTATTGGGGAAGGTTTTGATATTCATAGGCGCGGCATTGTACGGTGTTAGGCGAGATTGCTGTATAGCAGAGACCGCAGCGATTCATTCTTGCCCCGCTACGGGTATAATCCGCGCCATTGTCCAACACTCAAGGAAATATCGTGCCTCTCTCGACTCGTGTGCAAGCCATCAAACCCTCCCCAACTCTCGCTGTTTCTGCCCGTGCGGCAAAGCTGAAAGCAGAAGGCAAGGACATCATCGGGCTGGGCACAGGCGAACCGGATTTTGATACCCCGCAACACATCAAAGACGCGGCCATCGCGGCGATCAACAAAGGTTTCACCAAGTACACTGCGGTGGGCGGCACACCGTCGCTGAAGCAAGCGGTCATCGCCAAGTTCAAGCGCGACAACAATCTGGACTACACCGCCAAGCAGATTCTGGTCTCCTGCGGCGGTAAACAAAGTTTCTTCAACCTCGCGCTGGCGGTCATCAATCCCGGCGACGAAGTCATCATCACTGCGCCTTACTGGGTGTCTTACCCCGACATCGTCATCATCGCCGAAGGCAAGCCGGTCATCGTGCAAGCCGATATCGCACAGGGCTTCAAGCTGACGCCCGCACAACTCAGCGCCGCGATTACACCGCGCACTAGAATGGTGGTCATCAACAGCCCGAGCAATCCCTCCGGCGCGGTGTACACGCTGGATGACCTGAAGGGATTGGGCGAAGTGTTGCGCAAACATCCCAATATCCTCATCGCTACCGACGATATGTACGAGCACATCGCGCTGGTCGATGGTAAGTTCGTCAATATTCTCGATGCCTGCCCCGATTTGTATGGCCGTACCATGGTGCTGAACGGCGTATCGAAAGCCTATGCCATGACAGGTTGGCGCATCGGCTATGCAGCCGGTCCTGAGAACATCATCACCGCGATGGAGAATGTGCAATCGCAAAGCACCTCTAACCCAACTTCGATTTCGCAAGTGGCCGCTGAAGTCGCACTGAACGGCGATCAGAACTGCCTCGCGCCGATGATCAAAGCGTTCCGCGAACGCCATGTGTTTGTGGTGAACGAGCTGAACAAGATAGCCGGTGTGAAGTGCATTATGGCGGGCGGTGCGTTCTACGCTTTCCCTGATGCGCGCGAAGCAATTGCGCGACTGCACCAGCAGGGCAAGATCAAAGACACCACCGATCTCGCCTTGTCCGAATACTTGTTACTAGAAGCGGGCGTGGCGGTGGTGCCCGGCTCGGCTTTCGGCAGCGAAGGCTATTTCCGCATCTCCTTCGCCACTTCAATGGAAAATTTACAAGCAGCACTCAAGCGCATAGCAACAGCACTCGCATAACCCTCTCTTTAAACCCATGACGAGCCATATGACCCCGGTCACATGGCTCGTCGCTGTTATAGCTGTGGCTACCTCGCAATCAATCTATGAAAACACTTCCCACTTCCGTACACACTAGCTTGCGACAGGGCTTCAATCGTCGCCTGATGCTTTTGCTACTCTTGGTATGCGTCCTGAGCAGCGGCCTGATTACCTTTGCATTTGAACGCCACTCCGACAGTCTCAACCGCAACGAGTTAGAGAATCGGCTTAGTTATGTGACCACGCGCATAGAGAGCCAACACCGCCTCGCCGCTGACACTTTGGATACCTTATACAGTGCCATGCAATGGTCAGGGGCACTGGATATTTCCTCGCCCAAATTGGCAGAACGGCTCACCTCCCTTATCCAAACCCAGACCACGGGTAAATATGGGGTGAGATTAGTGGAGTTGCAAAGCGGAAATATTTTGGCTGAAGCTTGGCATGGTGAAGGCGCAGGACTCCCCCAAGACCTCTCCAGACTCAGCCAACTATGGATAGATGAGACACAAAATGTGCTGTATAGCCATGTGGCTAAAACAGTGGAGCTGTCTGGTCGTGCAGTGACGATACATTTCTTCAAAGCTTGGGATAGCGCCCTCTTGGCGAACCTCACGCCGCCCGCTGTCACGGCCTTTATCACGTTAGGCAATCAAGTGGTACTCAGCTCATCTGGCAGTCTGGCGCTAGAAAATACCCTGCCATCTGGACACGGTTATATCGAATATCCGATCAAGGGCGTGCTCTATCACGAAAATGCGCGCTGGTTAAGTGCAGCTGCGCTGACTAATGGCCAAATGGCCGAGCTCAAACTGGTGGTGCGCGAACCGGTTTCCAATCACTTCTCTTTGGCAGAAGTCATTTCGACTGCGCTCATAGCCATGCTGTTGTTTGCGTTACTACTGTTCGCTCTGTTTGGTCGCTGGCTGGGGCGCATAGGTGCGCGCTTGGATATGTTGAGCCTGGCTTCGGTGCAGTTCAAGAACGACTCTGAGTCGGTACTGCGCTCAGAGACCAGTCAACTCCTTAAACAAGCACATGCGGGCAAGAACGATCAAATCAGTCTGGTCGCGCTGGAACTCTCCAATCTCATCGACAGCCTGGCACTACGCGCGGACGAACAAAGCTCCTATCTACAGACGCTAGACCTGTTGCAAGATGCCGTAATCGAAATCACCCCAGAAGGAAAACTAATACGCGCCACGGATGCCTTTCGCATGCTCACCGGAGGTACGGTAGGGGGTTTATGCAGCATATCCAACTGTGTGCACAAGGATGATAGTGAAGAGGTGCTGGAGCAAATCAGTGGTCTGGTTTATAAACAAAAGCAACAGATCAGCATTCGCTTCCGCATCCTGCGCATGGATGAGCCTGATGCCTATCTGTGGGTGGAAGGCCGCTTCGCGCCGATCACTCAGAACAACAATGTGGTGTGCATACGCGGCGTGTTGCGTGACATCAACAACTCTTACCAGCAGGAGCGTCAGATCAGTCATATGGCACTGCATGACGCGCTCACCAACTTACCTAATCGAGTGCTATTGGAAGACCGCGTCGATCTGGCTATTACGCGTGCCAACCGCAACAAACAGCATGTCGCTTTGGGTTTCATAGACCTAGATCACTTCAAACAGATTAACGACAACTTTGGCCACAAAGTCGGCGATCAGATGCTCAAAGAAGTCACGCAGCGCTTGCTTACCGCCCTACGCAGTTCGGACACTTTGTCGCGCTGGGGCGGCGATGAATTTGTCGTGTTATGTCCCGATCTTAACTCGCTCGAAGATGCGCGCGAGATTACCAATAAACTGAGTCTGCTAACCCACAAGAACATCACCATAGACGGCACCGACTTCCCCTTCACCTTCAGCGCCGGTTTCGCGGTTTATCCCGATGATGCCAGTAACAATGAGATGCTCATGGCCCAAGCCGACCGCGCCATGTTCTACGCCAAAGCACAAGGGCGTAACAACATCCAGTTTTTCAATTTGATTGCGGCCAAAGAGAAGGGCCGCAAGTCTTTCTATATCCAAAGCCGTTTGGCACACGCCATCAAAAAAGAGGCTATCGATATCTGGTTGCAACCCCTGATATGCGCAAAGTCAGGCAAGGTCTTGGGGGCTGAAGTCCTGGCACGTTGGCACGAAGATGAACAAGGCTGGATACCACCCTCAGTCTTTATTCCCATGGCAGAGAGCTTGGGCTTGATTGAACAGCTCGGCCAAACCGTGTGGCAAAAAGCACTGCATGCAATCACGCTGTTGCCCGAACAACATCGCCTATCGATCAACTTGTCCAAACGACAACTGTTCTCCAATCAGATTGTGCAGCAGTTCGAGAAAGATGTACTGGCCGCGAATATCGCACCTGAGCGCATCATGTTGGAAATCACTGAAAGCATCGCACTGTCTGATGTCGAGTATGCACGTGAACGCATCAACGAATTGAGTGAAAATGGTTTTGGCATCGCGGTGGATGACTTTGGCGTGGGCTACTCTTCGCTGTCGCAACTGCACGAGATACCGGCCAAAGAGTTGAAGTTGGACATCACATTTATCCAACGCATCCATGAAAAAAGTGGGCACAGCATGGTTAGCGCGATGATCTCTATCGCTCAATCTTTAGGGCTACAAAGTGTGGCCGAAGGAGTAGAAGATGAAGAGACGGCAAGACTGCTCAGCGCAATGGGCATTGATATCTTGCAGGGTTACCACTACGCCAAAGCGATGCCTTTGAACGACTATCTGAATTGGTTGCATACACGTATGCCCGCAGCAACACTCCCTAACTAAACAAGTTAGTTGCACCTGCAAAAAGGCCGCGACACAGTAAAGTGTCACGGCCTTTTAACTTGCCAAGCACACCACTAACGCAGCGCGCGCAGAGTAGGATTATCCGTAGCGCCACCCAGTTGCAAATCAACCGAGCCCATGCCTTCAGTAATAGACAGACGAGCCGAGAGGCGACCTGAGAGTTGCTGTTTGGCAACATCTACATTGCCCGTCACATTCATCACACTGTTGCCCAGCTTAATCGACTTGAAGTGATAGGCGTTGCCACTGTACAGCAGATTACTTTCCATCTTATCAAAGTGAGTACGACCACCAGGCAGATGTTCCTTGCTGTGCAAACGTGCCGTCTCGACGATGTCCACACCATTGAACAAACCTTTCTTCACCACAAACGTGCCATCCAGAGAGACACTATCCGCAAGCTTGATTAGGCTATCGGCCTGGAACTTGTAGCGCCCTTCGCCGTCCATATCGCCTTCCAACAACCTATTCAGATTGGTCAATGCGACGCTCTTTGCATTCAATGTGCCCTGCATACTCCAGCCGTTTTTCCAACCCAGCTTGGCATCACCTTGCAACGCGCCACCGGCAATGCGACTATCAAACTCAGTCAACACCAAACCATCTCGACTTAACTCACCTTTCGCGGTCAGTTCATCGAAGTTCCAATTTGGCAACAGCGGTAAGGCAGCTTTACGCAGATTCACAGTGGTCGCATATTTGCCATCGGACACCGCCTTTACATCCAAAGCGTATTTACCACCCATCGCTTGCAGCACGGAGCTTTCGATTTTTCCGGTAGGAGAAAAATTTAAGCTCCCACTAATATCATTTAATTGAACCGCTTCAGCAGAGAGCTTTAAATCCGTGAATACAATTTGGCTAATCGGGTAGCGGGCATCGGCAGCCATTTGTTCCACCCAGTTGGGAACGCTAAGCAGCCCCGTATCATTTAACTCGGCCCCTTGCAATTCCAATTTATTAACACGCTTCACGCTACCAAACAAAGCACCAAAACCAAAATCCAACAGCGCCTGCTGCGCCTTGATCTGCTTTACATCACCTATATATATCTCGCCCAGTTGCACGCGCGGGGAAGGCAATATACGCACCGACATTTTGCCGATATGAACCGGCTGCTTGAGCTTCGCAGACAATTGGGATTCAAGCTGATCCGCGTAATTACGGGTATTCAGCAGCATCGGCACAATGAACACAGCCAACACGACTAAAACCACTACCGCAGCGGCAACACTGCGCCAAGGGAAAGGTTTACGGCGCTTCAACACGGCTTGCAGCTTCTGATCTTGCTGTTGTTTGGCGTGCGCATTTTGTGCGGACTGTTGTGCCAAATGTTCAACATGCGATTTGGCGGCCTGTGCTGCGCGTTGTTCGGCTTCTGCCCATGCTTTCGCCTGCGCATCAGCCAGCTTCTTGGCTGCGGCCTCTTCTGCAAGGCGCGCCTCTTCCGCTTTTTTGGCTTGCAACTTAAGTGCGTCTTCTTTTGCCTTCAATTCCTCTGCCGATGGCCCCTGTTCGAGCGCCACTTTGGCCTTCTCTTTAGAAACTGACTTGGATGCCACACTAGGGTCAGGCTTAATCTCCAAAGCATCCAGATTAATCGCATCCAGCTTCAATGCGGGAGGCTTGCTCGTATCATATGGTGTATCACGAACCTGCGTACTTGCTGCTGCCAGTGCATGCCGTTTGGCGCGTATCTTCTCTTCTTCTATAGCTTGTAACGACTGCTTTTCTAACTCCTGTAACTTTTGCTGCTCAGCCGCAACTAGGGCTTGAGCGGCAATATGTTCGGCCGCTAGGCGTGCGGTCTCGGCCTCTGCTCTGGCGATTTCCTCTTGTTCTACTTTGAGTCGCGCAGCTTCAAGCTCCTCACGTACCCGAGCGGCCTCAGCCTCTGCCTTCAAACGCGCCGCATCCGCTTCGGCCTGAGCCTTACGTGTAGCTTCCTCCTGCGCCTTTGCGTGAACTTCCGCTTCCAACTTGATGCGCTCAGCCTCAGCTTTGGCTTTTGCCGCAGCGGCTTCAGCCTCTTTCTTGATGCGTTCGACCTCTTCTTTCGCTTTAGCCGCAGCTAACTCAGCATCCTTCTTGATGCGTTCGGCTTCCTCACGCGATTTGGCCGCATCAGCCTCAGCTTTTTGTCTAGCTAACTCGGCATCTTTTCTGACTTTCTCGGCTTCTTGCTCTGCCCTGAGACGGGCAAATTCTGCTTGTGCGCGTGCTTTACTTTCAGCCTCTAACTTAGCTTTCTCTTCAGCTTCCTTACGTGCCTTCTCTTCAGCTTCCTTACGTGCCTTCTCTTCAGCTTCCTTACGTGCTTTCTCTTCAGCTTCCTTGCGTGCTTTCTCTTCAGCTTCCTTGCGCGCTTTCTCTTCGGCTTCCTTGCGTGCTTTCTCTTCAGCTTCCTTGCGTGCTTTCTCTTCAGCTTCCTTACGCGCTTTCTCTTCAGCTTCCTTGCGTGCTTTCTCTTCAGCTTCCTTACGCGCTTTCTCTTCAGCTTCCTTACGCGCTTTCTCTTCAGCTTCCTTGCGTGCTTTCTCTTCAGCTTCCTTGCGTGCTTTCTCTTCAGCTTCCTTACGCGCTTTCTCTTCAGCTTCCTTGCGTGCTTTCTCTTCGGCTTCCTTGCGTGCTTTCTCTTCGGCTTCCTGTTTCGCCTTAGCTTCAGCGGCTGCTACTGCCTTAACACGTGCAGCATGCTCCTCCGCCTTGCGAACATTTTCAGCTTCCGCCAACTGTTTGGCTTTAGCAGCTTCCTGCTCGATTTTGAGTTTCTGCTGCTCAGCGTGTTGTTTTGCGAGTTGTTCTGCTTGAACTTTCGCCGCTTCGGCACGCAATATATCTGCACTGGGTGCGCGCATGATGGTCGTGAAATCCAGTTCACTATCAGCTTGTTCTTGTTTGGGTGCTTGAGTTACGGGTGCAGCGGAAGGTGCTTTAGGAGGGACGACGATCTTTGCAGAAAACCCTACTCGAGACTTGTCTTGAATAAAACCACCGTTCAAAAGCTCCTTCACCAACTCTGCCAATATCGTACGCAAGCTTGGTGCCGCGCGCTTACTAATCTCGGCGAAAGTTGACACCCCATCTATCATCGACAACGCACGCTTGATGTCGCCATAAAGAAGTGACGTTTTATGGGCGACTTCCTCCTCACCTTTAGGTGTCAACACAAATATCGTTTTAGTATCCATATCGTTTTATTCTGATGAGAAGTTTTTCCAATGCTTGTTGTTATTTTGCTGACCTCTCTTTTCCTGTCGCCCACATGCGCGCAACACCGAAAAATTCAAGGTTGTTAATCATAACGTATCTAACGGCTTTCGCCACACCCCTTTATCTACTAAGAATATATAGGCATCAGCCAGTACGCGAGCTGCACTCATTCCAATCACTTTTTTCAAAAATCAGCGGCTCAATTTTCCAACGCTCCCCAGCCTCTGAAAAAAATAATAAAAAATCTCAAGGATTCGGTTGACCAAACAAGTCAATGTCACTATGATGCGCACCTCTTAATTCCCTGATAGCTCAGTCGGTAGAGCGACGGACTGTTAATCCGCAGGTCCCTGGTTCGAGTCCAGGTCGGGGAGCCAGATAAGATAAGCCTTGCAGCGATGCAGGGCTTTTTCTTTTGCTACTCAATACACGCAGACGCTCGGTATAACCTCTTTGCTTCTCCCATAAGTCCTAATATGAAATATCGTCACTACAAAGGCGGCATCTACGAGATCGTTTGTGAGGCCCAACTGGAAAGCGATGGTGGCAGAGGGTGTGGTGGCTGTCGATGGTCAGGTGGAGCTGCGCAAGACTGCCAAGATACGCGCCGGAGCGGTCGTGACATTAAGCGGCGTGAGCATCAAAGTGATTGCCGGATAAATGTAACAAGCCAAGAGTATTTCCAGAACTACCTGCCACACTCGACGCATCGACACCACTCGACAGCCACAATGGCTAGCTTAGTTCTCATCCAGAAACGTAACGATTGGCGGATTCAACTCTGAAGTGCAACTTTTGTAAGCTTGGATTCAATCTCGAAGTGCAACAACTAGGGGTTGTTTGTTATAGCGCAAAGGAAATAGAGACTGAAGCCTCGCGATCAAAGGCGGAGCCTAAACAATCCAAAGGGGTCGAGTCCGCTCCAGAACAAGCTAAAGCTGCGGAGCCAGAGCAAGCAAAGACTGTTGAATCCGAACAGTCAGCGGGTGTTCATCCAAGCCAACCGGTTCGCCTTTGCATCGTGCAGGGCGTGATGGCTGCGCAATCTCGGTGCATGACTTTGAAATACCTGCTCTACAGCCCGTTTAAAGAGTGGAGCAACCTCTGGTATTACAGAGAAGGAAGTTCTTTGTTGATTTGACTGATCATGAAGAGAGTCTGTTTTGCTTCCTGGTATCCTCCAATGAGATGCCACTTTCGATGAGGATGCGGAGGGACAGTAAAAGGATGCGAAGGGATGAAAGCCGCATGCCTATTGGTGTAAGTGGTGCCCGGAACCGGAATCGAACCGGTACGAAGGTTTCCCCTCGAGGGATTTTAAGTCCCTTGTGTCTACCAATTTCACCACCCGGGCGAGTGATATGAGTGCGACCTAAGCAGGGCTTGGATCACAACGGATGACGTTCTATTAAGCGGAGCTTCGCAGACTGACAAGCCGATTTTGCTGATGACATCGTCTTTACTTGGCTGGCAAAAACAACGGCGCGGATTCTAGCACAGCCGCGCCATTTTCTCGCTAACAAAGCAAAACAACGGATGAGTCAGCCCAGATAGGCGGCCAACACTTTTTCGTTCTTGTTCAGTTCGGCAGGCGTGCCTGCAACGGCAATCTGCCCGTGCTCCATCACATAAGCGTAGTCGGCAACTTCCAGCGCGCTCTTGGCGAACTGTTCGACCAGCAACAGCGTGATGCCCGCCTCCTTGAGACGACGGATGATGTTGAACACCTCCTGCACGATCACGGGTGCCAAGCCCATCGATGGCTCGTCGAGCAGAATCACTTTGGGCTTGGCCATCAAGGCGCGCGCAATGGCCAGCATCTGTTGTTCGCCGCCCGAAAGCGTACCGGCTGCTTGAGCGCGACGCTCCAACAAGCGCGGGAACAATTCGTAAACGCGCTGCAACTCCTCCGCCGCTTGTGCATGGAAGCCAAAGAAGTGCGGCAGGCGACTGAACGCACCCAACAACAAATTGTCTTCGACCGAGAGCGGGCCAAACACCTTGCGCCCTTCTGGCGCATGCGCCAGACCGATACGGGCGATGCGCGCCGCGCCCATACCTTGTGCGGGTTTGCCATCCAGCAGCACGCGTCCCGAGGTCGGGCGCAGCATGCCGGATATGGCGCGCATGGTGGTGGTCTTGCCTGCGCCGTTCGCGCCGATCAAAGCCACCAGCTGACCGGGTTTGACATGCAGCGACACGCCGTTGAGCACTTCACTGGAGCCGTAACCGGCGTGCAGATCTTCTACCTTTAACATGCCGGTACTTCCTTTCCGTCTGCCGCTTCGGGAGAAACAGCTTCCTGCACCACGCCCAGATAGGCTTTGATTACCTTGGGGTCGCGTTTGACCTCGTCAGGCACACCTGCGGCGATGACCTTGCCGCCGTCCAGCACGGTCACCACATCGCACAACTCGCTGACTACATCCATGTGGTGCTCGATGAGGATGACGGTGATACAGCGCGCATGAATAGCCTTAATCAAAGCGATTAATACCTGTACATCGGGATGCGCCAAACCTGCCGCAGGTTCGTCCAGTATCAGCAGCACGGGCTTACGTGCCAGTGCGCGCGCGATTTCCAAGAAACGTTGCGCACCGTAGGTCAGGTCTTTCGCCGCCATACGTGCCTGTGCCTTGAGGCCGACCAGCTCCAGCAACGCCATCGCTTCGGCTTGGGCGCGCTGTTCTTCAGCCCGCCCAAATCCCAGCAACACGAGCGGCAGCGGTGTGCGGTACACGCCCTTCAAGGCGACCATCACGTTATCCAGCGCCGTAAGCTCACCAAACAACTGTAAGTTCTGAAAGGTGCGTGACACGCCCTCGCGCGCCACCTTGAACAGACTGCCGCTGGGCAGACGCTTGCCCAGCAAACGTATCTCGCCGCCACTAGGCGCATACAAACCGGAAATCACGTTCACCGCCGTGCTTTTACCCGAACCGTTTGGCCCGATTAGCCCATGCACCTGACCGGCGCGCACCGTCAGCGAAATACCGTCCACCGCTTTGACCCCACCGAAATGGCGCTGCAAATTTTGCAGTTCCAGTTGGATGGCGGCATCGCCCTGACGCACAGGCAGCACGCTATCCAAACTTGCCGTAGCGGCGATCTCGGCAGGTGGTACGCGCAACAACTTGGTCAGCAACTTGGCCACATAACCCATCACCCCATCCGGCAAGCCCACCACCACCGAGAACAGCATCAGCGCGAAGATGGCCTTGCGCCAGTTCTCGGTGTTCTCCACCAGCAGACCGCCCACCACCAGCAGCGCCATCGCCACGATAGGTGCGAGTATCTGGAAGGGTTGAGCTGTCTTGCGCAACCATGCGCGTACCCCGGCCAGCACAGCCAGCAGCAGGCCCGCTGCCGAGATCAGCTCAAACAAAAATTTGTTGGACAGCAGGTTAGGCAACAACACAATCAGACATGCACCGAAGAACGCCCCCCACAGACTCTTGCGCCCTCCTAGCACCACTCCCAACAGCAGGATGACCATCAGGTCATAGGTGAAACTCTGCGGTTGCAGATATTGGAAATTGAACGCGTACAGCCCACCTGCCAAACCACCCAACGCCGAACCCAAGGCAAAGCCTGCGACCTTGTGGCGGAACGTGCCCACGCCCATCGCATCGGTGGCAATCGGACTGTCGCGCAACGCCTCGAAGGCGCGCCCCCATTGCGAGCCGAGCAAGTTGCGCATCACCATCCACACCACTGCCAGCATCAACAGACACAGCCAGTAGAAACCCTGCGCGTCCATGCTCAGCCCCAACCAAGTAGGACGCGACAAGGACAAGCCCTGCGCGCCGCTGGTCAAGCTTTCCCACTCGTTCAATACCGTGGTGCTGAGTGCGGAGAAACTCAAGGTCGCCAGTGCGAATTGCGGGCCATCCAAACGCAATGCGGGGAAGGCCAACAACCCGCCCAACAGCAGGCCGACCAGTAGGCTGATGGACAACGCCGCCAGCATGCCCAGCCCCAGCGTGGTCACCGCCAGACCAGCGGCATACGCGCCCAAGCCGAGGAAGGCGGCTTGAGCAAGATTGACCTGACCGAGATAACCGACCGTGACATCCAAGCCGATCAGCAGGATGCCGTAGATCGCCAACAAAGTGAGCAGCCCCAGCGCATAGGTGTTATTCACCAACAACGGCACCGCCGCCAAGGCCAGCAACAGGATGATCTCTGCGCCGCGCAACAGGAGTAATCGTTTCAACATGCTCTATACCTTGCGTATGGTGGCTTTGCCGAACACGCCGTTGGGACGTACCGCCAAAGCCAGAATCAACAACACCAGTCCGGGCGCTTCGCGCCAGCCACTGCCCACATAAAAACTAGTGAGACTCTCCAACGCGCCCAACACGATGCCGATCAGCACCACGCCGAAACCCGAGTCCAGTCCCGCTACGACGGCCACCGCAAACGCTTTAAGGATGAGGGCAGATGCCATGGTCGGGCCGACTGTGGTGATGGGCGAAATTAAAATACCCGCCATCGCAGCCACCATGCCCGACAACCCATACGACACCATGATGGTGCGCGTCGCCGAGATACCCATCAATTCAGCTGCATCACGATCCGCCGACACCGCCTCGAACGCCTTGCCCAGCAAAGTCTTGCGCTTGAACAACTCGACCAAGCCCATGATCGCGAACACGCCAATCGCGACGGAGATTTCCAATGGCGTGATGTTGATACCGAACACATGCAATGCGTCGGATGAGATAGGAGTGGGAAAAGGTCGGTCATCGCGCCCCCAGATATTTTCGGCACTGGAAAAACCCAGCAAGCCCAAGATGATGGTGAGCAAGATCCAGCCCTCGCTCTTTTGCTGCAAGGCCAGACGCACACCGGCACGCTCGACCAGCAAGCCCAGCGCCGCGCCGAACAGCAAGCCGCCCGGCACCATCAGCCAATACGGGACACCGATATTCAACAAAGTAAGACTGAAGAAGGCCGACAACATGACCAGCTCGCCCTGTCCGAAGTTGATGCTCTTGCTGGTGGCGTAGGTCAGCTGAAAACCGTAGGCGATCAGGGCGTAAACCGAGCCCATCAAGGCTCCGCTCACGACCATCTGCGCGATGATTTGCATATTCATAGGGAAAGACGGACGACCGTCAGGCCGCCCGTATAGTGAGGATTATTTGGCTGCGTGCTTTTTCAGACGCTCACGGTCGGCTTGATTGGCGAACACCACATGCCCATCGCTGACCATGCCCATCACAGTGTCGCTGCTACGGAAAGCTTCATGCGTCTCGACGTTGGCCGGATTCCACTTGCTGAACGGATGTTTCCAAGTGGCAATCACGCCACTCACTGGCTCCTTCAAATCTTCCAGTGCATCCTTGATCTTGGTGGTATCAGCACTCTGCGCTTGCTTCACCGCAGCAGCGAAGATGTATACCGCGTCATAGCCCTGCGCCGCCGAAACGGGTGAAGGGATGCGGGTCACGTTATAAGCCTTGTGATAGCCCTCGATGAAACTCTGCGCCTTGGGCGTGATGGCTTCTTCGATAAAGGTCTGTGGCATCAGCGCACCGTCGCCGTTCTTACCGGCGTTGTCGATGAAGTTGGACATGGACAAAGTCCAGCCGCCTATCATCGGTATCTTCATACCGTTTTTAGCCAAACCGTTGGCGACCGCCGCCAACTCTGGGCCAATACCCCAGATCAAGATGGCTTGCGCGCCGCCCGCCTTCGCACGCAGCAATTGCGAAGTCATATCTTTGTCACCGATGTTGAATTTTTCGGTAGCGACCACTTCCAGTTTGTTGCCCTGCTTCTTGATCTGGTCGATCAGATCGTCGCGACCGGACACACCGTAGTTAGTCGCGTCGAACAGGATGGCCACTTTAGTGAATTTAGACTTGATGGCCTGATCTACTACCATGGCAGCTTGGATGCCGTCATGTGCAGCGAAGCGGAAAATCGACAGATCCTTGACACCGGCTTTGCTCCATTGCGTCATCGAAGCCGAACCTGCTGCGGGGGTGATGATCTTGGTGATGCCTTTTTCTTGCAGATGTTTATCACCAGACAAAGCGATGCCGGTATTCACCGTACCGATCACACCAGACAGACCATCCATAGACGCAAGCTCCTGCGCCACCAGCGCACCGCGCTCGTTCTTACCTTCGTCATCGCGTTCAACGGCTTCGAGCTTCATCTTCTTGGCTCCGATTTTGATACCGCCTGCGGCATTGATCTCGGCGATAGCCAGTTTCGCACCGTCACGCATAGACGTGCCCATAGGCGCTGAACCGCCACTAAACGGGCCGCTGATGGCGATCTTGATGGAATCATCGGCATAAGCCGAAGCAGCGAACATGCTCAACATCAATGTGGCTAGCAAAGTCTTTTTCATTTGAGGAGTCTCCAATATCAAGTGATACGTGAATGGGTAAGGACAGGCGCGCTCAAACCCCAAGTGCAACATATTTAGGAGAGAATGTTGCATGAGTAAAATCTACACACAATTAAGTATTGAATAGCGGACGATGATCCAGACGCAGTTATCACTGGGGTTCAAGCCGAGTCAGATTGCCCGCGAGTTAGGGCGTTCACCGGCGACGTTGAGTCGTGAGCTCAAGCGTAACGGCTGGTCGCCGCCGCAACTGCCCCGTGGTGTGGGCAGACCCTTGGTGGCGGGAGGCTACCGTGCTGTGGCGGCACAACAGAGGGCAACCGCTTGCGCCGCCACACCGCGTACTCCCAAGAAGTTGCATCCGGAGACTGCGCTTTGGGGGGCGGTGATGCGCTACCTGCAAGACGGGTACTCGCCGGAACAGATTGCTGGCACACTGGCGACCGTGCATCCCGACAACCCCACCTTGCAGGTTTCCCACGAAACCATCTAC
>Ga0172373_10004758_pt1 | contig 18918 bp, 17 predicted proteins | sample Lak10m_2_FD_114546 | JGI IMG/M metagenome (GOLD analysis project Ga0172373, IMG submission 114546) | Freshwater microbial communities from Kabuno Bay, South-Kivu, Congo - kab_092012_10m | ecosystem: Environmental > Aquatic > Freshwater > Lake | place: Democratic Republic of the Congo...
CCCTCCACCCCCGCCACCCCCGCCACCCATCAGGCCGCGGCGCGCGCGCGCAACAAACGCTTGCGAATCGATAAGCCTCACGCTGGGCGGGGCCCGGTGCCGAGGTTTATACTCACCGCAGCTTTTTTTCCAGAGCGCCCGCTCGCCTCATCCAGATTGCGGTTCAGCACCGCACGCCCCATGAAGTTCAAACTCAAGTCTGTCGGTCTCGTTCTCGCTGGCGCGTTTGCCGGCATTCTGGTGAGCATCGGCCTGTCGGCGGTGGCGCAGCGCAGTCAGCGCGCCGTCCTGCCGCTCGAGGAGTTGCGCCAGTTCTCCGATGTCTTCGGCGCCATCAAGGCCAACTATGTCGAGCAGGTCGAAGACAAAAAGCTGATCACCGAAGCCATCAGCGGGATGATTTCCGGGCTCGACCCGCACTCGGCCTATCTCGATGCCGACGCTTTCCGTGAGCTGCAGGTCGGTACGCAGGGCGAATTCGGTGGCCTGGGCATTGAGGTTGGCACCGAAGATGGTTTCATCAAGGTCATCTCACCCATCGAAGACACACCGGCAGCGCGGGCCGGCGTGAAGGCGGGCGATCTCATCGTCCGCATCGATGAAAAATCCACCAAGGGGCTCGCGCTCAACGACGCGGTCAAGCTCATGCGGGGCAAGCCCAAGACCTCAATCACCCTCACGCTGTCCAGAAAGGGCGAAACCCGGCCCATCGTGGTCACCATTGTTCGTGACGTGATCCGCGTGCAATCGGTGCGTTCCAAGGTGATTGAGCCCGGCTTCGGCTACGTTCGGATCTCGCAGTTCCAGGAACACACGGTCGAGGCGCTGGTCCGCCACCTCGAAACACTCGACCGCCAGGGCTCAATCGGCAAAGGCCTGGTGCTGGACCTTCGAAATGACCCCGGCGGCCTGCTCCACGGCGCGGTCGGCGTGTCCGCTGCATTCCTCCCCGCCAAGGTCACGGTGGTCACCACCGAGGGCCGCAACGAGGACGCGCGGCGCAAATACAGCGCCATCCCCGAAGACTATCTGCGCGGCAGCCGGGAAGACTTCATCGCCCGGGTGCCAAACGCCGCCAAGAACGTGCCCATGGTGGTGCTGGTCAATGGCGGATCGGCTTCAGCCTCGGAAATCGTGGCGGGCGCGCTCCAGGACTACAAGCGTGCCGTGGTGCTCGGCACCCAGACCTTTGGAAAGGGGTCGGTGCAGTCCATCCTGCCGCTCTCCAACTCCACGGCCATCAAGCTCACCACCGCGCGCTATTTCACGCCTAACGGCCGCTCCATTCAGGCGCGTGGCATCGAGCCCGATTTCCTGGTCGAGGAAACCGCCGAGGGTGATTCCACCAATTTCCGCGTCCGCGAGGCCGACCTCAACCGGCACCTGTCCAATTCGCGTGAGCAGGAGCGTCCCTCGGGCGCGCCGCGCCCCACTACCGATGCCGACCGCGCGCGCGAGCGCAAGCCCATCGAGTTCGGTTCGGCCGATGACTACCAGCTGCAACAGGCCCTCAATCACCTCAAGGGTCAGCCGGTCGCTGTGGCGCAGCCCCGCACGGGCGATGCAGCGGCCGCGCCGTCCGGGGCTGGCACCGGCTCGCGCTAGACCTCCCGCATTTCGCCATGGATGACCGGCAGCTGCTTCGCTACGGCCGGCACATCCTGCTCGAGGAGATCGGGCTCGAGGGCCAGAAGCGGCTGCAGGCCGCCACCGCCTTGATCGTGGGGGCCGGCGGGCTCGGTTCACCCGCCGCCATGTATCTGGCGGCAGCCGGCGTAGGGTCCCTGCTGATCGCCGATGGCGATACCGTCGATCTCAGCAACCTGCAGCGCCAGATCCTGCATCGAGACCATGCGGTTGGACAGCCCAAGGTTGAGTCTGGCACCCGCACGCTCGCTGAACTCAATCCCGATGTGCGGATCGAGCCGATTCACGCGCGACTGGAGGGCGCCTCGCTCGCCGCGGCGGTTGCCCGCAGTCAGGTGGTCCTCGATTGCAGCGACAACTTCGCCACCCGCCACGCCATCAACCGCGCCTGCGTACTCGCCGGCGTACCGCTCGTATCAGGGGCGGCGATTCGCTTTGACGGCCAGTTGTCGGTCTATGATCCGCGACAGGCCGAGTCACCCTGCTATCACTGCATCTTTCCGCAGACCGATAGTCTGGAAGAGGTGCGGTGTGCGGTCATGGGCGTGTTTGCACCCCTCACCGGCATCGTGGGCACCATGCAGGCCGCCGAAGCGCTCAAGATTCTGGGCGGCTTTGGAAAGGCTGCAGTGGGGCGACTGCTTCTGATTGACTCGCGTTCCATGCAGATCGATAGCGTCACGCTGGCGCGTAACCCCGACTGCGAGGTCTGCGCCACATCTCAGCGCGGTCGGCCAAGCGCCTGAACCCGCCGCATCAGTCCGCTGCCCGAGCGAAACGGCGCCGCAGCGCCCAGCAGAGCGCAAGCCGAGGCGAGAGCCACCGGCCAGTAAGCGCCTGTCAGATCATGCAGCAGACCGCCGGCCCAGGCCCCGAGCGCAGCGCCAAAGGCCATCATCCCGAAGATCGTGCCGTAAATGGTGGCAACACCCGGGCCGGCGAAGATTCGGTTTGAAAGCGCCGAGACGATGGGTCCCCGCGCGCCCTGGGCAAGGCCAAAGCCCGCAACGTAGATCGCCAGTCCCACGACCGATCCGGTGATGGCCACCGCCAGCAGTCCGCACAGGCCCACCGCGGTAAACGAAAACGACAGGAGCGCCGTGCGCTGATGACCGATACGGTCGCAAAACCAGCCTGAACCAATGATCCCGAAGGTGGAAAGAAGGCCCGCGAGGCCGTAGGCGGAGGCCGCCATCAGCGGGGCAAAGCCTCCCTCGATCAGGAGTGCGACCACCTGCGGAGTGACCAGATACGCCGCGAGCGCAGTCAAGGCGAACACCTGGGCGAGATACCAGTAGGCCGGATCTGCCAGGGCCGCTCGAAACGCTGCCTGCGCCTCGCCCGCCCGAGCCGGCGCGGGCGGCGCGCGTCCCGGTAACGCTTCAGCAGGCGGCCGGGACAGGCGTGCCCAGGGAAGTAGCGCACACACGGGGACCATCGCCAGCGCACCCACCCCCAGGCAGAGCCAGGCGCTGCGCCAGCCGATTGCATCAATCAGGGCCTGGGAGAGCGGCACCATCACCAGCACCCCGCAGCCCGAGCCTGCGTAGGCCACGGCAATGGCAGTTGACAACCGGGCCCGGTACCAGCGGCCGATCAGCGAGGCTGCGCAGACCATCCCGGTTGCGGCGGCCCCTGCACCCACCAGCACCCCCGCTCCGGCATAAATCATCGCGAGCGATTCGGCACGACTCGACAGGAGCGTCGCCATCCCGAGCAGCAGAAGGCCGCTGCAATAGACCAGCCGCGGCCCGTACCGGTCAAACAGCCAGCCTGCGACCGGCGCTGCGATCCCGCTCACCAGCATTTGCGTGGCCACCACACCGGTGAGGGCGCTGCGCGGCCAGCCAAAGGCCTCCTCGAGCGGCAGCACAAACGCCGAAAACGCTTCCACCACCCCGCGACCGGCGAAATTGAGCGAGAAGGCAATTCCCAGTACGGCAATCGCCAGACGGCTCACCCCGTCTGACGCACGGGCTTCAGGACGGAGCGCGGGGTCGGTCATGACAGGCACGGTACTCGCCACACCGTGAACCGGCAAGTCGGCGAATCGCTGGCAGCCGACTGTTTGACGCCTCGACCGCGAACATGACAGCATCGCCGCCCCCACCTCTGTTTTATCAACCCTTCTTGCCCAGAGCTCCCCTTCATGCCTGCTGCGCCCATTCTCGATTCGCTACCCCCGCTTGCCTCGCTCATCCGCGCGGGTGACGCCATCATCATCGGCCAGGCCGGTGCCGAACCGCTCACGATCACGCGCGCGCTGGTGGCCGAGGCCGACTCGCTTGCCGGGCCGGTGGATGTGTTCCTGGGCGCAGTGCTGTCCGATACGTTTGCCCGCCCGCTGTCATCCAAGCTGCGGCCCGGCGGCTACGGGATCATGGGGGGTGCGGCCAAGGGCTTTGCCTCGCAGCCCGGCTCAATCGCCCACGTCACGCCAACGCCCTACCGCGAACTGGAGCGCTCGTTTGGCACCGGGCGCCTGCGCGCTGACGTCGTGATGGTGCAGCTCGCCCCGTCCGCTGACGGCAGCCGGCTAAGCCTGGGCATGGCCAACGATTACGTGATTGCCGCGGCGCGACGCGCACGCTGCGTGATTGCCGAGATCAACCCGCAGGCGCCGTTCACACCCAGCACCGAGGCCGACGCGGCCTCCCTCAGAATCGATTTCGCGGTCCGTGCCAGCACACCCACCGTCCAGTCCCCCACCATGACCGCTGAAGAGGCCGAGCGTCGGATCGCGGGCCATGTGGCCTCGGTGGTGCCAGATCGCGCCACCATCCAGATCGGCCTGGGCGCACTTCCGGATGCGGTCCTGGGCCTTCTGGCCAGTCATCGGGATCTGGGCCTGCACAGCGGCCTGATCGGCGATAGCGCCGTGGCGCTGATTGAATCCGGCGCGGTCACCAACGCCTACAAGGGACTCGATACCGGCTTTTCAGTGACCAACACGCTTGGGGGCACCTCGCGCGCGCACCGTCATGTGCACGACAACCCACAGTTCCTGATCCGCCCGGCCACCTACACACACCACCCCGCCACGCTCGCTGCGCTCCATCGCTTTCATGCCATCAATTCGGCGCTCGAAGTCGACATCACCGGCCAGGCCAATGCCGAGCACGATGGGCGCGGCTGGCGCGGCGGTCTGGGCGGACTCGGCGATTTCATTCGCTCGGCCAGGCTCTCCGAAGGCGGCCGTGGCATTGTGGCGCTCGCCTCCACCTCGCGTGATGGCAAGCGCAGCCGTATCGTCGCCTCCACCGCGCACGGGCAGGTCACGCTCGGACGGGGCGATGCCGATCTGGTGATCACCGAGTGGGGTGTGGCCGATCTGCGCGACGCATCGTTTGGCGAACGCGCGAGCCGCATGATTGCGATTGCCGATCCGCGCTTTCGCGAGCAGCTGGAGCGCGACTGGCACGCCCTGCGCGGCGCCTGAGACGCGCTCAGGCAGGGCCCTGCCGACGATCGCCGACACTTGCGAGTGCGGCAGCAATCGCCGGTTGTCGCCGCCAGAGCATGAGCGCGCTCGCGATGCTCACCAACCCGTAAGCGGCGAGCGAGGGCTGCGGGCCGAACTGCTCGGTGAGCCAGCCCACTACAAAGCCCCCCACCGGCATGGTGCCCAGAAAAGCCATCATGTAGAGCGAGATGATCCGGCCCCGAAGCCGCTCCTCAACCAGACTCTGGAGCAGCGTGTTGGTGCCGGCACCGGTGACGATCACACCGAACCCGACCGCGGTGAGCGCGATGGCAGCCAGCGCAAGCGACGGGCTGAGCGAGAACACCGTCAACCCGATCCCCGCGGCGAGCGATCCCAGGTTGATTACGCGGGCGATTCCTGCGGTGGAACTGCGCGCCGCAAGCATCATGGTGCCCGCCAGCGCGCCCGCCCCGGCGCAACTCACCAGCAGCCCCTGCAGCCGTGCGTCGCCTGCGAACACCTCGCGCGCAAACACCGGCATCATCGTCTGGTAGTTGGGCGCACAAAATGACACCAGCACCAGATTGATCATCACCAGCCGTGCAGGCAGCGTGGTCCACACCCAGATAAAGCCTTCGGAGAACTCCCGAATCAGCGATTGGGTCGGCCGCCCCGCGCGATTCGATGGGAGGCGGGCAAGCGAAGCCATGACCGCCAGATAACTCACACCGTTCAGCACAAAACACCAGCCCTCGCCAATCCAGACCAGCAGCACGCCCGCAATGGCCGGCCCGGCAAAGCGGCCAAGATTCATCACGAGCGAATTGAGCGCAATGGCGTTATGGAGGTCACCCGTACCGCCCACCATCACAGGCAGAAGAGAGTGGCGGGCCGGACCATCGAAGGTATTGGCAATGCCCTGAACCAGCGCAAGCCACACCACATGGTGCGGCTCAACCCAGCCGCCCAGCGTGAGCCCGGCCAGCGCAAACGCCTGCAGCATCTGAGCGGTCTGCGTGACCAGCACCATGGTGCGGCGGTCGACCCGATCGGTGACCAGACCCGCGAACGGCGCGGCGATCAGCATGGGAATGAAGGCCGCGAAGGTGACAAGACCCAGCATGACCGCAGAGTCGGTGAGCCGATACACCAGCCAGGCCTGCGCAATCGACTGCAGCCAAAAGCCGATCACCGAGATCGTCTGGCCAAAAAAATAGTGTCTGAACCGGGGGTGCTCGAGGGATCGGAAGATTTTCACGGTCGAGATGCGACCGCCGGCACGGTCTCAGGCGACCAGCGTGGCGATCTGATCCCCGAGGCCTTCAGCCGGCAGGCGCCTGAAGCCGCTTTTGGCAAACCGCAGCCACCTGCCCTGCACAAAGGCAATGACGACCGCAGCGCGTACACCGGCATCGGTTTCGGCAGCCAGCGTGCTTTGCGCCACCGCCACCCGAAACGACTGCTTGAGCGAGGTTTCGATCCGGTCGACCAGCTGATTGATGCGCACCTGCAGCCGGTCGTCTTCGGTGACCAGAGCGTCGCCAATCAGGACGCGCGTCATGCCCGGATTGCGCTCGGAAAAATTGAGCAGCATCGCGATGATGTCTCGCAGCTGCCGCTGGCCATCTTCCTGGGCGGTGGTGATCTGGTTGATGAGCCCGAAGATGGTGGCTTCGATGAATTCGATGAGGCCCTCGAACATCTGCGCCTTGCTGGCGAAGTGCCGATAGAGCGCGGCCTCCGAGACCTTGAGGCGCGCCGCCAACGCCGCGGTGGTGACGCGATCGCCACCCGGCTCCTGCAGCATGGTTGCAAGCGCCTGCAGAATCTGCAGCCGCCGCTCGCCCGGCTTGGGGCGGATTCGGCGGGGCGCTGCGGGGGAATCGGAGTCGGTGGCGGGATCCATGTCAGAGGGTGGAGCGCGACGGCACGCGACGCGAAAGCTGTGAAATTGATTGTACTTGAAGCTCCACGCGCCGTGAGGATCCGGCGCGCGCGCGAAGCGGCGCGGGCTTGCGCCCCTCCTTCAGCGCCGACGCCAGCACGGTGCGAAGCCCGGCCGCGCGAGCGCCCGCGAGATTGGTCACCGCATCGTCAACCAGCACGCAGCGTGACGGCCGGGTACGCAGGCGCGCCGCGAGCCTCCTCATCATCGGCCGCGACGGTTTGGGCTGAAAGCGCCCGGCAAAGCGCATCGCCTCGATAGGCACAATGCCTTCGATGCTGCCCGCGATGCCCAATGCGCGCACCACCGCGCGCGCGTAGTGCCACGGACCGTTGGTGACGATGATGCGCCGACCCGGCAGCTGACGAAGCACGCGCGCCAGCGCGGGGCGCTTGCGCACCAGCCGGTGCATATCGGGAAAGCGGTGCGTCTCGCGCAGGTAATGATGGGGATCAACTGGATGGTGCGTGACCAGTCCGAGGAGCGTTGCGCCGTAGCGCTTCCAGTAGCCCAACCTGAGCGCGCTCGCCTCCTCGCGCGAGAATCCCAGATGCTGCACCACATACTCGGTCATCGCTGCATCGATCCGCGGCATGATGACGGGCTGCGCATCGTGCAGCGTGTCATCGAGATCGAGCAGCCAGACCCGCTCGGCCCGGCGTGGCGCCGTAGGCCCGGAGAGCGGCCGGCGGAGCGCCCGCACGACGTCAGTGGCTGCGGATCATCGTGCCCACGCCGTGATCGGTCATGATCTCGAGCAGCAGGCAATGATCGACCCGGCCGTCGATGATGTGCACCGAATTGACGCCCGCCCGCGCCGCATCGAGCGCAGACGAGATCTTGGGCAACATGCCGCCCGAGATCGTGCCATCAGCGAACAGCTCATCGATTCGCCGTGCCGTCAGGCCGGTGAGGAGCTTGCCCGACTTGTCGAGCACGCCGGCGGTATTGGTGAGCAGCACCAGCTTTTCGGCCTTCAGCACCTCGGCGACCTTGCCTGCCACCACGTCAGCGTTGATGTTGTAGGTTTCGCCATCGGCGCCCGATCCAATCGGCGCAATCACCGGAATGAAGCCGTTGGCAGTCAGCGTGTGCACGATGGCGGGGTCAATCGACTCGATCTCGCCCACCTGACCGATGTCGACCTCCTCGCCCGGCTGCTCGGGAAGCGTCATGCGAAGTTTGCGTGCCCGGATAAGGCCCCCGTCCTGGCCGGTGAGGCCCACCGCACGACCACCTGCGGTGTTGATGAGCTCGACAATCTCCTTGTTGACCTGACCCGCGAGCACCATCTCGACGATATCCATGGTCTCGGAGTCGGTCACGCGCATGCCCTGCACAAACTCGCCCTTCTTGCCCACGCGGGCAAGCAGCTGCTCGATCTGCGGGCCGCCGCCGTGCACCACCACCGGATTCATGCCCACCAGCTTGAGAAGCACGACATCGCGCGCAAAACTCTGCTTGAGCAGTGGATCGGTCATGGCGTTACCGCCGTACTTGATCACCAGCATGCGGCCGTGAAACCGCCGGATGTAAGGCATGGCCTCGGCGAGGATCTGGGCCTGGAGCGCGGGGGCGATCGGGGTCTTGTCGGTCATGATCGAAGCTCCGGGGAGCGGGTCGGAAATAACGAGTGAGGCGAGGCTAGAGAATGTAGCGGGCGAGATCGTCGCGGCGCGCGACATCGGCAAGCCTTGAGTCAACCAGCGCGGCGTCGATCACCACGGTCTGGCCTGCCCGAAGGTCGGCATCAAACGAAATGTCTTCGAGCAGGCGCTCCATCACGGTGTGGAGCCTGCGCGCACCAATATTCTCGGTGCGCTCGTTGACCTCGAAGGCGATATCAGCCAGCCGCTCAATGCCATCGGATGCGAACTCGAGCGTCACGCCCTCGGTGGCGAGCAAGGCCTGGTACTGACGAACAAGGCTCGCATCGGTATCGCCCAGGATGCGAACAAAGTCCTGCGCCGTGAGCGCCTGCATCTCGACGCGGATAGGCAATCGCCCCTGAAGCTCGGGGATCAGATCAGAAGGCTGCGAAAGATGGAACGCGCCCGAAGCAATGAAGAGGATGTGATCGGTGCGCACCACGCCATAACGGGTGGTCACGGCAGTGCCCTCGATCAGAGGCAGAAGATCACGCTGCACACCCTGGCGCGAGACGTCTGCACCCTGGTGCTCGGCGCGGCTTGCCACCTTGTCGATCTCATCAATGAACACAATGCCGCTCTGCTCGACCAGCTCCACGGCGCGGCTTCGGATCGCTTCCTCGTTCACCAGCCGTGCCGCCTCTTCCTGGGTGAGGGTTCGCATGGCCTCAGCCACGGTCATCTTGCGGGTGGCACGCCGCCCGGGCATCTGGGAGAAGAGTGACTGCAACTGCTGGCTGAGATCGTCGAGCCCGGGCTGATTGCCGGCGCCTGCGCCAAGCGGCAGCACCGACGGCGCGGCAAGCGCCACCTCGATGTCAATTTCGCGCGAATCGAGTTCGCCTTCGCGCAGGCGCTTCCGAAATTTCTGGCGGGCTGCCGATTCCGGTGCTGCGGGCTGCGCCGGGGCCGCGGGCTCGGCGGCGCCGCCAAAAAATGGGAAGGCCCCGGAGGGCGTTGCCGGGCGGGCAGGCGGAATCAGCACATCGAGCACCCGCTCTTCGGCTGCATCAAGCGCCCGCGCCTCGACCTCGGCGAGCGCACGCTCGCGAACCTGTTTGAGCGCGGTCTCGACCAGGTCGCGGATGATGGTGTCGACATCGCGGCCGACATAACCCACCTCGGTGAATTTGGTGGCCTCGACCTTGATGAACGGGGCCTGCGCGAGGCGCGCAAGGCGGCGTGCGATCTCGGTCTTGCCCACCCCCGTGGGACCTATCATGAGAATGTTCTTGGGCGTGATTTCTGCGCGCATCACGCCTTCGACCTGCTGGCGCCGCCAGCGATTGCGAAGCGCGATCGCCACCGCGCGCTTGGCCTGCGCCTGCCCGACGATGTGCTTGTCGAGCTCGGCCACGATATTGGCCGGCGTGAGCGGCAGGGGCTCAGTCACGGCTGTTGGCCTCCAGCGTTTCCACCGTGTGGTGCTGATTGGTGTAAATGCAGAGCTCGCCCGCAATGGCGAGCGAGCGCCGGACGATCGCTTCGGCATCGAGCGTGGAATGTGACAGGAGCGCCGCCGCTGCCGCCTGCGCATAGGGCCCGCCGCTTCCAATGGCGATCAGGCCGTGTTCGGGCTCGAGCACATCGCCATTGCCGGTGATGATGAGCGAGGCTTCGGCATCCGCCACCGCCAGCATGGCCTCGAGTCGGCGCAGCATGCGATCGGTTCGCCAGTCTTTGGCGAGCTCGACCGCCGAGCGAACCAGATGGCCCGAGTGCTTCTGAAGCTTGGCCTCGAACCGCTCAAAGAGCGTGAACGCGTCGGCCGTGCCACCCGCGAATCCGGCCAGCACCTTGTCACCGTGCAGACGTCGCACCTTGCGCGCGCTCGCCTTGATCACGATGTTGCCAAGCGTGACCTGGCCGTCACCGCCCAGCGCAACACTGCCGTTGCGCCGGACCGAGACGATCGTCGTGCCGTGGAACTGTTCCAATCAGTCGCCGTAAAGCTTCTGGCGCAGCTCACGCCGCTGCTGGGCTTCGAGCGACAGCGTGGCGGTGGGCCGCGCGAGGAGGCGCGGCAGGCCTATGGGTTCGCCGGTTTCCTCGCAATACCCGTAGTCGCCCGCGTCGATGCTGGCAATCGCCTGCTGGATCTTCTTCAGAAGCTTTCGCTCGCGATCGCGCGTGCGCAACTCGAGCGCGTGCTCTTCCTCGATGGTGGCGCGATCGGCCGGATCGGGAACGATGACGGTTTCACGCAGATGCTCGGTGGTTGCTCCCGCGTTATGGAGGATTTCGCGCTCCATGGTCTGGAGACGGTCGCGAAAGAACGCGCGCTGAGCCTCATTCATGTAGTCCGCCTCGGGCATGCGCAGAAGCGCTTCCTCGGTGAGCGGTTTTTTGTCTTTCGTGGCTGCCATGTCAAATCCTGCCTGATTGATCAGCCTACGCGAGGCACTGTTCGAGGCCTTTGATGAACATGTCCTTCGGCAGGTTGCGACCGATGAACACCATTTTGCTGGAGGGCTTTTCGCCGGGTTGCCAGCGCCTGCCCAAATCGGCGCCCATCATCATGTGGACCCCCTGGAAGACGGTCTGACGATCCGACCCCTTCATGAAAAGCACGCCTTTATACCTTAACAGGTCCGGACCGTAAACCTGGACCAGGCCTGACAGGAAATCCTCGAGTTTGCCGGGATCAAAGGCGCGATTCGAACGGAATACGAACGACTGCACGCTGTCATCGTGCTCATGCTCGTCACTGTCCAGGAACTCGGGATCGATCTCGAGGATGGCATTCAGATTGAAGCCGCGGATATCGAGAATCTCGTCGATGGGGGCGTTGCCGAAGTGAACCCCGCGGATGGGAGCGCGTGGATTCATCTGGCGCAGCCGCACCTTGAGCGTGGCCTGCTCGTCTTCGGTAACGAGATCAACCTTGGAGAGCAGGATGCGGTCGGCAAACCCCACCTGCTCCTGGGCCTCGCGGCGCTCGGCGAGCTGCTGCGGCGCGTGCTTGGCATCCACCACCGTGATGATCGCATCGAGCAGATAGCTGTCGGCAATGTCATCGTCAACGAAAAAGGTCTGGGCCACCGGGCCCGGGTCGGCCATGCCGGTGGTCTCGATGATGACGCGGTCGAAGGCGATCTCGCCCTTCGCACGGCGCTGCTGCAGGTCGCCCAGAATGCGGATCAGGTCGCCGCGCACGGTGCAACAGATGCAGCCGTTGTTCATTTCAACGATCTGCTCGTCACGCTCCTGGAGCAGCAAATCGTTATCAACGCCCTCTTCACCGAACTCGTTTTCGATGACCGCGATGCGATGCCCGTGCTGCTCGCTGAGAATGCGCTTGAGCAGTGTGGTTTTGCCGCTACCGAGAAAGCCGGTCAGGATGGTGACCGGAATATGTGTGCTGGACATGAACTGCAACCTTGTGTGTCTGTCGGGCCTGGCCGACCGCAGGGCGCGAGATTCTACGCGCGCGGCGCGCGCTTGGGCACGCCGCGCGCCAGGTTTGTATGATCAGCTGCAATCGGCGTGAGCCCTTACAGCCGCCCGAGCATCAATCCCTTCAGGTATTCCCCCTCGGGGTGGGTCATGGATACCGGATGGTCTTCGCCCGCCGCCAGACGCGCGAGCATCTGGGCATCCACCCGTGCATCAATCACCGCCCCCGCCACCACTTTCTGAAACAGATCGACCGACACCGCCCCCGAGCATGAAAACGTGAGGAGCCTGCCCCCGGGGGCCAGCAACCTGAGCGCCGCAAGGCTTAGCTGCTTGTAGGCCCGGGTGGCACGGTCGAGGTGCTGGACAGACGGGGCGAATTTGGGCGGGTCAAGCACAATCAGATCGAACTGCCGACGCTCGGCTGCGAACTGCTTCAGCGCATCGAACACATCGGCCTGGATCCAGTGTGCGGGCGATTCGATCTGATTCAAGGTCTGTTGTGCGCGCGCAACGGCCAAAGCCTCCGCGCTCGAATCGATCGACCAGGCTTCGGCCGCACCGGCCCGCAGCGCCGCCAGAGAAAACCCGCCGGTGTAGCAGAAACAGTTGAGTACCCGCTGGCCTGCAGCGAGGCTTGCGAGGAGACGCCGGTTGTCGCGCTGGTCGATGTAAAAACCCGTTTTGTGGCCGCGCAGCACATCCACCTGATAGGTGACGCCGTCTTCGCGAATGACCACCGGCTCAGCTGGGGGCGCCCCGCGGAGCGCGCCTTCCCGGCTTGGCAGGCCCTCGCGTTGGCGTGAGGCGGCGTCTGATCGCTCATACAGCCGGTCGATGCCGGTGGCGGCGGTGAGCGCATCGGCGATGGCTTCCCGTCGCGCGTCAACGCCGGCCGCCATCAGCTGCACCACCAGTTGCCCGGCGTACTGGTCAACAATCAGTCCGGGCAGACCGTCGGCCTCGCCAAAAACCAGCCTGCGCGCGTCGGTCCGCGTGACAAGCGCCGCGCGGCGGGCGATCGCAGCCGCGATCCGTTGGTGCAACCAGGCATCGTCCGGAAGCTCGGTCTCGCCGAACGACCAGGCGCGCGCGCGGATGCTGGAGGCGGGACTGAATGCCGCCCAGGCCAGAAAGCGCTGATCAGCACCCACCACCCGCACCAGGTCGCCAGGCGCCGGACGGCCCGAGACCCTCGCCACCGCACCGGCATAGATCCAGGGATGACGACGCAGCAGCGACCGTTCCTTTCCGGGATGAAGTTCAAGTGTGGCGATGGCGGTCACGATGGGGTCCGGTCAGAGTTGCGGGCAGGCCGCACCGCCTGCTCGGGCGCGACCTGCCGTGGCGAGACAGCGCCCCGGGCGGCGGCCGGCTTAGCAGCCGCTTCCTGGCCCGGCCCCGCCTTTTCCGCTGGCGGATCGGCGCGGCGCGCGCGCGGGTGGGCCGCGTCATACACCGCGGCCAGGCGTTGAAAATCAAGGGCGGTGTACACCTGGGTGCTCGCGATGCTGGCATGGCCCAGCAACTCCTGGACCGCACGCAAATCGCCGCTCGACTGCAGCAGGTGGCTGGCAAACGAGTGGCGCAGCATGTGGGGATGGACGCTTGCCGCCACCCCCTGGGCGATGCCGCGACGCTTCAGGCGCAGCTGAACCGACCGCCCCGAGAGCCGCTGGCCTCGACGAGATAAAAACAGGGCACGCTCATCCGAAGCCTCATTCAGGGTAAGGAAGCGCTCACGTTCAGGAATCCAGGCCTGCAAGGCAGCCAGCGCGTCCCGACCGACTGGCACGCTACGCCGCTTGGCGCCCTTGCCGGTCACGATCACCTCCGACTCGGAAAGGCTCAACCAGCTCGCCGAGCGAGGCCGGCCGGCGGCAGGCTCGAAATAACGGATGTCGAGGCTGATGAGTTCGGCCAGCCGCAGGCCCGAGGAATAGAGCAGCTCGGCCATTGCTCGGTCGCGCAGCGCCTCGAATCCGTCGGCCTGCGGATCGGCCACCAGCCGTACCGCCTGGTCAGGTGCCAGCGCCGACGGCAGCCGCTTGGGAAGCCGCGGCGCCCTCACGCCGCGCGCGGGATTGCCCGTGCCGCCCCGGTGCTCGGCCAGCCAGTCAAAGAATCCGCGCCAGGCAGACAGGCGTCGGGCGATGCTGCGCGGAGAGGCACCATCACGGCTCGCCCGCGCCACCCAGCTTCGAACCGCGCGTTCATCCACGCAGTGCCAGTCGAGCTTCGCAGCCCCATGACCGCGCTCACGGGCGAGGCCCGCGAGTTGCTCAAGGTCGGCGAGATAGGCTGCGATCGTCTTGGGGGAGTAAGCGCGCTCGACCCTGAGCTGTTCGAGAAACGATGCGATGTCGGCCTCGCCCGCCGGCCGCGGCGTATCAGGCTGGCTGGCGCGGGCTCCGGTCATGGGCGGCCCATGGCGAGGCGGGTCGCCCGGCTCAACCCGGCTCGCTCAGCCGGCCAAGCGCAGCGCTCGCCAGCTCGGCGATGCGCTCAAGAAACGAGACCCCCATGCCTGCGTGGAAGCGGTCGGCGTCACCCGAGCCCAGGACCAGCAGACCAAAACTCTGGGGACTGGCGCCATGGCGCAGCGGCAACAGCGCGATGGAGCGCGCATCCGCGCCGGCGTTGGGCAACCAGCCGGCAAAGCGCAAATCACCCCGCGGACCACAATACGGCATCCGCATCGCGTCGACCTGATCGATCCACTCGGGCGGCGTGGCGCGAATCCACTCGGGCGAAAGCGAGCCCGTCCGGACCCGCCAGAGCCGCAGCGCCACGAGCGGCACTGAAAAGCCACTGCGCATGCCATCGACCACCACCCCGGGCACGCGCTCGGGCGACTCGGCGAGCAGCAGGTCGCGCGTCCAGCGCTGCAGTCGCTCGCCGATTGCATCGTTTTCCTTGCCGGTGTGGACCAGTTCGGCAAAGCGCCGCTCGATCAGCCGCAGCTTGTCACGCAGCACCTCGAGTTGGCGCTCGTGCAGCGAAATGGCGCGATTGCCGTGCGCCGGTGCAAACCGCATGCTCGCGAGCAGATCAGGGCGGCTTTCGAAGAAATCCGGGTGATCGCCGAGGTAAGCGGCAACCTGTTCATCATGGATCGGGGACTCACTCATCGGGGGGATGGCTCCGTTTAACCGGGCGTGACAGGAGAGGACAGGAAACGACCCGCCAAAGCGTCATCGGGGAGGTTGATCTCGCCCTCAAATACCGTTTCAGCCGGACCGGTCATGTGGACCGACTGTCCGGGCTGCCAGGCGATCGTGACCTCACCGCCTCGCATCCGGACCTGCACCGGCGAGGACACGATCTGCTGCCGAATCGCCGAGACAGCGGCCGCGCAGGCGCCGGTGCCACAGGCCAGGGTCTCGCCCGCACCACGTTCCCAGACCCGCAGCGCAATCGACTGCGGTCCGGTGACCTGCATGAATCCGACGTTGACCCGACGCATGAACCGCCGGTGATGTTCAATCTGCGGGCCCTCGGTGGTGACCGGTGCGCGTTCAAGGTCATCGACCCGGAGCACGGCATGAGGATTACCCATGGAGAGCGCCGATACCCAGCGCACCTCACTACCCAGTTCGATGGGCCAGAGCAGATCGGAACCGCTCTCTTTCGGGTGAAGCCCGGCGGGATCGAAGGGCACACGCTCCGGATCAAGGCGGGGCGCGCCCATGTCGACGCTCACCCGGCCATCGACGCCCAGGGAAAGCTCGAGCACACCCGACAGCGTCTGCACCCGGATCGTGTCTCGAGCCGACAGGCCCTGGTCGCGCACAAAACGGACGAAGCAGCGCGCGCCATTGCCGCAGTGCTCGACCTCGTCGCCATCGGCATTGAAGATCCGGTAGCGGAAATCGACGCCCGACTCGACAGGCGCCTCCACCAGCAGCACCTGATCGGCACCGATGCCGAAATGGCGGTCGGCGAGCCAGCGCACCTGCGCAGGCGAGAGATCAATCGCCTGCCGCACGCCATCAAGCATGACGAAATCGTTGCCAGCGCCCTGCATCTTGGTAAACCGCAGTTTCATGAACGCGATTATCGCCGATCGTAGGGCGAAGCCTCGCCCGGCGGGCGCGTCTTGAATCGACGATGCGTCCAGAGATACTGCTCGGGCATCTCGAGTACCCGCGCTTCGATGAAGGCATTCATCTGCCGGGTGGCCGCGTCCAGGTCATCCACCGGGTAGTCGGTCCAGGCAGGATGGAACACCCCCACATAGCCGCGATCCGTCATCCGGGTGACCAGCGGCACCACCACAGCGCCGGTCAGCCGGGCAAGCCGCGCCACCGAGGTGACGGTGGCCGCCGATACGCCGAAAAATGGCACGAAGAGCGCATCGCGCGCGCCCAGATCCATGTCAGGCAGAAAATAAAACGCGCCGCCCTCGCGCAGCCACCGTACGGCCGGCCGCAGACCTTCATTGCGAAGCAGCATGGTGCCCTGAAAGCGGCTGCGACCCCGCGTCATCGCATCATTCAGAACATCACTTTTCTGCCGGGCATACATGGAGGCGAGCTGCGGGTGCTCGAGAAGAAGCCGGATGCCCCCGGCATCGATTCCCACGAAATGTGGCGCGAGCACAATCACGGGGCGACCCGCGCTCACCGGCTCCAGAAAATGCTGCAGCCCCTCGAGGCGACACAGCTCGACGATTCGCTCCCGCGGGGCATACCAGAGGATGAAGCGGTCGAGAAAGCTGCGCGTAAACGCCTGAAAGTGGGCGCGCGCGATCTGGCGGCGCTCGGCCTCGCTCCATTGAGGGAAGCAGAGCGCAAGATTCACCTGGGCAATCCGCCTGCGAGGCGAGGCAAGGCCATAGAGCAGCAGCCCCAGGCTATTGCCCACCCGCACCAGCCAGCTGTAGGGGAGGCGGGCGAGACCACGCAGGACGATGATGCCCAGCCGCATCAGCGCCTCGCCGGCGCGGATACGTGCGGGAACGAAAGGCGGCTCGCTCATGGCGGTGTCAGGGGCGATGCGGGCACGCCATCAGGCCGCTTGTAGCGGTTGTAGCCCCACAGGTACTGATGCGGCGCGCGGCGGATCAACTCCTCCATCCGCGCGTTCAATGCCTCAGGCGACGGCACAGACTCGAAGTTCTCCAGCCTTATCCGCCAGCCACCCCTCACCCGCTCACCCACGGCCATCACCACCGACGCGTGGGTCGCCTGCGCAAGCTTCAGCGGCAGCGTCATGGTGTAGGCAGGCTGATCGAAAAACATCGCCCAGCGGCCCTCGCCGGCACCGGGCACCTGATCGGGCAGCACCCCCACTGCGGCACCCGCGCGCAGCGCCCTGAGCATCGCCCGCACCCCGGAGAGCGCAGCCGGCACGGGTACCAGCCCGTCCCCGCCCCGAGCGCGGTCAAGGAGCGCCCCCAGTGCGGGCTTGCGCGGCGGACGAAACATCACGGTGATGGGTGCGCGACGCGCATACCAGCGGGCCGTGACCTCAAACGCACCGAGGTGCGGCGTGAGAAACAGGATGCCGCGCCCAGCCCGCTCGGCGGCCTCGAGCACCGCCTCGTCATCGCATTGCACGCGGCGGGCAATGGCTGCAGACGGCCGCATCCAGATGAACGGAAGCTCACCCGCCATCCGACCCGCCTCGATCGCCGCTCGCATGGCCGGCCCCATGCCCGTATAGCCCGCGCGGCCGAGATTGGCACGCAGTTTCCGCCGATACCCCGGCGACAGCAGGAACGCGGCCAGCCCGGCCACCGCACCCAGGCTGCGCGCCGCGCCAAGTGGCAGACGGGACAGCGCGCCCGCCAGACCCACCAGCCAGCGCCCGCCTTCAGCGGCGCCGCCCGTCGGCTCACTTTGCGCGAGCCGAGCAGACGCCAGGACCCGTCTCGCGCCCGATGCGGGCGGGGGCTCTGGCAAGTGCGGCGGCACTTCAGGGTTGGCAGACATGGTGGTGGCAGGCACAGGGCAAGACATCAGACCGATGACGGTCCTCTCAAATCCGAAAGCGTACGCTTCCCCGAAAGAACAGGGTGAAGCAGTTCACGGGATGCCCGGCAGTCTATGCGAAGCCCGGCTGAACCCGGTCGGCGGGGCACGCGCGCAGTCAGGCGGGCGGCAAGGCCTTAGTATGGATTCGCCGATGTGCAACGGCGCCCAAATCGAGCCGGCCGCGGGCGCTACTCGCGACACGGCGCGGCTTTCGAAGCGGGCTATAATTCGCGTTGCCGAGTTAAAGGACAACTTGCGGGGCAGGGGCCGAACAGGTCCGAAATACCGCTAAAGCGTCGCCGCTTCTCCCAGGATCGGCCACGCCGAAGGCAAGTCCGCGGCGCAGGTGCCCGTCACCGCCCGCCGCGCTTGCCGTCCAGTCGAAACTTTACGACGACATCCCTGAGGAGAAAGCTGTGGCCAACGATTATCTGTTTACCTCTGAATCCGTCTCCGAGGGTCACCCCGACAAGGTGGCCGACCAGATCTCGGACGCAATCCTCGACGCCATTCTTGCGCAGGACAAAACCTCGCGCGTGGCAGCGGAAACCCTTTGCAACACCGGTCTGGTGGTGCTCGCGGGCGAAATCACCACGCGCGCCAACGTCGACTACATCCAGGTTGCGCGCGACACGCTGAAGTCGATCGGCTATGACAACACCGACTACGGCATCGACTACAAGGGCTGCGCCGTGCTGGTCGCCTACGACAAGCAGTCGCCCGACATCAAGCAGGGCGTGGATGCCGCACACGACGACAACCTCGAGCAGGGCGCTGGCGACCAGGGCCTCATGTTCGGCTATGCCTGCGATGAAACGCCGGAGCTCATGCCCTCGGCCATCTACTACTCGCACCGCCTGGTTGAGCGTCAATCGCAGG
>Ga0172373_10004759_pt1 | contig 18916 bp, 10 predicted proteins | sample Lak10m_2_FD_114546 | JGI IMG/M metagenome (GOLD analysis project Ga0172373, IMG submission 114546) | Freshwater microbial communities from Kabuno Bay, South-Kivu, Congo - kab_092012_10m | ecosystem: Environmental > Aquatic > Freshwater > Lake | place: Democratic Republic of the Congo...
AGGCCTCGTCGATCTGCCGTAGACTGTGGTCGCTCAGTTGCATCGGGGGGGGGAAGCTCAGCGTTGGAGGCTCATTGTGCACTCGTCATCGAAAATGAGCGATAGGGGGGTGATCGTTTACGTAGGGACTATGTAGTAAAGCCTCAGATTCACCGGGATCATGCGCCAAAGGTAATCCGCGTTCAGATCCGCCCGAGTCAGCGGTTGAGACGGTACATACATGACATCCCCCTGCCGCATGACTACTTCGTGTCCGGGGTCGCCTTTTTCCATGAGTGTGTCAAGGTCCAGGATACGCCCTACGGGATGACGCATCTCATCGCGGCTTATCCATAAGACCGAGCTGGATTTCCCATGGCTGGTCAAGCCTCCTGCCGTGGCGATGGCCTGGAGCGAGTTCGTTGGACGCGTTAGTTCATAAAAGCCGGGTTTCCCAACAGCACCGGACACATGAATGAGATTTCCCGTGGCTTCCATCAAGGTTGAACTGGCAATCATGTAGGGGCTGATGCGCTGGTAGCCGGCAGTGATCTGCCGATGCAATTCCTCCATGGTGAGTCCGGCCGCCGTGATGGGTTCGCCCATCAAGGGCAGACTGATCCTCCCATCCAGATTAACGCGTATCAGCCGGCTCATGCCTTGATCGCTCGTATTGATGGCGTCCTTCAGTTCACGCACCTGCTGACCATAGCCAATGAGGCTGACCGAGGACTGAGGACGTCGCATCAGATTGGAGTACCTCTGGTTGATGGCGCTCGCTAATTGCGCGGTTGTCAATCCGGCGGCATCTATGTCCCCCTCATAGGGAATAGTAATGCGGCCGTCTGGGCGTATATCCACGGTTCGATCAAACTGCGGGTACTCAAGAAATTCCACCCTCAGTTGATCGCCAATGGCGAGATGATATTGATCCTCCCTGATATCCGGAAACTGATAAATGACGTGAATCTGATCTCCCGGGGATAGAAGGTAGTCGCGGTCAACAGTCCGTTGCGGATCCCTTATGGTGTGAACTTGACTGGTGTTTATTGGCATCTTCCATTCAGGCGCTTGGCACCCGATTATAGGAAGGCTCAACATGGCCAAAACCATTATTCTCATCGTCTGCATCCAGACAGAAACCAATTTGAACTTATAAATCATTCTGGAATTTCATGTCAGGTTATGTTATCCCTGGATCCCGCCAAGAGAAGCCTTCGACCGTTTGGTGCTGAGTGTAGAAACCACGTACCGCCGTATCATAGACTAGATGCAAGTAGGACTACCTGTATAGGACGCTTTGATACCCTTACTCCTGGAGTAAAAACTATTCGAACTCACGCTTTCATATACTAGTATTGCGTAACGAGTCGCATGATAGCCCTGTGATTAAGCCATCAGTTCTGACCCTCAACCCCTCACTCTGGCTGGAGGGGCATTGATTGAACCAAAATACGGCAAGCTGGAATGCAGAAAAGCCGTTCGTGCTGGGCAAGGTTGAAGCATGAGCGGCTCACCCATGGCGTGAGATTCAACATCCAGCGAATCGGCTCATGTGTATTGTGAATCGTGCCACGAAAGCCATGGAACCGCCAGCCCTGGGAAAGCCCGTCGCGGCAGTGTTCAAATCCCTGGATGTAACTCAACCGACGCCCCTGAATGAATGCCTTTCGGGTACGCCCACAAGCCACCATGGAGCAGGAGCACCTCTCCATATCCCGTTCAACGTCGCCAGGGCAAGCGATCGATCAGCACCGCTAGCAGCAAGCCTAGCGGTACCGAAAGCAGGCTTAACAGGGATGTCCAGCGCGTGTCCGCGCCCGCGTCCAGTGGCGCCTGCAGCACGCGGACACTCTCCAGTGCCTGACGTCTGACGCGATTGACTTGCTCGATCTCATTCCATTGCGCCAATGAGGCCGTATGGGTTTGACTCGCCGCTTCACGTTCCCGGCGCAAGGCATCGAGTTGGCGTGCCTGCTGGGTGGTCAAAGCGATATGCGCCTCCAAGGCATTTTGTTCCTTCTGCATGCCTTCCAACTGTTGCCATAGTGCGGCAAACTCGAGCTGAAGTTGGCCAGATTCGGTATCCCGCTCCTGATTCAGTGCTTCCAATTGGCCCCGCAAAGCGGTGATTTCGCGCTGAAGCCGCTGGGTCTCGGCGTCCACAGGCTCGACATTAGCGCCGGAAGGCTGGCGCCGACTTAAAAAATTCTTCAGCGATTTGATCTTGTCCTCGATCGCGGCGAGATCCTTGCGGGTGGTGTGAGGCAACGCGAGGATTTGCTCACGAGTCTTTTCCAGATTCAGCAGGGTTTCACGCATTCCGGCCAGCACGACCGGATCCATCGGTGGCTGGGGAGTCGCCAACTTAGGCTTTGGCGGGTTGACCTGCTTCGTACCGCCGCGCCGAGCCTCCAGCTTTTTCTCCAGTCGGGCTAGTGCCTGCTGGGTTTCGCGGATTTTGTTGGCGAGTTCATCCCCACGTGTGGTTTGCGCCGCAGTGGCGTGCGATGGTTGTTGTCTGGCAGACTTGCGGACAATGGCGGCGATGCGACTATCGAGTGTCTCAAGCCTTGCTCGCTGGATTTCAAGTTTTTGTTGGAGTGGCCGCGCTTGGCGCGTAGCATACAGACGCTGCCGCGCCGCTTGGTACACTTTCAATAATTCACCAAGCACGATGACCGGCATGTCCCGGTTATTATGGCGATAAGTTAGCGTGATGAAAGTTGATGCCCCCTCCTGCCGCACCGTCAGCGCGCCCCGGAATCGGCGCAGGCCGGTATCCTTCAACCACTGCCGGCGCTCGTCGACGGACGCCGCCTGGGATTCGGGCGGTGAGGCGCGAAACAGGCGGGTTTGCAATTTACGACTGAGTTCGACCCAGAATGGCAGCCGCCCGCTCTGAATACTGGACCCGATGTCCGGATAGACAGCCTCAATGGTCAAGCGGTCAAGTGTCCTCTTCGACAGCCACCGGCTCTTCAGCATGTCCATCTCCCGCCGCAGACTGGTATCTCCCTCCGAGACAGATTCCATGTTGGGTACCGGATTGGGCGCTATATAAAGCCGAGCCTCGGCAAGATACCGATTGCCGAAACGAAACGCCAGAAAAACCGAGGTCAGCACAACCAGGAGAAAAACCAGCAGGAAAAGCCAAGGGGTACGAATGAGGGGGGTGGAGCGTGGAATGACCACGGCTTCTCCCTCAAGGGTTATCGGTACATGGGCCCGCTGGTGAATGCGCGTGGGAAATCGCTGTCGATCATCATGCTCAGGCGCCGGGCGGTTGGGATGATAATTCATAAGCAACTAGGGCTTCACGCCCAGGATTGAAGTCCGCGAGGGAAAGCTCTCATCGCCCCCAACCTGGGTGGTGTGCTGAAGCACCCGATTCCCTCAGTGCCGCGACCGCCGTCAATGACGTCGAATGTCCAGGGTACCCGATCGGAGCGGGCGCCAAGCCCTATGACCTTGTCCTGACTTGCCAGAATCCCGCACGGCTGCTTTCTCGGCTCCTACCGCCCAAGCGAACATACATGGCGGGCATGGCGGGAGTTTTTTCACTACCAGGCAAAGAAATACCCGTCAGCGTAAACCAGCAAGGCAACCTGAACGATGATGAAGGTCAGGATCGCGATAATGAGAATGATCGATCGTGACGTCAAAGGCCGTGTGTCGGTCGGTTCTGAAGCGGATTCGAGCTTCCCTCCGGGCGCGTGCAGTGACCTGAAGGAGCCCTGGGTAATTTCCAGCATTGCCGAGGTGAGATCGCGCAACTCCTTGCGTTCGGCATCCAGGTGCCTACGGAGACTGGCATTTTCGGATTCCAGAGCGGCAATCGTATCCTGCAGTAATTCGATTTGGTTCATCAGCGCGGGCATTTGCCCGGCTTCATCCCTTACTGCAGCCTTGTTCGATTTTTTCCGCGGCGTCACGGAAGCAGCCACCGCTTGGGCGGTAGGCATCATGGCAGGTTGCTCCGCCTGAGTTTTGGCACTTTGTTCGTCGACACCTGTGAGATCAGGGATGTGTCCGTCTTCATCCCTAATCTTGGCGTGGTTGGATTTTTTTCGGGCCGCGGACGAAACAGCCGCGGGTGGGTCAGTCAACTCGCCCGGCGCCTCAACGGCATGTTTTGCGCGCTTTTCGACCAACCCCTTGAGGCTACTATAAGCGAATGTTTCGTCCTTATGCTTATTCATCATGTATCGTTGACCTATGATCCAGCGGAAGTCGCCAATCAACCAGATAGTCTGCCTACTCGACGGATTACCGGAAACCTCCCAGCCGATTGACAAGTTATCACAAGTTGAGACTGCCCGGCAGGTTACTGAAGGTTCGATCCGCGGTGTTACAGCCTCATGGCGACCCGTGTTACCAGCCGCACATGCCCAGTCTGGCTCAGGACAAGTGACCTGGAAAGAGCTTGTCTGAACCTGCAAAATCAGCCGGTTAAACACCAACACCCTGACATGCACGACGGCACCGCACGGCCCAACTCTGATGAACGCCGTCGCCAGGCAGTGACCGCGACTGGGATGTATCTGCGAGGCTGGGGGGCACTATCAGATCCTCGCATGCCGCGATCACCCGGCTCATCCCCTGTTCACGGGTGAGGATCACCTATACAATCCGTACTGCCTGTTTTTCAATGCATAACCCATCGATCCCATGCAGATCACAAAATCCGGTTTCCATGGCCCCGTTCATAATCTATTTGATACCCTCGCACAGATATGAACGTAATTCTATGTTCGTATTATTGGTTAGATCGGCGGTATTGGCCACTTTAAGGTTTGTTGGTGCGCTTTACTTCTTGGTAACGAGTAAGAATCATGTATTTAGAGTTTTTTCGGCTAAAAAAATACCCTTTCCAGAATACTTCGGACAGCGCCTTCTTTTATGAGGGTACCAAACAGCGCGAAGCCTTGGCCAGACTGACCTATGGTATCCAGGAAAGCAAGGGGCTCATGCTCATCACGGGTAAAGTGGGTAGCGGCAAGACCATGCTGGTGCGTGGATTCACCTCCAGACTTGGACCGGAATGGCAAGTCATAGAAGTCAACAACCCCTGGCTATCGGCTCAGGAGCTGTTTCGTTTCCTCATGCTCAAGTAAAATATTGAAACGGACCCCCATAAGGCGGGTGATCCCCCCTTGGATCTATTGCGAAAATCCCTCATTGATCTGGAGCAACGCGGTGGTCGTGTGTTGCTGATCATCGACGAGGCTCAGTTGTTTTCGCATGACGCACTTGAGGGTGTCCGACTCCTTTACAACCTTGAGACAGAGAGCCACAAGCTGCTGCCTACCCTGCTGGTGGGACAGGAAGAATTGGACGCCCTGCTGAGAACCCATCCCATGCGTGCGCTCCACCAGCGTATCCGCGTCAGTTATGTCATGGATTACTTGTCAACGGATGCTACCGATGCCTACATCCAGCACCGCTTACGGATGGCCGGTGGGGATGCCTACCTATTCCCCAGTAATTGCATCACCATGATCCATGGAGCCTCGCGGGGATGTCCCCGTATGGTGAACAACATCTGCGATGACACCTTGCTGCATGCCTTTGGTCTGAGGCAAACCCGGATTACCCAGGACATTGTAGAAGAGGTCATTGCCAGTTTGAAGGATGATGAGACGGACGAATTGGGTGATGAGATCGACCAACCTCCCGCCAAGCCAGTGGATACTACGAAGAACATGTCCCACGCCTCCCATGACAGCATTTGAGAGTTAAACCCAGGAACAGCCGAAGGAACCGGACACCCACTCACTTTAAGACCTGGCCTGTCATATAAATCCTTACGCCAACAAAAATCCATGTATCAAGAATTCTTCCGCCTGCAACAGTATCCGTTTCAGAATACCTCGGACCCGGCATTTTTTTACGAGGGCGGGCAGCAAAAGGAAGCTCTGGCTCGGCTGACCTATGGCATACAGGAAAGCAAGGGGCTGATGTTGATCACGGGCAAGGTAGGGAGTGGAAAAACCATGCTGGCGCGTGGTTTTTCGTCGAGATTGGGGCCGGAGTGGCAAGTCATCGAAGTCAACAACCCATGGATTACGGCTCAGGAGTTATTCCAGTTCGTGCTTGGCAAGATTACGGGTACGAGGGACGGTCAAAGAGCCAGAAAGGTCACCCTGGACATGATCCATGGCGCACTGCTGGAACTGGATGCCAAGGGTTCTCGCGTGCTGCTGATCATCGACGAGGCGCAACTCCTCTCCCAGGAGACGCTCGAGGGTATGCGATTTTTGCATAGCTTGGAATCCGACAATCGCAAGCTTCTTTCGATTTTGATGATGGGTCAGGAGGAACTGGAAACCCTCTTGAAAACCAATTCGCTAAGAGCCTTGCAACAGCGCATAAGGCTGACCTACGCATTGGATTACATGTCCCCGGATGAAACCGATGCTTATATTCAGTACAGGCTGAAGGTCGCCGGCGGCGATCCCTACCTGTTTCCCCGTGAATGCATCGACCTGGTTCATCAGGCATCGCACGGCTGTCCGCGTTTGGTTAACAACATTTGCGACGATACCCTGCTATTTGCCTTTGGACGGAGTCAATCTCATATAACTTCCGAGATAGTGCGTGAAGCGGCCGGGGTCTTGTTGAGCGAGGAGAAGTATCAGAACGATCAGCCACCCCCCACTGCTCAGCCTCATGGCCGAGATGCGGAAGTCGTTTCCAGAGGCGACGGGAGGGATAAAGAGGGAACCCGGCATCACCAAGTGGATTCCCGGCGGAAGGGGCGCGGGGAGAGAAAAATCAATGGTAGAGGACAGGCGCCTGGCAAGCCAAACCCCGAGACCACGCCGGTTTATCCCGAAGCGGAGTTATTGACTGATCACGATCAGGGCATGCAGTCCCTCCACCTGCCCTACGACGAGATGGAAACTCCCTCACGGAACTCCGGTTTATGGATAGGACTCGCCGTCACGGTGACGGTGCTTGGCTTGATAGCCTGGATCGCCTGGGTCGCGTGGATGGATGACGCCAAGCCACCCGCTGTTGCAACCAACCAGAGTGCGGCCACAACCCCCTCAACAGCTACCGCACAGAAGAACCCTGTCGAACCGCTTCCGGCAACTCCCGAAGCGTCCGGTGCAAATCCATTATCACTGCCACGTCCCACCGCCAATCATAAGGTTCGCATCGATGCAAAAACGCCACTGACATTGCTCGCCGCGGAATACTTTGGTGCCTGGAATGCAACTGTCCTTGACATACTCGGGGCAATCAATCCCGGGTTGGATCTGGAACACGCTCCGTCGGGTACCGTCTTTCAAATCCCATCCCTGAACCGCTCGGATTTGATTGTGGCCGACCGGCAGGGCCATTTCTTTCTTTATTACGCCAGTTTTGACGATGAGGGTGAGGCCCAATCAAACTTGCAATCACTTCGGATGATGACTCATCAGGCTTTACTGCAATCAGCCCAGCGAGGCGGCAAGGCAATCTGGCGTCTCTATGCCGGCCCCTACACTTCGAACGAATCAGCCAACAAGGCGGCAAACACTCTTTGGTTCAAATATTTACCTTTGCTCAATTGATGCAGTGTCCGTGGCGGGGCCATTCATTCCGATCGCCTGGATAACAAATACCGCCAAAGCCAAGAACTGCCGGAATTCGGCGCCTTGGAAGAGCATTCCGCCAAGCTAACAGAGCCAACCATCGGAGGCTTGGGCGTTGCTGGAGACGCGAATTGCAAAAACCAGCGTGCGATCGCGCAGTGGGCGGTTGGTTTGGCCAGGGTCATGGCAAGGCACCATTTCTGCTCAGCGATGCCGGTGAGTTTCGGATAATCGATCGTTATCCTTCAGCCATACCCCATTGTTCCGCAAGGGAACGCCAGAATGAAGCAGTCGTCCAAGACGCGGATCGCGGCCTCACAGCGCGATGAATCCCACCCGCCAAGCTTGGACTGACTAGGCTAAACCCAAGAATGAGAATGGCTGGAAGCCGTTGACGCCCCTATTGAAATGGAGCGCTAGACATTAGAATGCCCAATCTCCCGGCCGATCTCAAACATGCCCTGACCGTTACGTTTTGATGTGCGTGTTCGATAAATCACCCTGAGCTCTGCTGTCGGTGACGATAAAACGGCTTTTTCCATCAATCACCTGTGGACTGTTGAATGCAAATGGTGCAATTGGCTTCAGCCTTTTCGATGAATTCATCCGTGTGTAATCCAGGTGCTTTGCCGACAACCTGGAAATATATCAGCCCCAACATGCGCTTTCGGTTATTGGGAGGATATTATTCATGATGAGCAGACCCCTGCATATAGCAAGGTATTGGTATATTGCCCTTGTAGTAATGGCTCTGGGGTGGGTGGTTCCTGCCCAGGCGGACATCACGACCGCTACTACAAGGCACATAGGTCCGGAGTGCAATCCTGGCTCGGCGCTACAGAAGCTGAGTTTCATTCATGTGTCGGATATGCACGCTCACTATGGCAACAGCTTTTCTGACAGATTTCCGAAAATCAGACGATACTATCAATCCGTGTTGTCGGAAAATCCGTATACCCTATTTACCGATGCTGGTGATGATCATGAGACAGGCTCGATAGCCGAAATCTTGTCCAAAGGCAATACCACGCGGATGGCGACCTTCGATATGGGTTATGATGTGCGTACAATCGGCAACCATGATTTTGCCTGGGGAGAAGCGGAACTGCTGCTATTCTCGCGCGATCCCAAAGCCATTGTTCTGGCATCCAACACCCGATATCTAGGTCATAACCCTATTGGCTTTGGCGGTGTGGATTATGCTGAAGTGCAGGTAGGCTGTGTTCGAGTCGGATTTTTCGGAATGGTCACAAAGCCATTCAATGAACTGGATCTTCAGTATTCCGGACGGTATTTACCTTCGTTTGCTCATCGCTGGGATTGGGTGGCTCGCGCCAAGGAGATTATTGCGGCAAAGCGGTCAGGCGTTGATATTATGGTGATGCTGAGCCATTTGGGTATTGGTACGGACGAGGCCGTGGTGAATCATACCCCACATCCCGACGATCCACTCAGAAGCGGTATCGATCTGGTTCTCGGCGGGCATACCCACTGGGGATTTGATTATCGCGAAATCAAGGGAACCCCGATCATTCAACCGGAATTTTATGCCGATGGCCTGACCCGATTCGACCTGGTTTGGGATGTTGCGGCCCGGAAGATCCTATCTTACTCACATCAAAACATTTATACCGCAGAGTTGGTTGACGTCGATCTCAATCTGAAGAAAACCCTGGCGGCGCGTGAAGCCCGGGTTGCGCCAAGGGCGGAGCATGAGTCGGGATTCCTGGAATTCGGGCATGATCGTGTTGACTTTACCAAGCAGGTGACCGCGAAAGCCGGGAAATGGCTATTGAATGCCGATGCCGCGCTGCTTGATCCGAACCTGACAGTCATGGCATGGAACCGATTCATCTATCCGGGCGGCATTACCCAGCAGGCCTTGCTCGATTTTTACATGGTGGAAAAGCAGCGCTCCAATACCCCGGGAACCACCAGTCTGTATACGGCGCAAGTCAACGGCAAGGATTTGATTTTGATGAAGGAACAGCATCCGGAATGGGTCTATGACGGTCCCCAGGAACCCGATGAGAATGGTCTCCACACGGTGATCCTGCACAAGGCGGCCGCGCTTCATCCCGCAATTTTTTTTGACCCCGGTCTACGACTCCTGAATGTCAGACCCAGAACCGAAACCTGGAGGGTATTGGACCAATATGCAAAACAGCGGACTGATAATTGTCTGTACCTCGATACCGACAACAGGCTGCCTTCCTGCGAGCCGGATTCGCCTACCACGGTATGGAATTTTGATGAACCAGGAAACCCTTTTCTTGCCGACCAGGGAACGGCCGCGCTAGGTTATCGCGATCCCTTGCAGACCGGTTGGGGTAGCAGGCTGACCAAGTTCAAAACCACAACGGAATTCAAGGTGCCAGCCCTCAGGGATGGGGCTTCCGGTATCATGTCATATCCTGCCACCATTCCGAGCCAGGGTTATGTCATTACTCATGCTGTCCCGCCTAATGGAGCCTATCAGGAGAATGGATATCTGTCGAATTACACGATCATCATGGATGTCTTCTGGCGCACCAGTTCCGCAGCCTATTGGCGGGCATTATTACAAACTTCACCCGGGAATGGTGACGATGCCGACTGGTATGTTCAGAATATTGCTGGCGGTGGAATGGGCCTCGGTAATTACTTTGGGTCCATCAAGCCGGGGAGATGGTATCGCATTGCCATGGTGGTGCATGCCGCACCGCGTGGCGGGATTATCCGGTATTATATCGATGGACATCTCGTTGGACAAAACCTGGAGTCTGGCGAGCGTTTCGCCATAAAAAACAATCAGGTGTTTCTTTTCACCGATAATGATTATGAAACGCGGCCAGGGTATGTCAATGCCGTATTGTTCAGCGGCCACGCCATGACATCCTCCCAATTGGCGGAACTTGGCGGGCCATCGAAACGACTTGCCATGCCGGGAGCGGTCCAGTCTTTACCGCAATGACCCCTGACACGGGACCCGAGTGGGGTTGGACAAATGACACTTCACGGGGGAATAGCGATATTAACAGTGGCGGATATACGATCAGGTAAGCGACCATGAAACAGAAAATAATCGCCGGGTTTATCGGCCTCAGTCTAAGCACGGCAGGTCTGGCTGACCCGTATTTAACGGGACAGCAGCTCCATGACAGTTGCGGTTCGCCAAAGGCGAGTTATGATTTTGGTATCTGCCTTGGATTTATCCGTGGAGTCGGAGAATCTTCCAAAGGAATATGCCTACCCGCCAATAAAAACGATGTAAAGCAAATCATCACCGTAGTTGAATATCTCAACGTGCATCCTGAGAACTGGCAACGCCCAGCGGCCTTGTTGGTAGAGCAAGCTCTGGTCCAGGGATTTCCCTGTTCCACCGGGAAATAGGACCTGCGAAGTACTGTTAATACAGTTCGTTACCTGACAAGGCCGGGCTGCGGATTCGCGCGGCAGGCCGCGAATTACCCTTTCCCCAGCCATCGTCAGCGCGGGTAGGTGTTGTGGGTGAAAACCGAACCCCGGAAGCCGCGCTGAATAGGTTGCAGAGAGTTTTGGGACTCCAACCATACCGCCATTTTCACGTTAGGCCGGACCCTTGACCCCTTCCCGCTGATTCCGGCAGGGAAGGTCGGAATCCAGTCACCGGTTAATGAGCTTGAACCGGCCAACAGGCCCGGATCAAAAATCCATCAGGGCTATGGCGACCTGACAGGGCGCTGAATTTTACCCTCCAGGGTTGGACAGACAAGGTAAAGGCCACAATGAGAATGGCCGTCAAACAGGCGAAGCGCTTGCTGAACTACTCATAGCCCTATAGACTACGGGCCCTGTTGGCGCACCCGGGAGGCTTTACGCCCCCCCCCCAAAAGCAAGCATTAAGTTCATGTCACTGCGTAAGGGAAGAGTGATCGAGCATTCCAACTAGACTTTTTTGCCAGGTAGCTGACAGGCCGTTATTAGGTGGATAGTAATATTGCTCCCCTAATCATTAATTAATTCGGCACCGCAGAGCAGCCGGCTTCTGGATACTTGGGGATATGATCACAGAACACGATACCTTCCGCCAACTCTTCTATTGGCTGTATGGCTTACCCGAGTGGGCCAGCTCCCTCGTTCTTATCGTTGCCTCCATAAGCATCCTGTTCATTGCATGGTTTCTCCATGATTGGGTATTTCCCAAGCGGAAAGCGAAAACTCCCAATGATTCCAGAGATGAGTCAATCCTGATACTCGGCATAGCAGGGTCGGTATTGGGCATCGCCCTGACCCTGTTGTTGCATCAGTTGGGTAAGGATTATCTGGTCACGGTTCTCAGCTCCGAACCACCGACGGCCTCCGGTACGGGGAGCCGTGAAACGTCACCACTGGGGATGAACCTGAGCCCTGTAGTGGATGATGGGGATGAATTCCCTTTCCTTGATCTTTTCAAGACATCCCGGGATTGGGTCATCGAGTGCGAGTCCAATGACGCCGAATGCAAGACTTCATCCACGGGAGGAGAACACGTTCATATCGACGTGGATCAGGATGGCTGGGTCAGACATCTACCTGCTGCGGCCTCCGCTTCGGCTGGGTTTAGCCGGGTGGGGACGACAATCAGGGTTTCCAGTCCATCTTCAGCATCCCAGGCTTACTCGGAAAGGTATGTGGTTCTCTACGATGGGGAGGGAGAGTTACTCTATTCGCATGGCGGCACGAAAATCTCCGGAACCCCCGGCCGCGATGTCATCTCGGTCGAACCGATCGGGACATTTCAACTCACGATCGCACGGACAGACCCTGCAAACTCGGGTAACTATGTCCGCCATATCCGTGTGGTCAGTGAAGAACGTGAATCGCTGCTGGATTCCCAGCCATTCAATCCCACTTGGCTCGCCAGACTCGAGAGTTTCCGCACTCTTCGATTCATGGGGTGGATGCGTACCAACGAGGGTGGGCAAGGCGACTTCGATAGCCGCCCCGTCAAATCCGACGCACGCTATACCAGTGACAAAGGGGTGCCCTTGGAATTAATGGTTGAACTGGCCAACACTACTAAATCCGAACCCTGGTTCAACCTGCCGCATAACGCCACCGATGACTATATACGACGTTTTGCCGAGCAGGTGAAAAGCACGCTGAAAGATGGTCTGAGGATTTACGTGGAGTATTCCAATGAAGTCTGGAACGACACATTTTCTCAAGGGCGCGATATCGAAAACTGGGCCCGAGCGGAGATTCCATACGCTTCGGAAAGCTTGCTTACCCAGCGGATCAATTGGTATGGCAAGCGCTCGGGTGAAGTCTGCAAAATCTGGAGAGAGGCCTTTGGCCCTCAAGCCGACAGAATCATCTGCGTACTCGGCGCGCAGGCCAGTAATAGCTGGACTGCAACCGAGGCTTTGGAATGTCCGCTCTTTGCGCAGTCATTAGGTCAATCTTGTCAGGACATGGGCTTGAACGCCGTGGCCATCGCCCCTTATTTCGGTGGTTACCTGGGGGAGGCGGCCTTCCGGTCGCAGGTCAGACAGTTAACCCTGGATCAACTATTTGAGGAGCTTAACCTCGGCGGCGTAGTGAAGGACACCAATCCCGCCGACTCAGCCAAGGCGCCCGATGGCGGCGCACTGGCTGAGTCCTATCGCTGGATGGACGATTATGATTCCCTGGCCAGTGCGAAAATCCTTCGTATCCTGGGCTACGCGGGCGGCCAGCATCTGGTTGGGGTGGGCGATGTCCAGAGAGATGCCTTGATTACAACACTATTCAAGGCGGCCAACCAGGATCGACGCATGGGTGAAGCGTATACGGACTATCTGAACCATTGGCGATCCGAACCCAGCGGGAAATTCGAGGTTTTTGTCCCTTACGTACTGGCTCAACGGTATGGGAAACAGGGCAGTTGGGGGCTCCTTGAGCATATTGAACAAGCCAGCAGCCCCAAATTCGATGCGTTGTCCACATTTGTCGGGATGAATGCCTGTTGGTGGCCGGATTGTTCGCTTCAATCAACAAGCGGAACCCCCTCGGCGGCACTGGCAATGCCGGTGCTTGCCGCACCGAGCGTCCAGCAACGAACCCCGACGCCTTCGGGCAAACCCGGCAAGCAAACCCCGATGGCCACAACCACGACGCTCAAGGCTGTCGCCAATGCCATGAGCGGTAACGATCAGACCATCTACGACGAGTCCCTGGCGACCAACTGGTCGGATTGGTCCTGGGGTACCAATGCTGTTTTCTCCAATGCGACGACACCTCATAACGGCGTTTACGCCATAGGGGTGACCTACAGTAAAGCCTGGGCAGGGTTCTATCTGCACACGTCCAGCAGCATCGATACCCGGCTGTTTGACCGCATGGAATTCTGGGTTCACGGCGGCACGTCAGGTTCCCGGCTACTCAAGCTGGTGGTCAACGGTAACAGTTCGGCGGCCAAAAAGATCAGCGCCCCTTCCGGCGCGTGGACGCAATTCATCATTCCATTTTCCGAGTTGGGCAATCCCCAAACCGTGTCCGAGTTCTACCTGCAGGATGCGTCGGGAACCGTACAGCCAGAGTTTTATATTGACGATATAAAACTGATCAAGGTCCCCCCACCCGAGTTGGCCTTGACCGTCGATGGGGGATTGGAACGCCACAAGATCAGTGACGATATCTACGGAATGAATTTCGCCGAGGAAGCCCTGGCCAAGGAATTGCGGTTACCCGTGAACCGTTGGGGAGGCAATCGGCGGTCAAGATATAACTGGAAAAGCAGCATGACCAATACGGGTCGTGACTGGTTCTATGAAACCCTGCAGGAAGGTACTGTGAATGTGGCCAATCTCCCTGCCGGTTCGGCATCCGATCAGTTCATAGACCAGAATTTGAGGACCGGCACGAAATCGATCATGACGCTGCCGATGATCGGCTGGGTTGCGAAAAGCACAAGCCCGAGGAAGCACCCTTACGATTGCTCATTCAAGGTTTCCAAGTATGGCGCACAACAATCCGTGGATAACTGGGATAAGGATTGCGGTAATGGAATCCGTGCCGATGGGACCCTGGTACAGAACAATGATCCGAATGACGCTCATGAATTCATCAACAAGACCGGGGAAGCGGTCGATCAAGGGTTTGTAGCGGATTGGCTAAAGTATCTGACGAGTAAATACAAACCCGCGGATCAGGGCGGGGTGTCACTGTACTCACTCGATAATGAACCCATGCTCTGGCATTCGAACCACCGCGACGTGCATCCCTTGCCGGTGACCTATGACGAAATTCGTGACCTGAGTTATCGCTACGGTGCGGCCGTAAAGGCCATTGACGCGAAGGCAAAATCCATGGGACCGGTCGTGTACGGTTGGTGCGCCTATTTTCATTCGGCAAAAGATGGCTGCAAGTTTGGAGCGGATTATCAGTCTCACGGCAATCTTCCCTTCATACCTTGGTATTTGTCCCAAATGCAGGCCTACGAGCAAGTTCATCATGTAAGAATTCTCGATTATCTGGACGTGCATTATTACCCTCAAGCGGACGACGTGGCACTTTCCGGCGCCGGGGATGCCGTCAAGCAAGCTCTGCGACTGCGCACGACCCGTTCCTTATGGGATGACACCTATACCGATGAAAGCTGGGTCTCGAATCTCGACGTGAATGGGGTAAAGATCAGGGTCATCCGGCGAATGAAGGAATGGATCAACACTTATTATCCAGGAACCTTGCTGGCGATATCCGAGTACAACTGGGGCGGCCTGGAAAGCCTGAACGGCGCACTGGCCCAAGCGGATGTCCTAGGTATCTTCGGCCGTGAGGGCGTGGATTTGGCAACCATTTGGTCACCTCCTGGATCGACCGAACCGGGCGCCTTTGCCTTCAGGATGTATAGAAACTATGACGGTCTTGGACATCGCTTCGGTGACATCGGTCTTTCGGCGACCAGCAATGATGCGGAGGCCGTTTCGATCTTTGCCGCGCAGAGAAGCAGCGACAATGCCCTCACCCTCATGGTTATCAATAAATCCGGCGAGGCCGTCAGCAAGCCTATCCTCATCAAGGGTCTGGAAGTTCCTGCCAAGGCTTCAGTCTACCGTTACAGCGGCAATAATCTTGCCGCCATCGTCAAACAGGATGATGTGGCGCTCAGTGGGGGCAGCCTGGTCACGACACTACCCGCCAGTTCCATAACGCTGTTTGTCCTGCAGGCCTCAACGAATTTGACGACCTTGAATGTGACCAAGATGGGCAGCGGGAAGGGAGAAGTCACGGCGAATGTCGGGGGTCTCAACTGGAATGGAACTACCGGCACTGACATGTACGCACCCGGAACCAGCGTCTGCCTCACGGCCAGCCCCGATGCCGAATCCAGCCTGGGTGGCTGGTCTGGATGTGAGCCCTCCAATGCCACCTGCGCTCTGGCGAATCAATGTTTGGTGAATCTGCAGCAATCCAGGAACGTGTCGGTGACATTCGCTCAGAAGCAATATCAGTTGACCGTCAACGGGACCGGGACGAGTGGAGGCACCGTCAGTTCGTCAACCAATATCCTGAGTTTCATCTATCCCGACACCAGCGGCGCGACCGCCACCATGAATCACGGGAGCGGCACGATCCTGACGGCATCGGGTAATGACCTGACGGTCGCCGAATGGCTGACCGAAGGTTGTGATACCGTGAGTAAGAACGGCAACGCGAGTCAATGTGAAATCAGGGCCATGACCGCCAACAGAAGCATCACAGCCGCGTTTAAGCCGCTGACATGCACCTTCCGGATTTCACCGACCAGTAAAAGCTTCACACGATCGGGCGGTTCCGGGACTATCGCCGTTACCGCCTCGAACAGCGCATGCCAGTGGTCGGCTATCAATTCCGATAGCGCAACCTGGGTCACCCTGAATCCCGGCCCCTATCAAGGCAGCCGCACCCTTACCTACAGTGTTGCCAGGAATGATACGAAGAAATCGAGATCCGCCCTCATCTCGATCGCCGGTCTATCCTTTAACATCACGCAAGGCAAATAAGCGACCCTACGCGTCCGTCTCTCATTTTTGTTATGACACAAAAACAGGATCCATCAGCCATGGCCATGCTCGGCAAAATTTCACTGTTGCACAGCCTGTTCATCACCATGATTGTTTTTTCTGGTGCAGTGGATGCGGTCACGACGCCCAAGCCCGGGACAACAGTGCAAGCGGCGGCGAACTCCGTGAAGCCAACTACGGCATTGGCGCCGGCGGTGACCCAGCAAGAGTTCAACACCAAAACCTATGAGTTGTCCGACATCGGCGCTGGATATCCGCTGAGCTTGAGTGGAACAATCGATAGTGAGGGCGTGTGGTTTCATGTACGTTCGGATGAAATCGTGCGGAAAGCTTCACTCAAACTGAAATATTCCTTCTCCCCTGCCCTGATTCCCGAACTCTCCCATATCAAGGTTCTGGTCAATGAGGAGGTCATCGATACCATACCACTCCCGAAAGACCAGGCCGGGAAAGAACAATCCCGTGAAATTGCGCTGGATACCCGCTATATCACGAGCGCCACCCATGTGCGCTTTCAGTTGGTGGGCCACTACACCATGGAATGCGAGGACCCTCTTCACTCCAGTATCTGGGCAAGCATCAGCAATAAAAGTCAGATCATTCTGTTGACCGAGAAAATAAATCTGCCAACGGAGTTGTCCCTGTTACCGGAACCCTTTTTTGACAAATACGACACGGCGCGACTAAATCTTCCCTTTGTCATCGAAGAAACTCCGGGCAAAGGCGCCATAGAGGCGGCTGGAATTCTGGCCACCTGGTTTGCCGCTCAAGCCAGTTACCATGGCACTCACTTTCCCGTCGTCATGAATCAGGCTCCAGCCACTCATTCGATCATACTAGCCACCAATGACAAACTTCCTGCCTTCCTGAAACTGGGAAAAATCGAAGGCCCCAAGGTCATCATCACCTCCAAGGCCGAGGATCCGGCCATAAAATATCTGATTCTGACCGGCCGTGATGACAAGGAGATGGTCATGGTGGCTCAAGCCTTGGTGCTAGGCCAGGGCTTGATGTCGGGTCAGGTTGCAAGCATACGCTCGGTAAAACTGCCCGATCCTAGACAAGCCTATGACGCCCCCAATTGGATCAGGACGGACCGACCAGTGAAACTGGGCGAACTGGTCAAGGAACCATCCGATTTGCAAGTCTACGGAAGAAAACCCAATAGCATACGGATCAAGGTCAGGGTCCCGGCCGACCTGATGGTATGGCAGGACAGGAGTGTGCCCCTGGATCTCAATTACCGATATACCCCCCCGGCAGGTAACGGCAACACCGCATTGAATTTCTCCATCAATGATAGCTTCATCAAGTCAATGTACATGAAACAGGCCAAGGATTTTGAAGGCGACAAGGAAATCCTGATACCCGTCAGGGATGATGAAAGCAAGCTGTTCGGGACGGCCTTGATTCCAGCCTTCAATGTGGGAAACGATAACTTCCTGGACTTTCGCTACGTCTTTGGGGATTACCGTGAAGGAGCCTGCACCTCTAGTGCGGTCGACAGTTATAGAGCCGCCATAGATCCGGATTCCACTTTGGATTTTTCGAAATATTACCATTATGCCGCTCTACCCAACCTGAACTATTTCATCTCCTCGGGATTTCCATTCACCAAATTCTCGGACCTCTCACAAACGACCATTCTGCTGCCGGAAAAACCGTCACAGGATGATTTGAATATATACCTGGCTTTGCTGGCGGTTGTCGGCAACTCCACCGGAATGCCGGCGCAGCGATTCAATCTGGTGCTGGGTCAGGATATCGATGGATTGGAAGACACTGAATTGTTGATCATAGACAGTCATGAACTGCATCCCCTGTTAAAAAAGTGGGGGCTGGAATACCCTACCATTTTCGACCACTTCCAGCGCACGATTGGCGACAACTTCGCCAAGATCGTACCCTTCAGGTTGTTTGATTACCAGACCAAGGATTCGACATTTGAATCCACTGGCAACACCGACTTCATGGTGAATGACGATCTGTCCCTCCTGATGGGGCTGGAATCACCGATCAGCAGTGGAAAGAGTGTGATTGCGTTTCTGGCCGCTGGATCGAAGAGCACTGCAAACGCCATCAGCAAGATCGAGGACACCGGTCTATTCCGCTACGTCAAAGGCGATCTGGCTGTCTTCCGGGAGAAGGAAATCATCAGTTATGAAATTGGGGATAAATATTACACGGGTAAAGTTCCCCTCTGGATCCTGATCTGGTTCCATGCCTCCAATCATCCATACCTATTATCTTTGGCTGGCCTGCTTGCGGGCTTGATATTGGCCTTGGTCTCTCACCGATTCCTTGTTCTTAAAGCCGGCCAACGATTGCAGGAATTCAAAATTCGGTCAAAAACGGACTGATGGAACC
>Ga0172373_10004760_pt1 | contig 18915 bp, 26 predicted proteins | sample Lak10m_2_FD_114546 | JGI IMG/M metagenome (GOLD analysis project Ga0172373, IMG submission 114546) | Freshwater microbial communities from Kabuno Bay, South-Kivu, Congo - kab_092012_10m | ecosystem: Environmental > Aquatic > Freshwater > Lake | place: Democratic Republic of the Congo...
ATGGATGAACCACGATCAGAGATCCCCCAGCTAAACGTATCAATACTTTGGGTCTCGTGTTTACCAGTTAGACGAAGGTTGTTATCAGAACCATAGTTCTCAATGTGAAGTTCGTGTCTTTCTTCCAATCTGAAGAACAACACTTGGAAATAATTTTCACCACCAACTTCTCTCATCATACCATTAGAGAAGTTACAGTGAAGACCTGATCCATTCCAATCACCCATTACAGGTTTTGGGTGGAACTCAATAACCAATCCATATTCCTCACTCATCTGTTGAAGGATATAACGAGACATCCATAGATCGTCACCAGCCTTTAGTTTTCCTTTACTGAACACTTGGTACTCCCACTGACCCAAAAGAACCTCAGCGTTCGTCCCAGTAATGTCAATGCCAGCTTTGATACACATCTCCATGTGGTTATCAACAAACTCACGACCATTCACCTGTCCGTTACCAACACCACAGTAATACTTACCCTGTGGTTCAGGATATCCATTACTTGGGAATCCAAGTGGACGACCATCTTTCATAATGGTATACTCCTGTTCAAAACCAAACCAAATATCTTCTTCCTCTGGTCCAATCAAAGATCTGGTATTTGATTCATGTGGTGTTCCATTAGGATTGAGGACCTCACACATTACAAAATATGAATTGAGGTATCCTTTGTTGAGGAAATTTTGATAAACCCTAACAGGTTTCAATAAACAATCCGAGAAGTGACCCTCAGCCTGCTTGGTTGATGATCCGTCAAAAGACCACATTGGACAATCATCCAAACCGATTCGGTGATTCTCATCAATGTCAATTACCTTTACCTTACTACGAAGGTTCGGCTCAGGAGTGTATCCATCAAGCCATACATACTCAAGTTTTACTTTGTTTTTCATAATTTTTTTGTTAGACCCCCAATTTTAGAGGGGTGTTGTCTGTAAATATATATAATTTATTGTAAAGTGTGTAGTTTTTGTAGGGGGTGTATTAGTTTTTTTTACAAATTACTTTGATATTTTGTCCAGCAATGTTTTCCGATAAAAGTTTCCAACCGTTCTCAGGTTGTTGCACCCACCACCAAACATGACTTCCTTTACCAACACAGGGATAAGTGATAGTTACTCTCTCTGTTGAAACTAATTCTCCACCTATCATATGATTCCAATCAACCCAAGTTCCATCAAGGAAGTTATCATCAACAATAACAATTGTGTCTTGAGAAATTTTATCTTTTATTGATTCGAATTCTCTCCACCCGTGAAGAGCAGAAGGAAATGGATTCATAAGATCCAAATCCCAAGAATCCAAATGTATCAAATGAACTTGATCGTTAAAATTTTTGAGAAAATTAACTGAATCATCAACTATAAATTCAACACACGTAATACCCTCTTTTTCAAAAATACTTTTTGCTTTGCCAATGATAGTTTCATCTATGTCAACCATCCACATTTTTCCACCTGTGAGTTGAGATATTCTGGCAAACAAAAGTCCCATCATACCATCGTCCCAATCTTGACTTGCACCTGTTTCAATAATGTTAATTGAACCTTCAACAAAAAAATTTTTTTGTAAGACCTTCAAAATACTTTTTGCCTGATTTGCTCTTTCAAATCGACCGTTCATTTGTTGAAGTCGGTTTATGTAAACCTCAACTTGTTGTTTTATAATTTCTAAATTCATAATCTATAACAAATGTAATAAAAAACCCTCACTCAGTAAACTAAGTGAGGGCCGTTGGGCTAGAAGGTCAGAGATTTATTTTGAAAGAGTTTTGAGATTATTGATACTCCCTTGACGATTCTTGAAGTATGTTGACTGATGACTTTTGAAATTCACATCGAAATCAAACATCACTACTTAGTGCTTATTGTAGATTGAACCATAGGTTCGTAAATCTCTATACCAAATAGACACCAACTTAGATATGAGTCGTAGCGTTGTGTACGTCCAACTCCTCTTGAATCTTTTCAATCTCACCCTCGTAGTATTGGATTAGATTGTCCATCTCAACTTGATCAAATACGGTTGTCTTGAAGATGGTTGTGGATTCACCAAAACGACGGTTCTCCGTTGTCTTACCATCCGAACAATCAATAGAACGGAGGTATTTTACCAATCCTTTATATTCTGACAAACGAAAAATTTTATCATATACCTTTTGGTTTGCCTGATGGATGTTTGTTTTCAGACTAACCAAATCCGAGATCGTAGTCATAAGACGGTCCATGTCTTCTCGTGGATCATAAGTTCTTACTGAACCTTCTTCCATTGAGTTGAATTTCTGAATACGGGTCACCAAAGTCTGAATTTGTTTGGTGAGTTTGTTTTTCTCTTTGAGAGCTTGCTTGATTGTCATTTTATTAAATTGTGTTAGTTAGTAGGTATGACAGCGTTGCACCTGCTGCCATCATAAGGGAATACATACCAAAAAGGTATGAGTTGAAAATACCATCGGTCTTGGTGTATCCATACTTTCGCATAGTTGGAGGGACGATGTAAGCCAATGCGATTAGACTCCACACCAAAATCATCTGAATGTCAAAATTACTCATAATAAGGGTTTTTTATTTAGTCAAAAATATAACAAATTTAGTACGAAGTCAAACACCAGTTATCAACAAGTTATTGATGACCAAAATAGTTGCTGACAACATTCCAATCAATGAAGGGCCGATTTGAAATACTTGGATCCACGATCAGAGGTGCTCCAAAAGCAGCATCATCAATATAGAGATTGGCGTAAGCCTTTGGAGAATCAGTCCAACTTTTTTGAGTGGGATTGGTTTGAATACCATAAAGTGGAATATCGTTTCGGTTGAACCAATCGATCGCGTCCTGTAATTCTTTACCACTTCTCATTGTGTACAAAATTAATTGGTGTCCATCCTGTGCAATTTTTTTCAGGGCAACATCAGCACCAATCTCTTTTCCTACTTCGGGATAATCGTGAGTTACACAAGTCCCATCAAAATCAACCGCAATAATCACCTCTATATTTTTTTATAATTTGTTTCACCATCTCTTCCTCATCAATATTGATTTGGTTTCTTATTTCATCGAGTTTGTTCATCATTTCCTGCCAACTCAACTCGGTAACTGATGGTAATTTAGACCCGGGATCCGTCCCTTTCGGAGAGGTAGGTACAACCCATCCGTCTTCGACTAACATATCGATTAGTTCCTCTTTTTCTCTTGTTGAACACATGGACCAAAATTCGTCCACTTCAACATCTACGTAAGTTTCAAATTCAGGCATATCTCACCAATTTTCAATTTCAGTTAAGTCCAATTCAAAATCCTCCAAATCACTGTAAACCGAGATACTATATCCGATCCCGTTAGGTTTGAAGGTAAACTCAAAGTTCCCTTCTCTACCGTAAACTTTACCAATGGCTTCTTGCCATTCTTCAAGTTTTTTTATTTGTGTGTCTGTCATTTCAAACTTCATAATACAAATATATAAAAAAAAAATTATGGGTCAAATTAGTTGTGGAGAATTGTTACCATGAATGGATAACTAACAATCTCATTGTTCAAATTAATTTCAACGATACCGTAATAAACTCCGTCGGGTACGTTAGACCCATCCCAATCATTATTATACTGAACAGATTGATATACTGTTTTACCCCACCTATTTTTAATAATCAAAGGTCTGTGATCGTATAGAAGTAAGTTCCTAATTACGAAACGATCATTTATTCCATCTAAATTGGGTGTAATAACATTAGGTATGGTAATCATAGGTGGTTCAGGTTTTACACATCTAACCCAATTACTCTCACTTACAAAGGGTAAATTCTCAGCAACTACTTTGATGTCGTAGGTTCCAACTTCCAAAGTATCGGAGACCATACAATAAGTTGTATCCACCAAAGGTTGATCATTCCATTTTATCCATCTGTTTTGATAATTGATATAAACGTCATAGAGCGGGAATACCCATCCGTTATATGAATTCCAGACCAAACAAACGGAGTCACATAACCCATTGGATTTCAACAGAATTGAGTGGATGGAATCCGAAGGGCCGAATACAAAACTATTGAATCGGAAATCAATTCTGTAATCGTACACTTTGTTGTCAACATCTGTAGCGGTTAGATCATCGTAATACAAACGTTTCCAATCGGTAACCAATTGACGGAAAGCATATTGTGTTCCATCCCAACGATAGATACCATAACCCTCAAAGTAAGTTGTATCAAAACTACTTGAATCAATTGACCACTCAAGTCTTGTGTGATTATCATCAACAACTGTGACGTTCTCAAAATTCCAAATTGGATCGTAACAATCATCAACAATCAAAACCAATGTATCAAACTCCTCCATTGGGAATCCACACTTATTAGTCAGAGTGTTTCCGTCATTTCCTGTCTTTGAATACAAGAAGTATCTTCCATTTACTAATAAAGGTTTGAACAAATGAACAGTAATCATTTCAGTTTCGTTATTGACATCACAAACCGCTGACAACCTTTTGATTGGTATTGGTTGGTTCAAAGGGTTGGTAAGTCTGAAATCACTACCATCATGAGCAATCGATTCACAATCCAACTTAACTACGAAATTCAATTCAACTAAAGAATCACCACAATTATAATCAACCGCAGGTAACATAGTCACACTATCCAAGTATTGACCAGGAAAATTATAATCCAACAAAACGCCCTGTGTGGCAAGTGGTGAACAGTTTGCTGATATGGTAATCATCATGTCCCTTGACGACGAACCTATGGGATACCAAACGAACCAAGTAGAGTCGTACCTATATTCCGTAATCTTTACACTCATCACATCCACCTGTTGAGTCGTTGGTAAAAACGTAATTGTACCTGTTTTTGGGTTTATGTTGAAAAATGTGGATGTTACAGGTTGTGTTGCTGAAAAACCAGGATCAAAAGGAATATTCGTTTGTGTTGGGTATACTCCTTCACGACAGTTAATCATTTGGTAATGGATACTATCACCATCATATTCAACACTATTTTGAGCCCAATTGAATGTTTTATTTACACAAAAAGCTCTGACGGGTTCTGAAACAAATATGGGTGATGAATTGTTACCAAGTGTATTATTCAAATCAGCATCAAAGAAAAATCCATCATTACCTAAAGCACCATTGGATGTAAAAATATTGGTTATGTTACCAGGTCTACAACAATCCGACCACCAAAACTTAAATGTTGAACAAGTACCAGGTAATATAACAAACCCTTTATAGGTGTATATCTCCAATGTTCTTGTTCCCGAGGCACCAGGTGTTACACAATCAAATAAGGTTGGAGCCACTAATCCTGATCCCGCTTGTTGGGTCATCGGGATTACTTGATTGGTAAAACATGATGAACTAACAGTTACGTTTGTCGTAGCCGGCATTCCAATACCACTGGCATCACGGTATAACCTGAGGATTACCTTGTAATGATGGTTGATTCCAGTTGAATCACCGATGTATTTGTATTGAATGTCACCTCCAGCATAGTGGGAACCAAATGACAAGAATGGTAGTAAAACCAATAAGAGTGTAATGAGTCTTTTCATACTGTTAAGTATAAGAAACTTTTTGAAATAAAAAAACCCCCACCTTTTCAGGTGAGGGTTCAGGCAAACTCTGAGACTACGAGTTTTAGTGGTCAGTCTTCGGTGGAATTATTTCTTCTCCACTCGGTCCACCTCACTTGCGTGAAGTAACCATACAGTGTCGGTAATTTGGGTCTACCACTCCTTTCGTTGATACCAACTCGACTGATACTCCTATCTCTTTAGCTTTGCGAGCTAACTAAGGGATGGCCGTCCCACGAGTAGTTTCACAATCAACACCGATGGACTTGCGGTCCGATCAATGCCTTCATTAGTCCGATGACTTGAAGGATTAGACACCTTTCAATATCAACGCCCGAAGACTTTTGCTTGTATCTGAGAATATCATTCACATTGATATGTAGCTTTGTAGAAGAATGAAAGATGTGCTTCGGGAGAAGGTCCATTCCTTTTGGGAACGAAATGCTTCACACCTCTCTGTGAACCCGCCAGTTCACGGTCAATCAGGACTACGGTGGGTTTGAACCCTTGGTAACCCCTCAGACTGGTACTCAGCTTTACAACACCCGGCGGGATGTCTCAAACCGTCACCTGTACCTTCTCCTGTTGATGTCTCCATCTCAACTCCGACTCTCTACAAAATCGGAGTGGTGTCCTCCCCTCAGCACTTGCCGTCAGGGTTTTCACCGTAGGTACTTTGTTTAGTTGTCAAGACCTTAGTCCTGCGAGACTACTCGGGTCGCTAAACCCTTTTGTCCCCTTTAGTCCCATCACTGGGGTTATCTTGTGGACGCTAAACCGCCCACAACCAAACCAACTTACTTTTAGGGGGGTAAAGTTGGCTATGTAAAGAACGTTTCAGGAACTTACTCTATGACTACGGAGTGAGATTTTATGGTTCCGTGTTCCTGATTTGTTTTACAAAGATACTGCGAATTTGTGATCCGTCAATACCCTGAATCAAAAAAATTTTATTTTTTTTGGTGAAATTATAAATATCACCATTTTAACAAAAAGACTATCTAAGTGGATAATATTTTATAAAATCACCTCCGGACTTATAAAGAGCGAAAACTTTACAATCATCACCATGATACTGAAATAACTTGGGATTTGATTTCATCTGTGATGAAACTTGTACAGGATACGCACCATTTTCATCAACAGCAACTAAATCGACACCAAAATAATCAATAAAACCAAAATCATCTGAAAAAGGATATACCTCGTAACCCATTTCCTTGAGTTTATTCCAACCTTGATCTTCTACTTCATATCCTCTACTCCTTGTAAAATTAAAAGCATCCATCAAAGTTTTTTGATTCTCAGGATCCTGCATCAATCTACCAATCAGATCATCAAATTTATTCATGTTGGAAGGGTCTCTCAACATGTCACCAACCTCTTCAATAATTTGATTATTGTCAAATGTATCCATCCTATAAAACTTGAAATCTTTTTCTTTGTTGATTTCTTGAGCGAGTTTGGTGATGATAAAGGCTTGGTTCGAACTATGGGTATTTAATCTATTGAATAAAGAGTATCTTTGTTGATCATCAACTCTCATCGTCAATCCTTTTGTTTGTAGTTTTTCAATATCTTGATCAACGGCAGATGAAATGACTTTACATGAATTTTTTGACTTGAGGATTTTACTTAGTACTCTCATATCTTCAATACGATCCTCAAACATCTTATTACCTGGTTCGAGTACAACCTTATCCCCCATGGAAATATAATCTCCGTTTCTCAATTCTCCGAATACACGAATAGCATCCTTTTTGAGTTTTTCAGAACCCTTACCTCCTGTGCCAGAAGAAAGGATCTTTTGTAATTTCTTACAAAAAGATTTACCTTCACCTAATTTGTCACAAGGGTCAAATCTTTTTTCAGCTTCGTTGATAAGAGATTCTTTTAATATTTCCAAAAGTTTCATGTTAATAAATACTTCAACCTACTTTATTCGTCGTCCTCCAAACTATCAGAAAAACTTTTGGGTTTATTGAAGTTATTTTGTGATTCGTCACCGTCTGGTTCATCCCAATAAAGGAATTTATAAGAATTATCTGGCATATTTTATAAATATTTTGAAATTAGACTTCGGAAGTTCTTTCCCATAGGCAAAGGTAATTCATTTTTTCCAAAGTAACCGCATTCAGTATGTTCTTGTCCGTCGATAGCATTTACCAAATCTGGTAATATTTCTTCGTTCGATCGTGTCATAAAAACGTAAAACAACCCTTTAGGTTTGACACCCTCGCGATTATATCTTCTCATAACACCAATGAATGACAAAGGACTATCAACCTCAATTCCTGTTTCTTCATAAAACTCCCTTAGGGCCGCATCAATCTCCTTCTCACCTTTTTCGATTTTACCAGCAGGGATACTCCACTCCCCAGGTAAACTTCCTTCAGTATTTCTTTTACACAACAAACACTTACCGTTTGAAGTGATCAAAATTCCGGCAGCTTTCTTCATATATTATATTTATCTAATAGAATGAATTTATCCATTAATAACCATAATTTTAATTGTAAGGTAGTATCAACCCCAAATGAAATAAGAAAGGGTATGATGTTCAAGACCTTCGACGGGTTTGACGGCATGTTGTTTATAATGCCTGAGGATACCGTTCAAAGTTTTTGGATGAAGAATTGTATTGTACCATTGGACATAGTTTTCATTAGTGATGGAATAATTGAGGACATTTCCCCAGCCTGCCCACCGTGTGTGGATGAGGATTGTCCATTGTACCAAGGTAAAGGAGGTTTCGTTTTGGAACTACCATCAGGTACCTGTCGTTCAAAAAAAATCCGAATTGGGGATAAAGTTGTTTTTCAATAATTAATTCACTAATTTTGTGGTATGAAACTACCACAGATCTATTACTACTACAAAAAAGACCTCGATCTGAAAGCCATTCCCTATTGGAAACTGGTGATCTACTTGCTTTCGGTCACATTATTTGTGTTTTTGATAGCGTATTCCTATGGTAGAATTCATCAAATCAAAAACCTGTCTGATTTGGAGAAGGAGATTCTAATCGTCGATATCAACAGCCGTAATGATTTTAGTCAAGATAAGTTGGTTGAAATGTTGAGTGATTTGAATGTTAGATTCCCCCACATTGTATTAGCTCAAGCCAGATTAGAGACTGGAGGGTACAGATCAAGGATCTTCAAGGAGAACAATAACCTATTTGGTATGAAACAAGCCACTGTTCGGGTAAACACAGCTTCAGGTACACAACATAACCACGCATATTACAACACGTGGAGAGAAAGTGTATATGATTACGCTTTTTATCAGACCCGATACCTATCGGGTGCCAAAAGTGAGGAAGAGTATTTTTACGTTTTAGGTCAGAGTTACGCAGAGGACCCGAGCTATGTTACTAAACTCAAAAATGAAATAAAAAGAAACAACCTACGTGGTTTGTTTTGATTCTTGAATCTTTTCTTTGAGTTTGGAAACAAACTCTCTCTGTAACATTTTTACAAACTTAATGTAAGGAGCATCATCCGCCTCAGGGTTGTATCTATATGGATCATCATTTGGACGAGCAGCCCTTCCCAAGTAATTCAACCCCGAAATATTTGTAATACACTTGTGACCACCCGAATTAGCCTGTATAATATCCCAAGCACTAACGGTTATCTTATCTAAAATCGAAAACTGCTCTTCAGATAATTCTTTATAAGGTATATTCATAATATTTTGCAAAACCTGAATTGCCTTTTCACCATTTTCTCTTTCCTTGAGTTTGTCCCCATAAATGGCTTTGAAGTCTTTGAAGGTAAATCCTACAGACTCAGGTGTAATCTTTGATTCGGAAATATATTTGATTGTGGACAAGGGGACTTTTTTACTTTTCAGTTGATCTTCCCACTTACTTAATACCTCTTGAGCAATATCACCAAGATTTACACCTTTCAATTCCCTTTCTTTCTTGAAAGGATTACAAGAGGCTTGTAATAAACCCAAAGGCCAAGCAATTACTAAAAAGTCAGCATTAGGGTTATTCTTAAATGGTGTGTATCTATCATATGAACCTGGCTTCATCATACTTCCACCACCATATTGAACAATGATACTATCATCGTGCATCACATTTCTTGAATGTATCATTTGATGTACATAATCTTCTTGGTTCTTTTTCAACATTTCAGGAGAGGGTAGATTTCTACCTTTCATTTCTTTTTTGATTTGATCCAAGATCGAATATAATGACGGCTGAGAGTTCATAACTAAATTTTCCAAGAATTTGGGTTTGTTTTTGAACGCCAATAAAAGTTTGTTTAATACAAGACCTAAAGCAAATTTGTTTTCACGAGCCGATTTATCCTTGTCCAATTTGAATATATAATTCATAACTTGTTCGGGTGATAGGTCATATTTGGCATAATCAGCAGAATCCACAGTTGATATGAGTCTAAGATCAACCTCAGGGAACAAATCTTTTGGTGATACAATTTGTGATATTGTTTCTACGTTTGATCGAGAAGGTCTGAATGATTTGGCACCAGTCTCCTCGGCACCCGCTTGTCTATCATGGTGGTCAGTGTGAATTACAAACATAGGTTTACCATGTGCGAAATCCACAAGAACTGGCATCGTATCACCTTGGGCATCCATCTTCTTGACTGAAAATTCCTTATCACCATATTGTATCACCTCAGTATCTACAACATCAATACCATTTGATTCAAGGTATTTTTTCATCGCAATAGCCGTTGTCACACCATCTAAATCTTGGTGAAAATATATTTTCGCCTTAGGATATCTTTCAGCTAAAGCTTTAATGTCTCGGAGTCCTGACTCCTTAATTATTTTTTTCATTTGAACATTCCTGAGAAAAACTTAACTAGTTTGTCAATAATATCTTCATTGATACCAACTGATTTCAATTTACTCATGGTATTCGGACCCATCTTACCATCGGCTTTCAATCCTTCCAATTGTTGAAACTTCTTCAGGGCTTCAATTGTTTTGGGACCCCACGCTCCGTCCGCAACCAACTGTATATTCACACCTTTTTTCTTGAAGTATTCATTCAATCCTGATTGGATCTGAAATGTCTCTTGTGGTGAAAGAAAGTATGGTTGTTCAGAAATAACACTCTGAGTCAAGTATTGTTTCTGAGTCGCTTCAATGTGCATATTGAGAATTCTTTCTCTTTCGCTTTCGTCTATTCTAAATTTCTTCATATTAGTTCAATGTTAGTAGGTATTTTAGTCTGTTTGTCTCAGCCAACATCTCATCTCTGATATTTAAGATGTCAGTATCTAAAGGTTCTGAATAAACATTATCCAATGAAATCAAAAACTCAATCATACTATTGATGTATTGATCAACGTTAATTGATTTATAGTCAAACTGTGGAATGGTAAATTCACCTCCGAAGTCAGGTCTCCCTTGTTTTGCCATACAAACTTCCACAAAATTATCAATTAGATCACTAAGGTTTTCATATGTTTTTCCGAAGGCTTTATGTTCTGCGTAAGACATTGTTTGCCAATGGAAAATTCTCATTTGATTTTCCATCGCTAATAAATTTATTATAATCTCATTTGTCATGGTACTAAAGGTTCTAGTGGTCCAAACAACAAGTCACTTAAGATATCCTGACCTGGCGACGATTTACTTGAAGTTGTTGATTTATCTGAGGTTTGTGTTTCAGGGGATTGTTGTTGTGTACCAGAAAAATCATCACCCCAATATTTTTCGGCTTCAGGTGTTTTAACGTAATCATTCATCGATTGATTGAATGATTCTTCACCTACTTTATTTATATACTCATCGGGACCAACAAAATTAGCAACACCGATGTAATCCAAAAATCCAGCCCAAAACTTAGTTCTTATCATGAGACTTCTAACCGCTCGGTTACCCATAAGTCTTGGCACCCCACCTAACTTCCAATTAGCAATTCCCTTAAGTCCCTTGGCGGTTTGACCTCCGTAAGTTCTGAACAATCTACCGTCTTGTTCAACAGCTTTTTTGACTTGTTTTGCAAGATTGATAGTTTCTTGTTTGGACATTGGTTTCATTGCTGCTCTTCTAATCATCGAAGAGGCTTTTTGTGTTCCAGCACCAACTTTTCCAAAAAGATCTATAGCATCATTTATTGTTTGTTTCAACGGAGCTGAAAGTTTACCACCAGGTATTTTACTCACAAGTTCTTTTAATTTGGGAGCCCATCTTCTGTATGTTCCAAAAAGTTTTCTTGTGACAGAACTACTATTTGATGCGTTCTTCAACATGGCAATTGCCTTTGCTTCATTACCAACTTTGGCTAACTTTATGGCATCATTCGCTGTTTTCACCATTTTGGAACTTTTACCAGCCATCAAAAGTGGTTTTGCAACCGCGTCACCAACGTAAGGTATTGCCGATATTAGGGACAACATACCAAAAAAGGTATCACCTTGTCTTATATAATCAGCAGCATTCACAATGTCCACAATACCGGTCGGATCGAAAATTCCAAGTACGTCTCCCAATGTATTCCACCAGGCCTCATTCAATACAGAATCTTCATTTAAGAATTCTGTAACTCTATGGTATTGTGATTCAGTTATGATGACTTTCATAATAATTCTTTATCAATATAAATAGTCAGTTGATGAAAAAAAAAACCCCACCGTTGGGTGAGGGTCCTTATTTACAACTCAATTACCTGTTGTCGTTTTTCCTCGACAAATGTGTTTACTCGTTTTCGAGCAACTTCAGCATAATTGGGTGATAACTCGATTCCAATCCACTGACGATCCAAGACCTCAGCAGCAACTAAGGATGTTCCTGAACCCGCAAATGGGTCAAGGACTACATCATTCTTGTAAGTTAGAATCTTGATTGCTTTGGTTGGGATGTCCATAGAGAATGTTGCTTTGGTCATACTCTTGGTGTCGGCAAAGTATTTCCACTGACCAAATACCAAATCAATAAACTCTCGTTTTTGTTCATCGGTATAGAAAGTCTTAGGTTTCATAACACCATTCTTATCTTCTTTTTCTCCGAGTTCACCAACCCATTCAGGTTCACCTTTAACTTTCTTGACGTGATGTTTTTTGTATGCTAGAACCACACATTCCTTTGGATTATAGATGTATGGTGCTGACGGTGACATCCAACTCCCCCACGCTGTGGTGCGACTACGGTGTGGTGACTCTTCTTCCAAGTCAACGACCCCATAGAATTTGTACCCAATTTTTTTCATAATTTGCCACACCTCACTGACCATAAAGATACGACCACCTTTATCCTGTCGGTTGATCTCGTAAGGGATATTCAGGGCAATACGTCCGTCATCTTTCAGAACTCGATAGGCTTGTTCCATCCAGTCGTAGGTGAATTTCTCATATTCTTCCCACACCATATCATCTTGGTGGACATCATAATCGATACCAACACCATATGGTGGTGAGGTTACAATTAGATCAATAGACCCCTCATCAAGGGTTTTCATCACTTCGATACAATCACCATTGATGATGGTTTTAATTTTCTTTTCCATTATTTTAACATTTCAATTATAAAGTATAATAAGAATATTGGCCACAGTAAAACCATACCAACCCTTTGAAGCATCGTCATTGGTTCAACACCAGTCTTTATTGCCGCCATTTCGATAAACATACCGAAACACATTCCTATTATAACATACCAAATCATTTATTTGCTCTTGAGAAGGTCAATTTTTCTCTGAAGGTACCATAGAGCCTTTTCCAAATCCTGTATCTCTTTGTCAGTCCCTTTTTTTCCTGCTCGGGCAATGTACTTGAAAGTATTACCAAGATGGAAGTCCATCTCAAGAGCTTCAATTACTTTGATAACCTCATAAGGATTATCACCCCCACCGTAGTGTTGTGGGTGATTTACAAATTCATATGATTGTGTGTGTTCAGACATTTTCTTTGATCTTGTAGTAATTTTTGGCAAAATGACTCTCTTCGAGAACTCCGTTGAGGATCATTTCATTTATTATAACCAAGGTTTCTTCTCTTGATAACTTGAATACCCTATCAGCAATGTGATTTAAGTGACAGGGTATTTTTAGTTCTTTGTTGAATAACCTTTGGGTTTTTGTATCCAACTCCATGTCTTATTTGTTGGCCTTTCGTTTTCCTGATTTGGTGGTTTTTTCCTCAGAAGTTGTCTGTGTTTCTTCTTGGATGACAGAAGGGTTGGTCTTTCTATTTGACTTCCATTCTGACTTCGGGATAAATTTCCAAACAGGGTTTTTACCTCCTGTTAGAAAATCGGCTTCTTTGTTTTCAACACGACGGATGTTTCCCGTCTGAATGTTCATTAGAGTTTTCATGGTTATTATGTTTTATAGAATTATAAGGCTTATCTTTTGATTATTCAACATGGATCAAGGATACAACCTTGGTTTTTAGATCATCTTCAGAAAATCCTTTGAGAAACATATTGTACAGCTCATAAGAAAATGTATCTGTACAGACAATCATATCAGATTCGAACAAACCTGACACATTTTCTCCGTTTTTTCTTGTGGATAAAATTAATTCTTTGTTGATGAATCTTTTTGTAAAACCCATTGACCGTCAGTGTTTAATGTTACGGAGCAAATATACGGCATATTCCATTCAGTTGGTTTGACCATTGATAAAAATTTTGATCCGTCATTTCTTTTATATAAGTGATATGTGTATCCCATTACAGGTTCAAACCTAAGTTCGGATTTATAAATCTCCTCGTTGAGGTTGTACAGATCCACCAAATCCTCCATTTGTTTTCTTATCTCCTCGAACCTTTGTTCCAAATAATGATTCAACTTATTACCTGAATTGGATAGAAACACGGACACGTCGTCTTTTTTGATTACTGGGGCAGACACACTTGTACCATAAGGTAACATAAAGGCGTTATAACCCTTTTCTTTGTCCCAAACAATATTATCAGGTTTTTTTTCTTCCATCATATTAGAGTTTGACTAAAATACGAATGGATTTTTCTTTTGAAAAGGGGTACCAATGTTGGATTCAATGGAAAGTTTTGAGATGAAAAAACCTCAAAGATTGGAATATCCAAGGTTTTGATGTTTGAATGATCTTTGATCACTTCTTTAAAGGTCTTGTCACTTCCTTGATATATTAAGTTAAATCTGACAGTACTATCACCTCTTTTTTCACTATTGACAATATACTCAGACTCCCAAACAAATGTTGACTGGTTGAAGGTGTCTTGGTATACAACATACGAAACCTTTTTATCTATTAGACTTTTATTTTTTCTGAGTTTGATTGTTGTTGCATCATAACTCATATCCCAAACACCTTTACAGATTGTAAAATATTGAAGTAATTTTTCGTGAGCATATGCTAATATTTTCACCATTTCGGCATATTCTTCTTTGGTAAACTTCTTTCTATTTTTTTTTGGTTTGAGTTCGTACAACATAACCTCATCATCCACACTATGAAACTCTTTATCTATAATGTAATAACTTTCATTCTTCAAAAAAGAACCGATACTCGCCATGTGTAATGACAGTTCAGTAAAATATGGATATAGTTCCCCCTTAGATAATGCGTCTTCCACTTTTACCAAAAGGGAACCAAGCACATATTGTTTGTGTTCGAAATCAATCGGTCTTTGAAGGAACCAATCACTCGGTAAAATGAAATTTATGTGGGGTGTTTTCTCCATATTCAAATGATACTGATTGATATGGATTTATGAATAGTTTTTTCAACTATAACGCATTATGATGTAATCATCACCTTCATAAAATACACGATCGGATCCACCATCATAATTGCTTAGAAAATGTGCAGGACCATCAGTATCTACAGCCTCTTCAATCATATCACGTACGTCAATGAGACCGTGTCTTTCTAATACGTCAGCATTATACTCACCAAAATGATCATTGAAATAACCTTCAGGATCACCCTCGTAGTTTCTGTACATCTCATTTATCTGATTTTCAATTGCTTCCTCACTATATTCACCTTGAGGATCAGACTCTATTTCTGAAATTTTTTCTTCGATTTCCGTTATTTGATCTTGGATCTCCTCTTCATCCTCTGAATCAGCACTTTGCAACTTTGTTTCTAATCTTTCTTTTTTGATATTGAGGTATTTTATAAAATCTTGTTGTTTGTCAGTAAGTTCCCTGTCTTCCTCACTCAACCAACCCTCAGGGTCTTGATAAATCATATCATCTAACATTTCTCTAAGATACCTGTTGAATTCTGCAATATTGACAGAGCCCGTAATAAAATCATCCGAAAATAAGTTTCCAACACCCTCACTATCTACCATATCTTTCAAACTGTCCACAGCACTCTCGTGAGTCTGATATTCAGTACCAACAATCCATTGAGTATCTAAATCATCCTTTACCGCAAATATACTCATATCGTAGTGATCACCCATAGGAATAATGTCATAAACATCATATGACTCGTCAATATCGCCTTCATCTCTGAGGTGTTTGAATAGAGCATGGGCTTGTGAACCAAGATCTCCTGAATGTATTTTTTTCTCGTTCCAATCGTCACGATCTCTTCTATCCTTAGCCCAACTAAGTTCCATATCTTCTTTCAAAAGAACATTTCCGATACTTTCTCTAATCAATCCGATGAGTTCATTTCTTTTCATACTAATAAATACTCTTGTCTTTTATTATATTTCAAACTAATATATTTATATCATATAAACTAATCAAACAAAATTAGACTATGGGTTGTGGTTGTAAAAATAAAACTCCTGAGCAGTTAGCCGCTCAAAAACAAAGACAAGTTGAATCTATTCAGTCAACAATAAAAAAGACAGTAGAGAAATATTATAACAAGCCTTCAACTAAATAATTTGTTGAGATAAGACTTGTCTTATAGTGGGAAGTGAAAACTTCCCATTTTTTTTGTATTTATAGTCATGGAAGAAAAGGCCCGTAAAATATTAGAAAAACTTATTGACTCACCTGAAAGTGTTGGAAAACTATTTGGTAGTATAGAAGGAGCTCTGAGTTACATAAATAAAATATCTCCTGAGGTTTATAATGAAATTGATACAAAAGACGAGGTATGGTATGATAATGATTTACAGGATCTCATAATCTACCATCAATTTAGGAACTCTGAAGATCAAATTGATTATATCAAAAAGTTCATCAACAGCCACGACTTTAATGATTTAAGTGTTCAGGGTGATAGAATCATTTACAATGCAGATTTGGACGATGTTCTGAATCTTTATGACGACAGAGGTCGTGATACAACGGCCAAAGGTGTAGCTAAGTATGTTTTGGGTGAGGATGGATTTACGGAATGGTTTTCAGGAGATTTAGCTGGCTTATCATTACTTATTTCCCAGTTAGATAAAGAAAACCTACAAAAACTCAAATTGAAATCAGTTGAAGAATTGGACGGTGTCATATCTCGTGAAGATATTGAAGAACAAGATATTGAACTTTTAACTGAGATGTTGGAAATTCAAGGAAATCCTGAATATCTTGAGGTGAATATAGAAAATATTAGTGAAATGTTGGAAGATTCTGAAACCTCAAAGTTTCTATTTGAGAATTACTTGGTCGAATTAGAATCATCATTGTTAAGTGCATATTATCAAGCTTATAATGATGCGTACGGTGATGAAATTTTGGATAAGGTATACTCAGGTATGGAAGATTTATTAGGTAAAATGGAAAGAAATGATTATACCATAACGGCCAAAGATGGTAAAAAATTCTATCGTACAAATTACCTAATTGATGTAACACCTAATATTGTAGATATTTTTCTGAAATACTTTTCAGACCACAAAAACAATTACTATAATATTGATTATTACGGTAACTTTACAAATATGATGGGAGAGTATTTGGAAAACAACGAAGAAAGAATTGATTTTAGAATACCTGACTATCCTAACTTAAGTAGAGTAGAACAAATATACAACGATATTGTTGAAATCTAAAAAGGGACTCAGATGAGTCCCTTTTCTTTTGCTATTGTTTCGAGTTTTTCCACTCTTTGTTCGTACTCTTGAATCATGAATTCTTGTGCTTGGATGGCATCTACAATGATGGTAACCAAGTTATCATATTTGACACCTAATATACCCTTATCATTTTCGTAAACCAAATCAGGGAAAATTTCTTGGACCTCTTGAGCAATTACACCAATTTCTTGAGTGGTTAACTTATACTGACTGATCTTCGTTGTATCTGTGAAAACATATTCAACACCTCTAATTTTCATCAATTTCTCTAATGAGTCTTGAAGGAATTGTATATTTTCCTTCATTCTTTCATCTGAAGGTCCTTTTGACCCGATTGGACCTTTATCACCAGCACCACCTTGAGCACCTCCTCCACCAGGAATACCAGATGGTCCTTGGTTTCCTACAGGACCCGTAGCCCCTTTGGCACCAGTATTACCTTGAGCACCTTTGATACCTTTATTACCCTTGGGACCTACGTTTCCTTTCAAACCTTTGAAACCGATTGGTCCCGCAACACCTTTATTACCAGAAGCACCCTGAGGTCCCTGTATAGGATCACCCACGTTACCTTTAATACCTTTATTTCCTTTTGGAGCGGCATTTCCTTGAGGTCCTTGGGGTCCTTGACCACCATCGGGTCCTGTAGGTCCTTTATTCCCTTTTGGACTTGGTCCCTGTGGTCCTTGAGGGGAGTTACCAACAGGTCCTTTATCACCTATTGGACCTGTATTATCAGGACCTCTATTTCCCTTGATTCCCTTTCCAGCCGCCGCACCTTGATCACCTTGTGCACTGTATCCTCCAGGTCCTTGGGGTCCAGCATTTCCTTTAACACCTTTATTACCTTTGAGACCTTTCAATCCCTTCAAGGATGTACCAGTATCACCTTGTGCACCAGGTGTTGGCGATCCCTGAGGTCCCTGATTACCCGTTGGTGAAGGTCCCTGAGCACCTTGTGCGGCTGTCGGTCCTATGGTACCTTTAATACCTTTATTACCTTTGATACCTTTGTTTCCCTGAGGTCCTTTGTCTCCTTGAGCACCTGTAGCACCTTTGATACCCTTATTACCTTTGATACCTTTAGCACCCTTGTTACCTTTGATACCTTTTGGTGAGGTTGGTCCTGTTGGACCTGGATCACCCGTTGGGCCAGGGTTAGCATCACCCTGAGGTCCTTGAGAACCTTGATCACCTACGGGACCTTGATCACCTCCATCACCAGGGAATGCCGGTCCTGTAGGACCAGGTCCTCCTTTCAAACCCTTGGCACCTTGTGGTCCTTGAGCACCTTGTGGAGAGTTTCCAATGTTACCTTTGATACCTTTCGGAGAATTGCCTTGTGGCCCTTGAGCACCTTGTGGTGAAGCTCCCTGAGCACCTTGTGCG
>Ga0172373_10004763_pt1 | contig 18912 bp, 13 predicted proteins | sample Lak10m_2_FD_114546 | JGI IMG/M metagenome (GOLD analysis project Ga0172373, IMG submission 114546) | Freshwater microbial communities from Kabuno Bay, South-Kivu, Congo - kab_092012_10m | ecosystem: Environmental > Aquatic > Freshwater > Lake | place: Democratic Republic of the Congo...
CCCACCAGTGGTTTGGCGACAAAGTAACCTGTGGCAGCTGGGCCGATATCTGGCTGAATGAAGGGTTTGCTACCTATCTGGAAGGGCTGACCTACCAGTACGGACTCGGCAGCTCCAGTTTCCAAAGCTGGCTCTCGGCCAATATGCGCACCGCGGCCATGTCCACCAGCGGTTCCGTATTTGTGGACGACACCACCAGCGTCAGTCGCATATTCAGCAGTGTACTCAGCTACTCTAAAGGCGCAATGCTCCTGCACATGCTCCGCGGCAAACTGGGTGATAACGCCTTTTTCCAGGGAGTGCGCAATTATTTGAACGACCCCACCCTCGCTTATGGCTATGCCCGAACCGCCGACTTACAACGCCACCTCGAAGCCGCTGGTGGCCAGGACCTAGCCGAGTTTTTTCGCGATTGGTTCTACGGCAGAGGCTATCCCAGCTATACGCTCTATTGGCGACCAGATGCACAAGGGGCGCGCTTTCGGTTGGAACAGACGAGCTCGCACAGCTCCGTTCCATTCTTTGAAATGCCCGTTCGGGTACAGTTTATCGGAAATGGACGAGATACCATCCTGACTTTCGAACATCAGACGAACAACCAGGAATTTCTGGCTCTCGTTCCATTTGAAGTGCGGGAAATAGTCATTGACCCAGACTTGTGGATTCTGACGGGCACCAAAAAAGTAGTAGCATCCACTACGGGTATGATAGAACTGGCCACCCCTTCCATTCAAATCTGGCCTAACCCGGTGAGCGACCTCCTCTATTTCAACCTGCCCGCAGGTGTCGAAAATGCCAGCTTCCGACTCTATGATTTCAGGGGACAGTTGCTGCGTACCGGAACCGCTGTTTCGCCGCTCCCAGTGCAGGACCTGCAGATTGGATACTACCAGCTTCTGTTTCAAAACACCGCCGGGAAAACCTGGCAAGCGCGGTTTGTGAAGCAGTTGCGATCCTACGAACCATAGGAGCCTGGCAGACAGGGCATAGGATATGCCCCAAGCAACTTTTTTAGTACACGCGGCGTGGTATGGCTGCGCGTTTGGGCAACTGGCCCCGCCGCCTTGGTCAAAAAAGATGCCAGGTACCAAAACACGTCCGTCAAATAAAGATTCATACCGTTTTTTACAAAAAATCCCCTGTACTGACTTAAATTCCGTCGCTAAAAAACGCCCTTTTCACCAAATCAATACCAATATGAACCGACGCCTGTTGCTGATTATTCCACTTTGTCTGCTGGTAGTCACTACCTGGTCGCAAAGCACCCAGAAACCCGTTCTGCATGGTCGTCATTGGATGGCGATTACCGGAAAACCGCTGGCGGCTACGGCCGGTGCCCTGACTTTTCAGAAAGGAGGGAACGCAGTGGATGCCGCCTGCGCCATGCTGGCTGCTACCTGCACTATGTGGGATGTGTTGAGCTGGGGCGGAGAAACCCAGGCGTTGATATACCATCCCAAATTGGGAAAAGTAATTGCGATTAATGCCCTGGGGGTAGCTCCATCCGGAGCCACTGCCGCATTCTATCAATCCAAAGGGATGGCATATCCCCCCGAATACGGCCCGTTGGCGGCGGTTACCCCTGGCACGCCAGGCGGTCTTCTCACCATGTTGGCGGAATACGGTACGCTCAGTCTGAAAGAAGTACTAGCTCCGGCGATGCAAATGGCTGAAGGGTATCCGATTGAGAAACAGACCGCGGATCTGATGGAGCGCCATAAGGAGCGCATCAAGGAGTGGCCTTATTCAAAAGCACTCTACCTGACCCATCCCGGAGAAAAAAGGGAAGCACCCGAAGCGGGGGAAATTTTCAGGCAGGCTGACCTGCTTCAGACCCTACAAAAGCTGGTGGATACGGAGGCCCGCGCCCTGAAGGCCGGAAAAACCAGGAAGGAAGCCATTTATGCGGCCTATGACCGATTCTACAAGGGAGATATTGCCGAAGAAATAGCTCGGGGCACCCAGGAACAAGGCGGCCTCATCACCAAAGAAGACCTTGCCAACTGGAAAGTACGCGTGGAAGAACCACTCAAAACAACCTATAAAGGGATTGAAGTATATAAGCTCGCACAGTGGACCCAAGGCCCTGCCCTCCTCCAGACATTGAATATCCTCGAGCATTTTGACCTCAAGTCCATGGGGTACAATTCCTCCCGCTATATCCATACCCTCTATCAGGCTATGAGCATGGCGTTTGCCGACCGCGATTTCTACTACGGCGACCCCTATTTCTCCCCGGAAGAACCAATTCGGGGTTTGTTGTCGAAGGAATACGCCAAGGCGCGGGCCGCCCGCCTGAACCCGGACACCAACGATCCCCTCATCACTCCGGGCGACCCTTATCCATTTGAGGGAAAGCCCAATCCATTCACCGAGCTGCTCGAAGCTTGGAGTAAAAGCACCTCGGCACGGACTCCCGATGCAGGCGATGCCTATGTCAGCGCTGATTTTCTCGAGGGCTTTTATGCCGGCACGACCTCTATCCAGTCGGCCGATGAGGAAGGCTGGGTAGTATCTGTAACCCCCAGTGGAGGATGGGTGCCCGCCACCATCGCCGGCCGAACTGGTGTGGGACTGAGCCAGCGCGCCCAGAGTTTTGTGCTCGACCCTTCGCTCAACCCATTCAACGTCATTGAACCGGGGAAACGACCGCGCGTAACCCTCACCCCCAGCCTGGCGCTCCGCGACGGAAAACCCTTTCTTTCCTTCGCCGTGCAGGGGGGCGATTCCCAGGATCAGAACCTCCTTCAGTTTTTTCTCAACATGGTCGAGTTCGATATGAATGTTCAGGAAGCCTGTGAGGCCCCCAATTTCAATAGCTTCCAGATGCGAAGCTCCTTCGATGACCATGCCTCCAAGCCCGGAGCTATCCTGCTCAATGAACAGACCCCCGACTGGACGCGCAAAACCCTCCAGGGGATGGGATATAAACCGACCTACGAACGGCGTACCTCCGGCCCCATCAATGCCATTTTCTTCGACTGGAAACACGGCTCCTTCTGGGGTGGCTCCAGCAACCATGGCGAAGACTATGGCATCGGTTGGTAAAAGGTTAAAAAGAAAAATCTTCGCCGTGGGCGAAGATTTTTCTTTTTAACCCGGCGGGTACTATTATTTGTCGGTAAAAGCTGCCCAACCGGGCCGGCGAAATACCTTTTGGATCAATCAATTACTTACCATGGATAACAGCGCTTTCAGAAAGCATGCCCACGAACTGGCTGATTGGATGGCCGACTATTTTGAACAGGTAGCCAGCTACCCGGTGAAACCACAGATTCAACCGGGAGACATCAAAAATCAGCTGCCCTCAGCGGCTCCGGAAATATCCGAGTCATTTGAACAGCAAATGGCCGATTTTGAACAAATTATTATGCCGGGCATGACGCACTGGCAACACCCACAGTTTTTCGCCTATTTCCCGGCTAGCCGGAGTGCCCCTTCGGTTTTGGGAGAGATGCTGACCGCTGCACTGGGTGCCCAGTGTATGATTTGGTACACCTCACCGGCCGCCGAGGAGCTGGAAGAACGCACGATGGAATGGTTGCGGGATATGCTGGGGCTACCGTCCGACTGGACGGGCGTGATCCAGGAAACAGCTTCCGCAGCTACCCTGATTGCATTGCTCATGGCCCGCGAGCGAATTACCCATTACGCCGTGAATCGTTCGGGCTTCTACGGGCTACCCCGCTTGCGGGTGTACGCCTCCGAACAGGTACACTCATCCGTTCCCAAGGGGGTGCGCATTGCCGGATATGGCGAAGAGAACCTGGTGAGCATCCCGACAGACAGCACCTTCGCGATGATTCCTGAGAAACTGGAAGCAGCTATTCTCGCAGACCTTGAGCAGGGCTTTCAACCAGCCTGTGTCATCGCTGCCATGGGTACGACCAGCTCCACGGCACTGGACCCCATCCGGCCTATCGGTGAGATTTGTAAAAAATACGGCGTGTTTTTCCACGTCGATGCCGCGTATGCCGGAACAGCACTGGTACTCCCAGAAATGCGCTGGATGGCTGATGGAATGGAGCTGGCAGACAGCATGGTCACCAACCCACATAAGTGGATGTTTACCAATTTCGACTGTACTGCCTTTTTCGTGCAGGATACGGCGCTCTTGAAGAACACCTTCAGCATACTCCCGGAATACCTCAAAACCCCACTGGATAAGCAAGTAAATAACTACCGCGACTGGGGTATCCAGCTTGGCCGGCGCTTCCGGGCGCTCAAGCTGTGGTTTGTGCTGCGCACCTATGGGGTATCCGGTATTCAGGCGCGTATCCGCGAGCACATACGGATTGGCCAGGAACTGGCCGAGGATATAGCCCAAACTCCAGACTTCGAGGTGATGGCACCGGTACCCCTCAACTTGGTATGCTTCCGTTATCATCCGCCGCATATCCAGGATGAAAAAGCCCTCGATATCCTCAACGAAAAATTATTGCTGACCCTCAATGACAGCGGCCAGATACTCCTCACCCAAACGCGACTGAACGGCAAATACACCATTCGGCTAGTGGCGGGTATGGCGGAGACCAAGCAAGAGGATGTAGAAAAAGGTTGGAAGCTGATTAGGGATACGGCGCGCACACTGGACTAAGCAGTGGTACCCGGAAACAGCTCACGCATGAGTTGGGCGAAAGATTCTGGCTCCTGAAACAGGTGATCCCGATACGCGGTGGCTCGGAAACGGAGGAGGTAAGGAGCCTCATCCCGCAGCAGTAAGTCGATCGTGATATTGCCAAACCGCTGCCGGAGTTTTTGGTCTGTACAGATGACCGGGCGTGGCTTGAGGTAATGGCGCTGAACGGTCTCCACCCAGTTGGGTCGCTCATACGTGCGCAGATCCGACACCTGGACGCGGTAGTCCATGTGTAGCACCTGCTCTTTGAGGTAATCCAGAAAGTGGGTAGCCTCCCGGGCGGTATAGCCGGTTTGGTGGAAATACAGCGCAAATCCCAGATTGGGTGCAGTGTCGAGAAACTGAAGTGGCTCTGACACGTCCTCCGGCTGGGTACAAAACAACCCATACTGATCCCTGACCCACTGTTTCATTCGCTGAAACACGAGCGTTTCTCTCCATTGAGCGTAATCCGCCTTTTCCTGCGGACTGCGCACGATGAGTTCATGTACCAACGGATGCGCCGGCGTACTGCTTTTCGCTTGCCGGAACAATGTTTTGAAATACGACCAAAGATCAGCCATCGTGTGATTTTATGTGTATTTCTTTAGTTTCCCACTTAAAATATTGACTGAGCCAAAAAGGTTTTGGAAATTGACAAAAAAGAAATAACCACTGGATAGCAGCGCCTACTTATACTGGGGCGTTGCTATTCGTTTAATGTACAACAATATGTTCATCATGACGTCTGGCAAAAAAAACATCTTCCGTCTGGTTTGGATTAGTGGACTGATAATCAGCAGCTGGAGCTTATCTGCTCAGTGGAATCCCACCCTTTTTAACATGCAAGGAATACCGCAGTCACAGGGGCTTAATCCCGGCCGAATGCCACTGTGCGATGTGTATTTAGGGCTTCCGCTCGCCGGGAACATCAATGCCCGTTTTTCGAACAGTGGATTCAACTTGAGCGACCTGCTTCCGGACAACACGAATGGGGGCAGCGATTTTTTCGACAGCGATTTTGAGGACATCTATGATATTCTCGGTCAAAACAATCAGCTTATGTTCGATTTGCAGGCGAATCTGCTGGATGCGGGTTTTCGGGTGAAGAAGAATTTTTTCAGCTTCACGGTTTCCGAACAAGTATTTATGCAAATGGATTTCCCGAAGGCTGTCATTGAATTGTTTCAGGATATCAACAAGGACATTGCCGAGCAGCAAAGCAAAACATACGATTTGAGTAATCTGGGACTGGATGCCCAGCATTACCGGAGTTTTGCGTTTGGCTATACCCGGGTCATTCTCCCCCATTTATCGGCCGGAGTTCGCATAAAACGCTTATCGGGTCTGAGCAATTTTCGCACCGAGAACAACGGCTTGTCCTTTTACAACAACCTATCAAAATTAACGGTGGGCGTAAACGGCAGCCTGGCGTTTTATACCTCGGGGCTGACAGCACTGGAATCGGATGTGGCTACTTACCTGCGGGGGGGCGGTAATCCCGGATGGGCCTTTGACGCCGGAGTACAATTTGCCCCAACTGAAAAGGTAGAACTTTTTGCGAGCGCAATCAACGTGGGGCATATCAACTGGGAGAAAGACCTACACACCGATGCCATTCAAAGCACCAGTTTTTCACCCTCTTTAGAAAATATCCAAAATTTCGAGGAAGATGCAGGTATGTTCTTTGACTCCCTGCTGCACAATACGCGCAGCGGACTCGATGCATACCGCGTGGGACTGCCGGCGTATGCGTATGTAGGAGGCAACTACTACCTATTGCCACAAGTGTCGGTAGGTTTTTTGCTCAGCCCTCGGTTTTTTGAAGGACAACGGAGTATCGCGTATGCACTCAATGCGCAGGCGCGGCTTCGTCGCATCCTACAGGCGGGAATTAGCTATACCTGGTTGCCCGGTGGAGCGTCGCTCGGCGCGGCTGCCAGCCTAAACCTGGGGCCTGCCCAGGTCTTTCTGGCATCGGATAATTTCCTGTCTGCCTTTCGATTCCAAAGTAGCCAGAATGCACACGTGAATGTGGGAATGAATCTGTCATTTGGTCGGCGCACACGAGCAGAGCAGCAAAAGCACTGGGCAGGCTCGGAAGGTACTTCTACGACGGACGACATGCCCGGTGTATTGGAGAGCACCCCCATGGATAAAGTGGAAAAGGTACCGAAAGAAGGCAAAAGGGAAAGGCAAAAAGACGAGGTACAGGAGCCGACCAACCAAGTGGAGACGGTGTCTCCGGCGGCTACATTAAATAGGTTTGTCATGGTAAGCGCTACCGTATCCCAGGCGTCTTCTCAGGAGCTACTAAAAGGTATTCAGGTAGATGTGTTCCAGCAACGAGCCGACGGGCAGGAGCAAATGAGCCAGACCCAGTACTTTTTCAATGGGGCAATACAGCTTTCATTGGAACGAAACCAGAGCTATCGCATCGTGGTGTACAAAAATGGCGTGGGCCGCCAGGAGCTTTTCCTTCCAGCTACCGTGCTGGAAGGAAAAAATACGATGGAGCTCCAATTTAAACTCGAATGAGCGGTGCAGAAAAGCGGTCAGACTTGTTTTTGCCCCAGTTTTTCTACGGTTTCCAGCCATTCCTGGCGTTTTTTATCGCTGGCGTTGCGCATGGGAGAAAATGAAGTAATAGACACCGGGTGGAAGCCGCAAAACTCGAGAATACCTTTTTTTATGACGCGATGTCCGGAGTTGCGGCAGCAATCGCTCCTTTTTGGTAAGCCTGTGCCAGTGCGTGGCAGAAACTGTTGGGGTTGGGATGCCCGTTGAGAATAAGAATGTTTGTCCTGTTTGTTGAATTACAAAGTGGGAAAAACTACGGGGTTAAGGGGGGATTGAATAATCTCTCCAATGTTAGCGCCGGGGCACCAGGTATCCCAGTCGAGCTGCTGATTGTCGTTTTCGGGTGCTTTGAGCCGCATATCTTTATCCATGTAAATGGCGGTCATCACGGCGCGCATGTGCGAGGTATCGTTGGCGCCGGCGCGGTGAAACACCCATCCGGAGTGGAAGCTGATTTCACCGAGGGCATAGGGTTCGATGACATGGGGGAAGTCGGTAATTCGCAGGCGCTGTTGGATACGCTGCTCACTTTCATCGCTGATGGCCAATTCTCTTCCTTCTTGTACCAGGTGACTACCGGCGCTGAATTCAAGGGGACCCATCTCCAGGGGCGTTTCCTGCAGCGGAATCCATGCGGTAATGGTTTTATCTGTTTGCAATGGCCAATAAAACTGGTCGGCGTGCCAGGGGGTAATTCCACCTCCGGGTTCCTTGTAGAGGGCCTGATCGTGATACAGGCGCACCCCGCTGCATGCCATGAGGTCGCTGGCTATTTTACCGAGTCGCGGGCTTAGAATGAGCTGAGCAATGCGCTCCTCCTCGCGCCACAAGTTGAAGAGTTGTAAAAACGCTTTTCCGTAGGTATTCCGTTCTTCGAGTGGACGGGCTTCTCTATTCATCTGCACGACCTGTGTACCAATCAAGTCCCGGAAGTAGTCTATGGTCGCTCCTGAAAAGACATCCTTCAGTTTGATGAAGCGATTTTTTTGATAAAAATCGCGTTGTGCGTTACTCAGGATATAAGGTTGTTTGAGTTCGGATGCAATAGCGGGCGGAAGGTGTTGCATTTCAGTATGGTTATGACAAAAATCAATTTAATGCCTTTCAAAATTAACTTAAATTTAAGAGAAAAAGATTGCCAGAATACGAAAAACCGGAGGGTATGAAACACATTTTTACCATGCCTAAAATGAATGTCATGTCGGTATTTTTACTGTTGACTATGCAGTGCAGCAGCACGGCGTCCGGAGGTTGGATTACCCATAAAGGAGCCACCTTTTCGATTGAGCACCCCCAAGGCTGGGTGGTGGAGGTACGGGAAAACGGCCTGATTGAGGTAGCGGACAATGCTTCCAGGGCATTGGTTTGGCCCTACTATGTGCCCCTGGAAATGAGCCCCATACAGGCACAGGCGCAATTAGATGATGGCGCGGAAATACGCGATGGTTCGGAGCAAACCTTCCTCGAGTTCGATACTTGGCTGCCAGCCAAGTTCGCGGCGGGCGAGGGTGATATCGGGCTGGCGCTGCGTGGGGTCATCGGGAGGTAAAGGCATACGGATAATCCGGGATTGAGAGTTGGTGAGCCGAATGACCTGTTGAGCTAACTCCAAGATAGTGAATTCATTGGGGTTGCCGATAGTGACCGGGCCGGTGAACGCATCCGGAGTAGCCATCATACGCAGCATGCCTTCGATGAGGTCGTCGACATACTGAAAGCTGCGCGTCTGCTGCCCGTCGCCATAGACCGTGATGTCCTCGTTTTTCAGCGCCTGAACGATAAAATTGGAAACTACCCTTCCGTCGTTGGGGTGCATGCGAGGGCCATAGGTGTTGAATATGCGGACAATCTTTATTTTTACACGGTTCTGTTGGTGGTAATTGATACAAAGCGTTTCTGCTGCGCGTTTGCCTTCATCGTAGCAAGCGCGTGCGCCGATGGGATTAACATGCCCCCAGTATGCTTCCGGCTGTGGGTGCACCTGCGGGTCGCCATAGACCTCACTGGTTGAAGCCTGCAGGATACGGGCGTTGGTTCGCTTGGCAAGGCCCAGCATATTGATGGCTCCCATGACGGAAGTCTTCATCGTCTTTATCGCATTATACTGATAATGAATGGGCGATGCGGGGCAGGCCAGGTTGTAAATTTCATCTACTTCGGCAAAATAGGGCATCGTGACGTCGTGGCGTACCAACTCGAAGAAAGGGTTGTCGAGCAGATGAACGATATTTTGTTTTTGGCCGGTAAAGTAGTTGTCGAGGCAAATGACCTCATTTCCTTCAGCAAGTAGCCGATCACATAAGTGCGAACCGACGAACCCTGCTCCCCCGGTGATAAGTATTTTCTTGCGAATCATAGTTTGTGCCGCATTAGAAAGGGATGCCCTTTGCTACATATCCATAATGAGCGACAAAGTACTATTTTTTGGGCGAAGTAGGTATCGGATTGGCCAACGCAAGGATGGTTTGGGTGAACGCGCAACGCTGAATCGGCCACGAGGCGATGCGAAAAGTATGCCGCCGCCTTCAGCAGCAAAACAAAATGGGCATTTTAAATAAAATATTCTTCAGCGGCGAATGCCCCCAAAAGACGTATGCGATAGCTCCTTGGGATAGCCTTCACGCAGGACTTGTACAGACTAAAAAGATAGGAGCCTTGTATAAATTGCTAAATTTATGGCAATGAACAACTATGGTATATAGCAAATCTATATTGTTGACGATCAGTATTTGGTTTTTAGCCATCCATATCACCTGGGGTCAAAGCGATAATTCGTTTTGGTTTGCGGCACCGGACTTGCAGGTACGACATGGGGACGACCCCATTTACCTGCGCTTATCCACCGGCGAAGAGGCGGCAAAGGTGGTAATTTCGATTCCCGCGAATCCCGCGTTTCAACCCATCGAGGTGCAGTTACCGGCCTACCGAGCCTATTCCGTAGATTTAACCCCGTTTAAATCGATGATTGAATGTGATGCCACTAATTTGGTACAGCGCAAGGGGATATATATTCAGGCATCCTGTGCGATAAGCTGCTATTACGATATAGCCGACGAATACAACGGGGATTTGTTTTCCTTGAAAGGCGACAACGCGCTGGGGCAGCGGTTCACTATTCCGTTTCAGATGGGGTTCGTTTCCGGCGGTGGGTATGGGTACCCAGCCTACACCGCCAATTTTATAGTGTTAGCGACTGCAGACAGCACGGAAGTTACCGTGATTCCCACCAAAAACATAGTGGGGCACGCAGCAGGTGTTCCATTCACGGTGTTGCTCCACAAGGGGGAAACATACAGCGTACAGAGCCTTTCCACCTACGCTTCCGAAAGAGCAGGGGGTACCCAGGTTTTATCGAATAAGCCGATTGCCATTACCCTTAAAGATGATTCCATCCAGTTACCCGGTTTTGGATGTGCCGATACGGCAGGTGACCAGCTCATTCCCGATGAGCTGGCAGGGACGCACTTTATCATCCCCAAAGGACGGTTTTATTCACCTGATCGTTACTATGTCTATGCGCTTACAGATAGTACCCGTGTTTTTGTAAAAGGAGAACTCAAGGTCACCCTGGAAAAATACACCTACTATGAGGGGCAGTTGAATGAACCTGCTGCGTATGTACAGACCTCTGCGCCCTGCCAGGTTTTTCATATTTCCGGTTTCGGATGCGAAATTGGAGGTGCGGTTATACCGGGAGTTCAGTGTACTGGTTCTACCTCGGTGCATATTACCCGGGCGACTAGCCAGGATTTTTTTCTCAATATCATCGTGTCCCGAGAAGCAGTAAAAGGGTTCTTGCTCAACGGTAAAACGACGGCGATTTCTTCTGATAATTTTTTTCCGGTACTCGGAACAGATAGCACCTGGTGGTGTGCCCGCTTGAATATTCCAATTGGGGTAGTTCCCGCTGGAGAGGTGGCACACCTAACGAATACCCTGGGCCGATTTCACTTGGGTATAATACACGGCGACCAGTCATCTACCAGTCGGTACGGATACTTTTCGGATTTTTCGAACACGGAAATAACCTTGGAAAACAATACGCAGTCTTCTTGCACGGATATTAACTATTGCCTGGGGGCACTCATTTCGCTGACGGCAAAAGGAGCGGGTATTACCCGTTTTTATTGGGAAGGGCCTCATCAGTTTTTCCAGGAAGGCGCTCAGCTGTATATTCCCGATTTCAAAGAAGCGGACGAAGGATTCTACACCCTCTATGCAGAAGGAGGGGCTTGTGGAAAAGTAAAAAAACGCATTTTTCTGACACGTCCGCTTAGCAACCCACTACATGCTGGTATGGCGGTAGATTCCCCGGTGCAGTGTTTGTATAAAAATGCGGTCACCTTGCGCAATTTGTCTTACTCTGAAGGAGGTGTTGCCATCCGGCAGGCTAAGTGGCAAATAGGAAATACGATCAGCAACCAACTGGATAGCCTGGTTTATATGTTTCCGGATACCGGTACGTATGTCATCCGGCTACTGGTTACAGACGACCACCACTGTACCGATTCAGTGGAGCAGCGGGTTCAGATTATTCCCAGCCCCATAGTAGCCGTAGAAGCGGATACCCGACTGGTTTTTTGTGCCGGTGATTCGGTAACATTAAATGGGCATACCTCCGACACGCTACCAGCAGGCAGTTCTTTACAATGGTATAACAATGGTCTGCCCGTTCCCGAAGCCCAATATCTTCAATATACTGCATATCAAAGTGGCACTTATCGGCTGGAGATAACCTTTCCCAACGGATGCCAGGGGGGCTCTGCGGATTTGCCTGTTACGGTATATCCGATTCCTTCTGTCCAGCTATACCCCCCTGCATCCAGCGTACTATGTGGCAATCAGCAAATCCAGTTGCAAGCGAGTGGAAGCGGGCTTTTGCAATGGTATCTGAACGGAGTACCAATGGCGGGTGTACATGGTACGCTAGTCCATGCCACTAAGCCCGGCATATATACGGTAGCGTCCACGGCTCCCTCCGGGTGTATGGCCTGGGCCGACACCGTGGTGGTGCTTACCGCAAGTACTAAGCCCACCGTACAATTTGAAGCAACGGATGTTTGTGTTGGCCAGGAAGTTAGTTTCCAAAACACTAGCCCTGCTGTACCCCCTGGCATTACGTGGTACTGGGATTTTGGCGATGGAACTAATTCCAGCGCATTCAGTCCGGCACATCTCTTTCAAAAACCTGGCCGATATACCGTCGTGCTTCGTGCCCGATCGGCTGTTTGCCCGGACCTGGAAGGCAGGTATCAGCAGCCTCTCCTGGTGGAAGAACCCATTACAGGCATCCAGTATCCACCGGTATATGCCGCCCGAAACTTACCAACGCCTCTTCAATCCAGGCCACTCGGAGCACAGGTATGGTGGTCGCCTGGTGTTTATTTAGATGACCCTTCCAGCGGCAGTCCTATTTTTAACGGGGCGGATAACCAAACGTATCTCGTTCAAATTACCTCGAAAAACGGGTGTATGACGACAGACACGCAGGCGGTGTGGGTAGCAGACCAGGTAGCGCTACTTGTACCGACTGCTTTCACTCCCAATCGGGATGGGGAGAACGATGTTTTACAGTTCTTTCTGGTTGGGGTACACTCCCTGGAAGTGTTCCGTGTATTCAGTCGCTGGGGTCAGTTGATGTTCGAAACTACTACCCCTGGTGATTACTGGGATGGTACTTTTAATGGCCAGGAGCAGCCTGTTGATACGTATGTATGGATTGCGAAAGGAATCGGTTCAGATGGTAAGCCATTCAACCTTCGTGGACAAACCGCACTCATCCGATGAAAACCTCCCTAATCTTTCTTTTCTCATTGTGCCTAGTATCCGGAATCTACGGACAGGACCCCCATTACTCACAATTTTTTATGACGCCCCTGGCTATCAGCCCGGCTTTGGCCGGTAGCGGGTACGCGCCTTGGCGCATTGCATGTAATTATCGGGAACAATGGAGTGTGGGCAATACCCCCTTTCGGACTTTTTCGCTTAGCGCAGATGCAACGATTGGGAGTCCGTCTTCTCGGAAAAAAAAGCCAGACCTGAGTGTCGGGATATTACTCACAGGAGACGAGTCGCTAAATGGCGCCTTTAAGAGCAGCTATGCACAAACGGGGTTGGCATGCCATGTGCCCATTGATCGAAACCATAAAATTGGGGTTGGAATACAAGGTATGATAGGCTCCCGCCAGCTAAAGCACGAGCAGCTCACTTTTGGCAACCAGTTTAGTGCAGGGGGATTTGATGTGCGCTTGCCTACCGGTGAGCCATCGCTGCAGGATATGGCTATTTATGGCTCACTGCATACTGGCCTATTGTACCGGTATGATAAAGAAGATACCCACTTAGCGTTAAGTGGGGCGGTATTGCATATCAATCAACCCGTACAGTCTTTTTTAGGAGATGGATCACAGCGCCTGCCACGTGCGTTTGTACTATATGGAGGATATGATTTTGCTGTAACCCAATATTTATTTTACAGTATAAACGGTATTTTTCGCGAACAGGCAGGCCAGCGTTATTTTGCCAGCGGAGGAGCTGTCGGGCTGGATATAAGCGAGGGGCAGCGCAGGGAAATTTTGTATGCAGGTGCCTGGTATCGGAGCGGTGATGCCGTATCCCCTTATTTTGCGCTGCTGATACGCAATTGTCAGGTTGGTATCACCTACGACCTCACGTTGTCTAAACAGAATAGTGGCCCGGTGAGTCCACAAAGCCTTGAATTGTCTATCGTCTGGCGCAATCTGGATAATCGCCTGGGCAGGATAATATGCCCCTGGCGGTAGTGTTCGGGCCTGCCTTATCCAATTCGATATAGAGGCATGGTAAGGCAGGCCTCGTGTTCACTGTTTTTTGGCGACCACCGCCTGAAACGTGGCGTCCTTGCTGGATTTCAGGAAGGGGAATGGGTTTACTTTTGAGGTGCCCAGGAAAATATCGATGTGGTTGCCTCGTAAGGCGGCACCGGTATCACAGGCGAAAAAATAGCCGTCGTGTACTTGCTTTTTTCCAGCCAGTTCGTAGGTAATGCCTTTTGCAGCCGGGATATACAATACCGTTCCGTAAGGTATGTACGTCGGATCAACTGCGATACTTCGAAAAGGAACCAGGTCGTAGTTTTGTACTCCTTTTCCATAGCCCTGGCCTTTTTCCCAAAGCACCCTGCCCGTCTTTTCATAATGGGCATAATGTTCCATGCCGCTGCAGTGGCGGCAATCGACCTGGAGTTTCTGGCTGCGGCCAGCATAGGTAAAGAGGATGGTCTGTTCGTCTTTCCGAACCAGGACGGTGCCCTCTATCGCCGCTTTACACCAATCGGCCGTTTGCAGCTTATATCCGGTTGGTTCATTATTTTTGTCCAACAAATCAATTCCGTCCGGCTGATGATTGAAAGAAGGGATATGGTAATAGGTTGCCCACAGGTGCAGCTTTTTTCCGGCAGGGAGTGGACTTTGCTGTGCCTGTAGGGGGGAAAAAAGGGTCAGCAAACAGAGGCTGTTCAAAACAAGGAATCGATACATAGGCAGCATTTGGTGAATAAAGTCCTACCAACGCCCGGCATACTGCGCATAGTATATGTTTTCCGAACATCCATCTCATTGAAACAGCAATAGAGCGACAGCGAATCCGGTTACCCCTAGGATAGTGGATGCCACGGTCCAGGTTTGCATAGCCTCTTTTTCACCGATACGCATAAATTCCTTAATCATCCAAAACCCGCTGTCGTTCAGGTGCGAGACTACGGTAGCACCGGATGCAATACTCACCGAAAGTGCACCCAGCTGGAGGTTACTCAGGTGAGCCTCCGGAAGCAGGGCTGCAACCAATCCTGCAGCGGTTATCATCGCCACCGTAGCCGATCCTTGCAGGATTCGGATGATTGCTGCGGTAAGGAATGCAAAAAAGACCAGACTCATACCCGCCGCCTGCATACCTTCAGCCATCATCTTCCCGGCTCCGGTATCAATCAGCACTTGTTTAAACACCCCTCCCGCTCCGGTGACGAGTATAATGATACCGGCGGGATAGAGCGATTTGGTACTGATGTTTGAAAGCTGTGCCGTACTGAGGCCTCCGCGTTTTCCCAATAGATACCAGGCCAGGATATTCGATAAAATGAGGGCTGAAAAAGGATGGGTAAACACTTGTAGAAGCTGGTCAGCCCTGGCTATTCCACTAGCCATCCCGCCAGAACTTATTCCGGTATTTAGAACAATCAGGAGAATGGGAAGTAGCAAAATGGGAAGCACCAACGCAACGGAAGGGGTATGGTGAAGCACTTCCGTCCTTTCCGCGTCATCCGGTGTGAGCTGGATATCCAAGCGTTTCTCCAGGTAGCGGCCATAAAGAATCCCACTGGTGAAAGCGGCTGGCAACCCCGCCACCACACCAGCTAACAGCACCCAGCCGAGGGGCACATGGAGTATTTCAGCTACAGCCAAAGGACCGGGGGTGGGTGGAATAAACGCGTGGGAGACGGCCAAGCCTGAGAACAGTGGAACAGCATAGCGTATCAGCGACTTACCCGTTTGACGGTGTAGTCCGGCGATGAGTGGAAAAAGGAGAATGATACCCACGTCGAAAAAAATGGGTATGGAAACGAGGAAGCCCGTCAGCATGAGGGCAAGTGGTGCCCCCCGCTCTCCGGTTTTCGAGAGCAGAAAACTGGCCAGCACGCGGGCACTGCCTGTATGTTCGAGTATGCCGCCAAAGATAGCACCCAACCCGACTACCGTCGCTACAAAACCAAGGGTAGAACCCATCCCTGACTTTACCGTATCCATGATGAGTAAAGGATCCATCCCTGCACTGAGGGCAGTGACGATACTACTTATGAGCAGCGCAATGAAAGCGGGTAGCTTCATCCATAATATGAGCAGCAACAACAAGGCAATACCGCCTAAAACAGAGAGCAGAAGGTAAGCATCCATCGTGTATCAAGGTGTGTGCCAGGAGGCGTGAAAAAATGGCCCATCCGGATCATCGCGCCACTGAAAGGTATGTGCCCCAAAGAAATCGCGCTGTGCTTGTATCAGGTAAGCGGCGCTCTGTGCCGTGCTGATTGATTTGGCAAATTGCAGGGCGCTGCTGATTTGCGGGTAGGCCAGCGGGCTGCGCATCAACAAGGATACCGCGTGGCTGGCCTCATTTAAGGGGCTACCCAACTGTTGCCGTATAATGGGAAGGTCAGCCAGGGCGCCTCCATTGGCTTCCAGTTCCTCCCGAAAAAGAGAAAGTAGCTCCGATCGAATGATACAGCCCCCCGACCAAGTCTGCAGTAGCTCCTGCAGGGATATGCTCCATCCGTACGCATGGGAAGCCGCCTGTATGAGATGTAGCCCCTGAAGATGGTGTATCACACGTACAAAATAATAGAGCGAACGGAGCTGGTCGGCAGGAAGGGCAACTGAAATAGACTCGGTTACCCGGTATGGCTGGTATTGCTGGCGCATCCTTCGGAGTGCGGATACATAGCGGGAAAACAAAGCTTCTGCAAAGGAGGGAACGGGTATCCCCAATTCACTGGCGGCTATGGTAGCCCAGCTCCCCGTTCCTTTATTCCCTGCCTGATCTGAAATTTTATCCAGCAATGGTTGTCCGTCGTGGTCAGCATGCCGAAGGATATGGCGGGTTATGTCGAGTAAATAGCTCCCTTCTCCCCCTTGTTGCCAGGCATCAAAAAGCACCGCAATGTCCTCCGTGGTACGGTGCTGGTCGTATCGCAGGTGTGCGTACAACTCGGTCAGGAGCTGCATTTCTGCATATTCTATACCGTTGTGTACCATTTTGACGAAGTGCCCGGCACCACCGCCGCCGATATAGCGACAACATAATTCGCCTTTTGTATTTCGGGCAGCCATCGACTCGAGGAGAGGTCGTACCGTCTCATAGCCCACCTTAGAGCCACCGGGCATGATCGATGGGCCGAGTAGCGCCCCTTCTTCTCCTCCGGAGATACCCACCCCCAGCCAGTGGATACCCAGCGGATCACACAGTGCCTGTCTGCGAATGGTGTCTTTATATAGGGAATTCCCCCCGTCGATAACTACATCCCCTGGCGAAAGAAGGGGCAACAAGGTAGGGATAAGCGCGTCGATAGGATGGCCGGCCTGAACCATCAGGATGATCTTTCGGGGTTTTTGGAGCGAGGCTACAAACAGGGCGATATCTTCATAGGCGGCTACAGGGTAAAGGTCGGGATAGCTCGCCGCTGCATGCAGCGCCACTTGCTCTTCCTTTCCATCTACCCGGCGATTATATATTGAAAGGCTCCACCCGCGGGAAGCGAGGTTGCGCGCCAACCCCAATCCCATCACACCGAGACCAACAACGCCTGCCTCGCGGAGGGCAAACCCCGTTTGGGAGCGCATACGCTGTAGCAATTGACCGATTGATTCACCGACATCCAGAACCTGCCCGTCCAATGGTGTCTCCCAGGTCGCGAGCTGGGAACCGAGGAGAGCTGGTGGCATAAAGTGCCCACGGCGCCGTTGCAGCCGTTCGGCGATGAGTGCTTCGCTACCGCTGAGATGAAACCATGCAATCCGATCTGAAGCGATTCCTTCGCTTAGCCATTGCCGATATCTCACCGTGAGCGCAGAACAGGCAAGTACCAAGGGACGGGTGCTGGCTCGCTCTTTCAAGAATAGGTTGATGCGCTCCAGCCAGGGAGCGCGATCCGTATCGTCGAGCGGGGTGCCGTTGCGCATTTTTTCGGTGGCTTCCCTGGAATGAAACGCATCGGCGTCATAAAAATCAATGCCTAAGTGGGCAGCCAGTAATTGCCCCAAGGTGGTTTTCCCAGAGCCGGAAACGCCGGTGAGTATGAAATAGTGGTGGTGCACGTATCCTTCGTTTTTGCTGGCAAGTGCCGTTGGCCTTTTGTGATGTCAGAAAAAAATGTCTGCGTTTTCACAAAATGAACATTTTTATTCGGTAAAAAAAATGTCTTGCCAACGCATTTGGGTGCTCCATCTAACTAGCTGGATACCTCCCAAGCTATCGTTGCTCGTAAAACTTAAAGAATGGCACAAAGTTACCCCTGTTTTTATCCCTGCCTTTCGCCGTTTAGCATAATAGGACTGATATTTCTAAACTTCTGTTGCGAAATGGAACTCCTGATGATTCCCTATTAATTTGTCCGGCCCGCGCAGCGGGCCGGACGGTAAAAACGAATCTCTACCTTATTCGCGTTTCATTGTTCGGTGAGGGAGGTTAGATTTCCGACAGATATTCTTTTGGTGGAGACAGGGGAATCCCCGTCTCCACCTTTATCATACTAATCCTATTCCAGTATCACCATCTTCTTCGTCGCAGTGTAATCGCCACTCTCCAGCGTGTAGTACAACACACCCGTTGCCTTCAGTTCGTTTGCTTTCAGCGTTACCTGGTTGTAACCCTGTGCATACGTTCCTTTCACTACGCGCAGCGTACGGCCCGTTACATCCTGTACCGTCAGGGTGGCGTCGCCTGCTACTGGAAGCGTGAAGCCTACTACCGTCTCACCCGCGAATGGGTTCGGCGTGTTCTGCTTCAGGTCGAAACCAGCAGCTACTGGCTGGCTGCCCGTGAAGTTCAGTGCTACATTCAGCTGCTCACCGCCTTTATTGTAGGCTTCTGCTGCCGTATAGCGGCTGTTCAGGCTGATTACTTCGCTCAGGTTGGCGTCTGCTTTCGCACGTACTACCAGCGTGAACAGGTGGCTGCTGTTGGCTTCC
>Ga0172373_10004764_pt1 | contig 18911 bp, 15 predicted proteins | sample Lak10m_2_FD_114546 | JGI IMG/M metagenome (GOLD analysis project Ga0172373, IMG submission 114546) | Freshwater microbial communities from Kabuno Bay, South-Kivu, Congo - kab_092012_10m | ecosystem: Environmental > Aquatic > Freshwater > Lake | place: Democratic Republic of the Congo...
GTCTACCCAGCAGAACAATTCGATGATAAAGTCTTCCGTGGTCACGGCTCATACCTCCAACAGTTTGGCGACTATCGGTTGTATGACGTTCGTGACCTTTTTTCAACTAGCACCAACGGTTATGTAGAGAACCATCCCGTCTATGCCGACAAAATGGATGTCATCTTCCAAACAGTCGAACTCAATGGGATTGAAATCCACACATCAGCCATTACTTTAACTGAAGTCTTGATAAAACCCATTCAGGCACACGATTATCCCCTGATTGCTTCCTATCGTGAAATGCTGATGGCAACGGACTATATTCATCTGAACACCGTCACGGTAGAACTAGCGGAACACGCCGCCCACCTTCGTGCCCGCTATAACTTACGCACACCGGATGCGCTGCACATTGCTTCAGCCGTTTTAGCAGGCTGTTCGGCATTACTGACAAATGATCTTGGATTAAAGCGGGTACAAGAACTTCGTATGCTGTTTCTGGATGAGTTAGAAGCCAATCCGTAAACTGGAGTATCCATTCCCCGCAGAGGGGTGAGGTTGCTCCCCGCGCCATTTGGCAAACGCGGCACCGTGACTACAATGGAACATCTATCCAATCGCATGAAGGATGAACCCATGATTCAACCGCCCAAACCCGACGAATATGCGCCCTATTACGGGGGCTACATCCAGCGCGTCCCCGCCGGACAGGATGTATTCGCCGTGCTGACCGCCCAACCCGCCGAACTCCGCACCCTGCTGCAAACCGTCACCGAGGCGGCGGCCAGCGTCCCGCCCAAAGCCGGCGAGTGGAGCGTGAAGGAAGTGCTGGGGCATATCAACGACACCGAGCGCATCTTCGCCTATCGCGCCCTTTGCATGGCGCGTGGCGACCAGACCCCGCTGCCCGGTTTCGAGCAGGATGATTATGTGCGTGCTACCGATTTCAACCGCCGCACCCTGACCGACCTGCTGGACGAATTTGCGGCGCAACGGCAATCCAACCTGCTGTGCTTCAAACCGCTGACCGAGGCGGAAATAGACCGTCGGGGCACCGCCAGCGGCAACCCGTTCAGCGTCCGCGCCCTGCTGTTCGCAATGGCCGGCCATGTGATTCACCACGTCGAAAGCCTGAAGGTGGATTACAAGGTCGGGGGATAACCCTCACCCGCAGTCCCCTCTCAGGGGCAAGTTTTGGGCGGCGCGGGTTTTTCGTAGGGATACGGCGCACGTCGTATCCCTATAATGACTTGCGTCCCTTCGCCATGAGGGAGAATGGAACGGGGGATGAGGATCACATACCCTTTCACGCTTCGCTATAGAACACCTGCAAGCCTTCGTAAGTGCCAGCGCGGGGTCGCCAGCCGTCCGGTTCGCGGTCAAAGATCGGCAGTTTGGTCAGCCAGATATACGGGATGCCCTCCAGTTCGTTGACCGGAGTCGCCTCGTTCAGCACCGTCGCCACCGCCGCGATTCGCACCCCCAGCCGCCGCAGCAGCACCATCGAACTGCCCACCGTGCCGGACGACAACCGCGCATCATCCACCAGCAGCACGCCGTTGGGCAGCGCCCGCAGCCGTTCGGTCACACGCGGGTCGAGGTACAGCTTTTGCTGCGCGGCAGGGTGCGACGTGCCGGACGACACCGCAATCCCCATCTCCTCGCCAATCCATGCTTTAGGCGCAGCCACCACCAGATTGCCACCCTCGTCCACACGCGGCTTGCCCTTTTGCAGCGTGGTGTGCAGCGTGTAGCCGCCGGAGAGCCGCGCAATCTCCTGTGACAGCTTCGACCCCAGCGTTTCCGGCGCGATCACGCCATCGAAGGCGATGCCCTGCGCCTGCACGCGGCGCAAAATCTCCCCGCCCATCACCGTCAAATCACGCGGGTAACGTTCGTTGGTCATCAGCAGCGCAATCCAGAAGCCGTGATCGGTTTCGGCAAAGCGCAGATCGAGCAGCAGCGGCGACTCGGCGCTGCCGATGTTGGCGAGGTAAAACGGGCTGGTGAGCAGGGGTGCAGGCGTGCCGATGGCAGATTGCACGCGCACCGGCATGGGCAGCGTCAGGGTTTGCGGCAGACGCAGCACATGGCGCAGCACGCGCTCGGCAGGCACTTCGATCAGCGATTGTGACATGATGATGGACTCCCACACTCTGCCCTGTACCGTTTGGAATTATGCCGCGCCGCCCCCCTATCCACCACTGATTCCCGTTGTACAGACCTCTTTCGCCCATTTTGGAAAATTGGACTTATACATGTGTCCATTTTGTGACATTGATTCCTACCACAAATCCGAAGCACTTGTTACACTGTACCTATCCTTATGCTTTTGGAGCAAAAGATTATGACCTCTGCCAGCAAATTGAATTTGGTTCAACCTGCCGATTTGTTCCGCCTACAATTCGTCCAAAGCGCAGCCATTTCCCACAGCGGCAACTTCGCCGCCTACACCGTATCGCGCAGCGACATTGATGCCAACAAAGAATACGTCGCCATCTGGATCGCCGACTTGCGCAGCGGCGAAACCCGCCAGCTCACCAGCGGCGCGGCGATGGATGCCGCCCCCGCATGGTCGCCGGACGACAAATTCATCGGCTTCATGTCCACCCGCAACGAAGGCAAGCCGCAACTTTTCGTCATTCCGGTGGATGGTGGCGAAGGCCGTCAAGTGACCACCTTCAAGCAGGGCGTGGGCAGCGGCCCGTCGTGGTCGCCGGATGGCAAGAATCTGGCCTTCACCGCCGTCCCCATCGAAGAACCCCGCGACCCTTCGCTACCCTACCGTGTGACGCGCTTCGTCTACCGCAGCAACAATCTGGAATATCTCGATGATGTCAAACAGGACATCTACATCATTCCGGTGGCCGGTGGTGACGTGCGCCGCATCACCGATGACGCCTGCATGAATGTCGCCCCCACATGGTCGCCGGATGGCAAAGAACTGCTGTACGCAGCTTCCATGTTCGCAGATATTCCCGACACGCTGCTGCCGCGCCTGCGGATTGCTGATCTGGTCAGCGGGCAAATCCGCGACCTGACGGGCAGCTGGGGTTACGTCTACAACGCGGCATGGCTACCGGATGGCAAGCATATCGCCTACGTCGGCGTGGAACGCGGCAAGCCGATAGGTTCTAAGAATGACCTGTGGGTGGTCAGCAGCGCCGGTGGCAAGCCCGAATGCCGCACCGCCAGCCTGAAACCGGGCGTGGGCGGCGGCCTGCAACCCGATATGCCCGTCATGGGCATGACCTCAACCTTCCCCATCTCCAGCGATGGCAGCAACGCCCTTGTGAACGCGCAAATCGGCGGCACCGAGCATATCTACCGCGTGGCGCTGAGTGGCGCGGAACACTGGGAAGCGGTGGTGGAAGGCGACCGTGCCTGTATGCTGATGGGTGCGGGCGACCGCCAGATTGTCTATATGGCAAGCGATTTCCAGACCCCGACCGATCTGTATGTGTGCGACATTGAAGGCGCGAACGAAAAACGCCTGACCAACCTGAACAGCGAATGGCAGGCCAGCGTGTCGCAGCCCAAAGTGGAACGCTTGCTGTTCCCCGGCGTGGACGGCGTGCAGGTCGAAGGCTGGATTTACACCCCGCCGGAAGGCAAAGCGCCCTATCCCACCATCCTCTACATTCACGGCGGGCCGCATGGCGCGTTCGGCAGCACCTTCCATTTCGACTCGCAAATGCTGTGCGGCGCGGGCTACGCGGTGCTGATGGTCAACCATCGCGCCTCCACCGGCTACGACGACGCATTCTCCACCGCCATCAAGGGCGATTGGGGCAATCTGGACTACAACGATCTGATGGCCGGCGTGGACTATGCCATCATCAAAGGCATCGCCGACCCCGACCGTCTGGGCGTGTGCGGGCTTTCGGGCGGCGGCAACCTGTCCACATGGATCGTAGGACAGACCGACCGCTTTAAGGCCGCTGTGCCGGAAAACCCCGTCACCAACTGGGTGAGCTTCTACGGCGTGAGCGACATTGGCGTGTGGTTCGCCGTCGAGGAATTGGGCGGACACCCGCACGAAATCCCGGAAATCTACGCCAAGTGTTCCCCCATCACCTACGCGCACCGCTGCAAGACGCCTACGCTGATGGTTCAGGGCGAACACGACTGGCGCTGCCCGCCGGAACAGTCGGAACAGTTCTACACGGTGCTGAAGGCCAACGGTTGCACGGTGGAAATGCTGCGCTTCCCGAATTCGGCACATGGCGCGTCCATCGCCGGGGCGCTGCCCGTCCGCAAGGCGCACAACGACGCGCTGATGGACTGGATGAACCGCTACGTCAAGGGTGACAAGAAGTAAGGCGGCACGTTCGGATACGCTAAAGTAATAGATGGGGGGCGCACCCTCATCCTGATTGGACAGGGGGTGCGCAGCAGTAAAATCTCCCTGTCCAATCACCCTTCCGCTACACGTCATGGCGAAGGAAGCAAAATGCAGTATGCCCCTCTCTTAGCGGTACTCCGCATTTTAGAGAGAGAACTGAGGGGTGAAGTTTCAATTGGGTGGTCGTGCGGAATTCCGCATTTATACATTTAAGGAGACAGAACATATGAAAAAATTAGTATTGGTGGCACTGCTGCTGATGATGGCAACTTTTGTCGTCGCCAGCGCCCAGAGTTCGGATACAATCATCTGGTCGATTTCTGGTGATATTTCCACCTTGAACCGGGCGCTGGTGACGGACGGCAACTCTTTCGCCGTGCTGGGCGCACTGTTCGATGGCCTATTCCGTTCCAACCCCGAAACCGGCCTGCCGGAGCCGAATCTGGCGACGTGGACGGTATCGGATGATGGCACGGTCTACACCTTCACCCTGAAAGAAGGACTGAAGTGGAGTGATGGCGAACCCATTACCGCAGCGGATGTCAAGTTCACCTACGACGCAATCATGTCGGACAAGGTGGAATCGCCCCACAAGACCGCTATGGCTTCGATTGCCTCGGTGGATGTGGTGGATGATCGCACGGTCACTGTCACCCTGAATACGGCGGACTGCACCATCTGGGGTTCGCTCAACGGCATGAGTGCGCTGGTTCCCACCCCGTCGCACCTGTATGCGGCGGACTTCAGCGACTTCATGACCAACCCCAACAATCTGGCTCCAACAGCAGCCAGCGGCCCGTTCATGTTCGACGCGCACAGCGCGGGTGAATTCGTCCGCCTGACCGCCAACCCCAATTGGCACGGCGGCAGCGTGCAGATTCCCAACATCGTCTACCGCATCGTCTCCGACCCCGCCCTGCTCAATCAGGCGCTGGAAACCGACTCGGTGGATTACGGTTTCATGTACCCCGATCAGTTGGCGCAAATTCCCAACCCGGAAAACTACAATACCTTCCTGTACCCGAACGCCAATGCCCCCATCGTCATCATGAACTTCCAGGACTCAGAAAATCCGCAGAATGCCTATGATGCCGATGGCAATCTGGTGGAACTGACCCCCAACAAGTTCTTCGGCGATATACGCGTCCGTCAGGCCATTGCGATGGGTTACGACAAGGCTGCGCTGGCGCTGACTCAGGGCGAAAATTCGGGCAGCGTGCCGCTGTCTGGCCCGATCGTCCCCTCGTTCTACAACCCGTATGACATGTCGGACATCGCCCCGTGGGCCTATGATCCCGAAAAAGCCACCGCGCTGCTGGCGGAAGCCGGCTGGACGGACACCAACGGCAACGGTACGGTGGACAAGGACGGCGTGGAATTTGAAGTGGATCTGGTCTACAGCAAGCTGGTTGACCTGTGGAGCAACGCCGCGCTGATTATGCAGGATCAGCTCAGCCAGATCGGCATCAAGATCAACATCGTCGAGCAGGAATGGAGCGCCTACCTCGGTAACGTCCTGCTCCCCGGCAAGTATGACATCACCATCGTCGGCTTCGGCGGCGGTAACGAAGTGGATGGCATCGCCTACAACCTGCTGCACAGCAAAAATGTGGTCATCGGCGGCGGCGGCTTCAACCTCGCAGCCTATGTGAACCCCCGTGTGGACGAACTGCTGGATCAGGCGCGTACCACCCCCGGTTGCGCGGTGGAAGATCGTCTGCCGCTGTACCACGAAATGCAGCAGATTGTTCATGACGAAGTGGCCTACGACTGGCTCGTAAGTACCACGCAGGTGCATGTGATGAACAAGCGCATCCAAGAGGCCTACATCGGCCTGTGGGATAGCACGCCGCCGATTTCGTTCCCCGGCTGGAGCATCAGCGGCTAAGTTCGCTTGAACTGTGCGTCTTAAAGAATCCCCACTCCTAGCCATTCTTTCTATATGATGAGACGGAAAAAGGAGTGGGGATTTTTGTTGAAGCGCAGGATAATGTGACCAAGAATGAAGGCTGGAAGTTCGGGCAATATGATGTGACGAATGGGCAACCTTTGCGGTATAGTCCAAGGTCAATCGGAAACAGTCCAATTGGGTACTCTGCGGAAGTCCGCATTTTATACACTTAAGGAGACTGAAGGCATGAAGAAACTTGTGTTAGTGGCGCTGCTACTGATGATGGCAACTTTCGTTGTTGCCAGCGCCCAGAGTACGGATACGGCCATCTGGTCGATATCCGGTGATATTTCCACGTTGAATCCGGCGCTGGTGACAGACGGCAACTCGTTCACCGTGCTGGGCGCGATGTTCGACGGCCTGTTCCGCGCCAACCCCGACACCGGCCTGCCGGAGCCGAATCTGGCGACGTGGACGGTTTCGGATGATGGCACGGTCTACACCTTCACCCTGCAAGACGGTGCAAAGTGGAGTGACGGCGAACCGATCACCTCGGCAGATGTCAAGTTTACCTACGATGCGATCATGTCAGATGCAGTGGAATCGCCCCGCAAGACCGATATGGCCTCGATTGCTTCGGTGGAATTGGTGGATGACCAGACCTTCATCGTCACCCTGACTTCGGCGAACTGCACCATCTGGGGCAACGGCTTCGGTTCACTGGTTCCGCTGCCTTCGCACCTGTATGCGGCGGACTTCAGCGACTTCATGACCAACGAAAACAACATGGCGCCCACCGCCGTCAGCGGCCCGTTCATGTTTGAATCGCACAGCGCGGGTGAATTCGTCCGCCTGACCGCCAACCCCAACTGGCACGGCGGCAGCGTCAAGATTCCGAACATCGTCTACCGTATGGTGACTGACCCCGCGCTGCTCAATCAGGCGCTGGAAACCGGCTCGGTGGATTACGGCTTCATGTACCCCGATCAGTTGGCGCAGATTCCCAACCCGGAAAACTACAGTACCTTCCTGTATCCGAACGCCAATGCCCCCATCGTCATCATGAACTTCCAGGACTCGGAAAATCCGCAGAATGCCTATGATGCCGATGGCAATCCGGTGGAACTGACCCCCAACAAGTTCTTTGGCGATAGTCGCGTCCGTGAGGCCATTGCGATGGGTTACGACAAGGCCGCGCTGGCGCTGACTCAGGGCGAAACTTCCGGCAGCGTGCCGCTGTCTGGCCCGATCGTCCCCTCGTTCTACAGCGCGTATGATATGTCGGACATCGCTCCTTGGGCCTATGACCCCGAAAAAGCCACTGCGCTGCTGGCGGAAGCCGGCTGGACGGACACCAACGGCAACGGTACGGTGGACAAGGACGGCGTGGAATTTGAAGTGGATCTGGTCTACAGCAAGCTGGTTGACCTGTGGAGCAATGCGGCTCTGATTATGCAGGATCAACTCAGCCAGATCGGCATCAAGATCAACATCATCGAGCAGGAATGGAGCGCCTACCTCGGTAACGTCCTGCTGCCCGGCAAGTTCGACCTGACCATCGTCGGCTTCGGCGGCGGCACGGAAGTGGACGGCATCGCCTACAACCTGCTGCACAGCAAGAACGTCATCATTGGCGGCGGCGGCTTCAACCTCGCAGCCTATGTGAACCCCCGTGTGGACGAACTGCTGGATCAGGCGCGTACCACCTCCGGTTGCGCGGTGGCAGATCGTCTGCCGCTGTACCGCGAAATGCAGCAGATTGTTCACGACGAAGTGGCTTACGACTGGCTGGTGAGTACCACGCAGGTGCATGTGTTGAACAGCCGCATCAACGATTCGTACATCGGTCAGTGGGACGGGCTGCTGCCCATCACCTTCCCGAACTGGAGCATCAGCGGCTAATCGCGTCAGGGCAGCTCTGGTAGCTGCCCACCCTGTCTGAGTGAGTGACCAAAGAGGCGCGGCGCAAGCTGTGCCTCTTTTGATTCCAGATCAGAACATCCGCAACAGCCCCCGCGCATCCCCTTTCAGGGACAGAAAACGAAAACAAAGATGGGCTGGCCTGTGTGCCAGCCCTACAATCGCGCATTTTCGCCTTCGTAGGGGACGGCCTATGTGCCGTCCCGCCCTTTCAACACGGCGAATGTGGTTGGATGCGTACCTCCCCTTGAAAGCCCCGCATCTGTTGCGGAATCAAAATACGCCCGTCCACAGGGACAGGCGTATAGCACGCTTCAAACCGTCAGGAGCGAATGCTCACTTGCCCGTCTTGCGCGGATCGAAGGCATCCCGCAGGCCATCACCCACGACGAAGAAACACAACACGGTGATGAAGATCAGGATGCCCGGCCAAATGATGAGGTGCGTGCCGGTGGTGAGGTACTTACGCGCTTCGGTGAGCATGTTGCCCCATGAGGGCGTAGGCGGCGGCACACCCAGTCCGAGATAGCTCAAGCCAGACTCGACCAGAATCAGCGAACCGGCATCAATCGTCAGCGAAACAATCGCCAGCGAAATCAGGTTCGGCAGCAGCTGGTGCAGCATCATGCGCCATGTCGGTGCGCCCAACGCCCGCGCCGCCACCATAAACTCGCGTTCCTTCAACGCCATCACCTCGCCGCGCACAAGGCGGGATGTACCAATCCAACCTAGTAACCCCAGCAGCACCACCAGCGTTTCCGGGGCGGGTGTAAAGATGACGGCTACCAGAATGAGTAAAAAGATGGTGGGAATGGAAGACAACGTACTGATGATCCAGATCACCACATCATCCACGCGCCCGCCGTAGTAGCCTGCGATCATCCCGACCACAATCCCAATCGTGAGCGAGAGCAGGCTGGCACCATAGGCCACCCCCAACGACACGCGCCCGCCGTACATCAGCCGCGTAAGTTGGTCGCGCCCGATCTGGTCTGTTCCGAGGATGTAATCCTTGAATCCCGGCGGCTTATAGCGATCAACCACATTGGTACGGGTGGCACTGACCCCCATCGTATTTTCGATGAAAGGCGGCAGGAAAAGGCACACCAGCGTAAGCAAGAACAACATGACCAGCGCGATCATCGTCAGCCGATCGTGCAAAACATGTGCAACAGCCTCCGACCACAGCGAACGCGAACGGCGCTCCTGCTGCGTCAGGCTGATGACTTTCGTATTCGTGGATGCCGGGGAAGTTTCCGCTGACATGGCTTAATGCCCCTATTCGTTAAACGGCTATCTATCCAAAACGAATGCGCGGGTCTACCAGACCATAGAGTAAATCAGTAATGAGCAAGCCAAAGATATACATCACCCCGCTAATCAGCACCGATCCCATAATCAGCGGATAATCGCGCTGGCTCACCGCACTGATCGTCAACTGGCCCAACCCCGGCCAGCTAAAAACCTGTTCGACAATGACCGCGCCACCGAGCAAAAAGCCAATCGCGCCGCCCAACAGCGTGACGATGGGGATGAGCGCGTTGCGTGCCACATGCCACGTATTGACCCGTGTGTTGCTCAAGCCTTTGGAATGCGCAGTACGCACATAATCTTGCGACAACACTTCCAGCACCTGAATGCGGGCATAGCGCGAAATGACCGCGATATTACTCAGTGAAAGCACCATCACCGGCATAATCATGTACGGGAGGCTTTCCAGCAAGTTGAACGTCACATCTTTTTTGGTGATGTCGCGCATCCCGCCCATCGGGAGCCAGTCTAATCGCACGCTAAACAGCAAGATCAATAACAGCCCCAACCAGAAAATCGGGATGGCGCTGCCCACCACTGACAGAATGCGCGAGAACTGGTCAATCAGGCCGCCATGATTGAGCGCCGCCGCCACACCCACCAGCACGCCGATCAGGTAACTCACCAGCAGCACGGGTATTCCGAGCAACAGGGTGTTCGGAACGCGCTCGGCAATCGCATCCCACACCGGTCGCTTGAGTGCGATGGACTGCCCCAGATCGCCGCGCAAAACGCCGTGCCGCGTCCCGTTAATATCCCACTGACCGTCGCCATCTACATCAATCTGCGCCCAATCGTTGCCAACCAACCAGTAGATATACTGCACCAGCGGCGGTTGATCCAAACCCAGCTGTCGCCTCAACTGCTGTGCCGCGCCGGGGTCGCTACTCGGTTTGAACGTAATGGTGGTAATGGGATCGCCGGGGGTGGCGAGCATCAGCAAAAAAGACAATAACGAAATGCCAAACAACGTCGGTATCGCCTGAAACACACGGCGTAGCAAGAATACGTTCATCAGCACACAACTTTAGCTGGTTTAGGATGATTGGACTAAAGCGGAGTATAACAACCGTTGGGAGATGGGGCAAATAAATCTCATACAACGGATATAACATTGGTATCATGATTCGAAAAAATGACCCGACTTGTACGCCCCCATCTTGTTTTGTACAATTATTCACAAGATGGGGGTTGGCTGCCGGAGTGGGGTTCTGGCGGTAATCTCGGTGCTACGGGTTGGGTGCAGGCCATCTCCTATTCCCTTCGTCACAACATGCTCCACAGGCAGGTTTCCCTCCATATAGAGGGCTTATTGTATTTGTACGGGTATTCAGGAGGTTGAATGATGACAGAAGCAACATGGGAAAAGCCACTCGGCACAGTCGCGCCGATCTCGCAACCCGGCAGCAGGCTGAAATTCTTGATCGGCGGCCTGCTCATCTTGGGCGCTGTGGCCTATCTAGTCATTTCTGGCACCACTTCCGGCGCGAAATTCTTCATCACGATCAGCGAGCTAAAAGCCAACGCGCAGATAATCGGGCAGAGCGTCCGCATCTCCGGCGCGGTCATCGGGGACAGCATCCGCTATGATGAGCGCAACCTCATCATCGAGTTCATGATTGCCGACATTCCCTCCGGCGTTGAAAATCTGGCGGACGCGCTGCATCAGGCCGTGAGCGACCCGAACGCGGAGCGCATCGCCGTGCGCGTCGAGAATCAGGTCAAGCCCGACCTACTTCAGCACGAAGCACAGGCTATCCTAACCGGCACATTGGACGCGAACGGCGTGTTCCATGCCAGTGAACTGCTGCTCAAATGTCCTTCGCGCTTCGAGGAATCCAAACCGGATCAATCCATCGTCAATCCAGCGGCCTAAACACGCCCTGACTTGACGAACCGGCACAGCCTGAACGATGATAAACACGAACCTGTGCGGGTTCGCGCAGGCTGTGCCGGGTCATTGACCGGATACCAAAGGCATCGTTTATGGCCTTAGTCCCCTTAAACTATTACGATCTACTCGAACGGCTGCCGCAGCCCGGTTGCGTGATCTGTACGCTGGTGGAACACGACACCCGCCGCTATCTGGACTCGCTGTTGTACGAGTATGCCAACGCGCCGGCCACGCATGTGCGCCTGCGTGCCAGCCGGGGCTTATGCGCCGCCCACAGCGCACGGCTGGCCGATTTTGGCGCAGGTGTGCTAGGCGTGACCATCTTGCAGGCGCAGGTGTTGGACGAAGTGCGGCGATTGGCAGAAGCCAACGGTGAACGCACGCTCTCGCGCCTGCTCGGGTTGAGCGCAGGCGGGTCGTCCATTGCTGATCGGCTGGAACCCACCGAGGAATGTCCGGCTTGTTCGTCGGTCAACCATGCCGAAGCCGGGCACGCTCTCGCGCTGGCAAATGCCATCACCGATGAACGCATGATCGCCGCCTTCCGCCAATCGGACGGGCTGTGCCTACCCCACCTGAAAATGGTACTGCGCGAAATCCCCACCCCCGCACATCTGGAAAAGCTGATGACCGCGCAAAGCGAACACTGGACGCGCCTGCGCGAAGAACTGGAAACCTTCATGCGTGCCTACGACATGAACAAAACCGCCCCTAGTGATGTAGGGGCGGCGAGTGATAGCTGGCGGCGGGCGATGCGCCTGCTGGCAGGCCGCCCGCGCTGAGGGGTTACACCTCGGCTTCGTCCCCTTTGCGGCGCGGACGCCAATCGGGGTAAATGTTCAGGTAGCGCACGCCTAGCGTGAACGCCGTCCAACTGTATCCCACAATGCCAATCGACACGCCCCACTCGACCAGTGCCGGCTGATAACGATTCACGGACAGCACTTCCTTCACCCCCGGCGACCAGTCCATCGGGATCACGAAGCCCGAAAGCGTCATGTTCCAGCGGTTAATCACCAGCCCCGCGATAATCATAACCGACGCCAGAATCAGGATGTTGCGGTTAGCGCGAGTGCGCGGCCACAACAGCAGGATCATGGGAACGAACGCGCCGAACAACACCTCGCCAAACCAGAAGGTGAAGTTGTACGGCGTGTTCTCAGCCAGAATTTCCGCGCCCAACTGCTGTTCGGGAACATGGCTGTAATAGTTCGTCGCCAGCCAGCTCCACATCTTCAGGTACAAATACGCAAGGCAGGCATAGCCGATAAACCGCGCCACGCCGTTCATCACCTTGCTCGGAACCATCTGGCGGTTGAGCAAGCGCCCGGAAACCAGCGTCGCCAGCATGGTGAGCGAAGCGCCCGCCGTCGCCGCCGACAGAATGAACAGCACCGGCGCACTGGGCGAGTACCAGATCGGGCGGGCGGTCAGAATGCCGTAAGTCGCGCCCAGTGACGACTGATGCAGCAGCGACAGGCATACGCCGAGGAAGGCCACATACGGCATGAAGCTGTGCAACGTGTGGGCGAGTTTCCGCAAGAACGCCACATTATTCAGCTTGGTACTCTCGATGATGATTGGAACCAGTTCGGTCACAAGCACCGTCGAATATAAGAGTACGCACATCGTAATTTCCCACAGCACCGAGTGAACATTCCAGTACAGCACCGGATGATAGAACCGATCCGGGCGACCAATGTCAATAAACAGCGCCAGCATCGCGGAAGTGTAACCGAGCAGGCCGACCAGCACCGCAGCACGGGCAATCGCCTCGTACTGCTTCAGCCCCATCAGGTACACCGCTGCCGACAGGCTGAACGCGCCCGCGCCCAACGCAATCGAGGACAGGTCAACCGTGATCCACAATCCCCACGGAAGTTCGTCGGTCAGGTTGGTGACGCTAAGGCCGTTTTGCAGCACATACAGGCCGCTGACTGCGCCCACGCACAGCATGGCGAACAGCACTAAGAACCAGAAGCGTACCCACACACCACTGCCGCGAAAACCCAGCGGCTTGAATGGATAAGCAGGAACATGCGCATCATGCGACTCGTGCGGAGTCATTGCAGGGGTGTTGGCAGTCATTAGATAATCCCCTTCGGCGGAATATAGTACACGCTCGGATCGGTGCCTAAGTCTTCGCGCAGGCGCAGCGTGGGCTGGGCGCTGATGATCTTGGCGACGCTGCTGGTCGGGTCATTCAGGTTGCCGAAGTGACGCGCCGTCACCGGACAGATGTTGACGCAAGCAGGCGTGGCTTCCGGGTCAACACCGGGCATCAAGCCGTTCGCCAACCCCGCGTCAATGCGGTGGATGCAGAAGGTGCATTTTTCGACCACCCCACGCGGACGGCGCGGCACTTCCGGCGTGCCAAAGTCCGGCGTGTGCGTATTGACATCGGTGCGTTCGCGCCAGTTAAACTGCCGCGCCCCGTAAGGGCAGGCCGTCTGACAGTAGCGGCAACCGATGCACTTGGCATAGTCCATCACCACCAGCCCGTCCGCCCGCGAATAGGTCGCGCCCACCGGGCACACCTGTACGCAGGGCGCGTGCTTGCAGTGCAAACACGGGCGGGTGACGAAGAACGTATCGCCCAACGGCGTTTCGTCCGAAATGCGAATGTTCCAGCGCATCTCATCGGCGGTGTCGTTGGTGGCTTGGCAGGCAAACACACAGTAATCACAGCCGATGCACTTGCTCAAGTCAATCACCATGCCCCAGTGATGACGGGCATCGCCTTCATCGGCATGGGTGGTGCGATTCTGCAAAATATCTTTAGCGAACGTATTCAACGGCTCGGCAAGCGTTGCGGCCAACACCATCGAAGCGCCCGCGCCAATCATCAAAGTCACAAACTCTCGCCGTGACAGCAATTCAGTACGCGACTCCGGGGCAGACTCTGGCTCTTTCGGAGTCAGAGCATCTTGGATGTCGCTCATCCCCGGTTTGTTATTCATTACGCGCTCTCCTCAATTCCTTCTTCATTTCCTTCGCTAACCCCTCCCTGAATGGAAGGGGCTGAAAGGACTGCGACAGGGATACCCGCGTTAGACCCGCCGATTACCACGAGCCACGAACACCGCAGCAAAGGTGGCTCCAAAGCCCAGACCGAGGATCAGACCTTGCAACAGTTGGACGAAATCCGCCTGCTGTGCATCAGTCGCCACCGCTTTTTCAAGATCATTCTGCTCAGTCAGCACCGGCGTAGCCGTCGCACTGGGGGCGCTGGCATCAGCAGGCGTGGCGACAATTGCCACCGACTGCCCACTCAACTCCTGCTCCTCATGACAGTTGGTGCAGGGGGCGCTGTCCAGAAACATACTGTGTCCGGTGGGGCGCTCACCTGCAGGGCCAGTCAGGGCCACCTGCTGCGAAGGATGCTGGTCGGTGTACATGTGGCAGTTGGTACAGGTGACATCCGAACCTTCTTTGATGTGGTTGGAATGTACCCATTTAGGCTGCATTTCTTTGTGGCAATTCACACACAACTGCTCCGACGTTTGACCGTTACGGATGGTCTGCGTGTGCTGCGAATGGCAGGTCGCGCAGTCCAGCGGGCCAATATCCACATGCGGGCTGGATTGCCATTCGACTAGCGTGCTGGTGTGGCAGTTGCCGCAGATGCCCGCCACCAGTTCCGGTTCACGGGCAACCGGACGAACCTCGTGGGCGCTGTGGCAGTCAATACACACAGCAGCTGCCGTGTTGCCCGCCATGATCGCCCGTTCGTGCATACCCGATTGCAGATCGTTCGCTTCTTTGGTGTGGCAGCCCACGCACAGCGCCACCGCCCGCAACGTGTACTGGCGCTTGTCTTCCGGCGTCGCGTTGCGATGCGGGAAGGCGCTATCGCCATGACAGTCCACGCAGCCTAGCGCACCCAGCGGGTTCTTCGTGCCATGAATAGAATCTGCGATGCTCTCCGGCGGCACGTACAGGTTCAGGATGTTGCCATCCTTCAGAGTGACCGCCCGGAACGGCTGGTTGTGGCACACCGCACAATAGCTGTTGTTGCCCGTTGGCTTAATGGTCGGTGCCGCCGCCGTATCGTAGACCGGAGTGCCTTCGAGCGCGGCGATAGGCGCGACATCAGGAGTCGCTTCAGGAGTCGCTGTATCTTGAGCCAGCGCCATCAGGGGCAGCAGGCCAGCGATCAAGAGTGTAAGACCGGTTCCGGCGCAGAAGATCATCAAACGCCGTCGCATATTAACCATCATGCTTGCTCCTCTAGCTGCCCGACTGGACGATGCCCAGTTCCGCTTCTACGGCGTCCAACAGCGTGTCGGCGTAGGTGTAATTGTGGATACCCCGGCTGCCATCGCCCTCTACAAAATCCAGCGCCGACGTAACCCATGCAGGGCTGGTCGGCTGTACCGCTGCCCGCGCTAAGGTAATCCGTTCGGTGACGCTGGCCTGAATGTCGTCAATCAACCGCTGAATACCCGCCGCATCCGTCTGGTCTTTGTGGCACTCGGTACACGAGTCCTTCAAACCGGGGACGCTAGGAGCACCGGGTAGAACCGGCGTCATCAAATGGCTGGCGCGGCTGGTTCCGTCTACAGGCGCGGCGGGAATATGGCAGGTCGCGCAGGACGGGCCGTTGTCGTTCTCGAAGTGGCTACCGGGAACACCCGCGATTTCGGGGATCACCGTCTGCCCTTCGTACATTTCCTGCACCGGATGGTGAACCATGCCGGATTGCACACCCGCGTTGCTATGGCAGCCCACGCAGCTTGCATACATCTCCGCCACCAGCAGGTTCGGCAAACCGGCTTCGCTGTGGGGGTCGTGGCAGGTGGTGCAGGTCACACCGAAGCGTGCGGTTTGAACCGTCACCGGATCGGGCGCTGCGCCATCCCGTTCACCCGCCTGCACCGCTGCGATCTGCTGATTGGCGAAGCGGTAATCTTGACTATGGCAGCTCAAGCACTCATCTTTCGCCGCATCACCCGCGTTATCGCGGAAATTCTGAAGCGCACTGGAATGGGCGCTGAAATACCATTCGTTGAACTGCATATTGGCGTGGCTGGCCTGCCCGCTGGCATACCAGAAATCGGTATTGGACGGGTCAAACAGGGTGTAAGCGCCATTCCCAAGCAGATCGCCACCCGGCTTATAGTGGATGGGGAAGCCTACGCCGCCCTCCGCCAGCACACCCCGGCTGTGACATTGACCGCAGGTCTGCGGGTCGGTGGCGTTGTTGATCGCGCCACGTACCGCCAGCAGGGTCGCATCATCCGGGCTATTGCCGGCATCGCCAGCCAGATCGGCATGACGTTCGCCCGGCCCATGACAGGCTTCGCACTGCACGCCGTCGTCTTCCCATTTGCCGCTTTCTGCGTCAATGCCAACCGCGTGACATCCCGCGCAGTTGGTGCTGAAATCCGAAGCCGGCATCGGCCATGCTTCAGCCAGTTTGTATTCTTCCCAGCGGCGGGTGACGGTGTTCCAGCGTGCCGGAAGCACCTGATATTCGTTGCGTTTGACTTCGTAGACGTAAGCCTGTGTATACCGCCCCGTCCCGATCACAAACGAAACATCGTCCGCCGTGAAAGGCCGGGCGGTGTCTTCGCCGGGGAACTGAACAGTACGCAGGTCTTCGCCTGCTGTAAAGTCGGCTAGAATGGGTGCTTTGTCCTTCTCCACATCTTGCAGAGCCAGCGTATGCACCGATTCTTTGAGGGCGTTCACTACGGAACGATGGCAGGATGTACACCGTTTCGTTCCGATGTACTTGCCGGGGTCTTCTTGGGCAGCAGCAGGCGTCGACATCATCAACAATCCCGCCACAACCAACGCGCACCCGGCGATAGTCAAGAGCCAGAGTTTCATGCGTGTCATACGGCGTTCCCTTCTGAACAGTTTCCCGCTCCCTTCGGGAAAATTGGTGGTGAGAAGCTTCCCCTCCCACCACCATGACCACGCGGGTCAGGGAGATCTACTGGGTTACAGACCCAGCGTCGTCACCAAAGTTTTATAGGGGCGTTTCAGCGCAGCAATCAAGCGAGGTAACGGCGAAACCGGACAGGTTTCACAACGCATGAGAGGGATTGTTTGTCGCACGCCCAGATCAAGCACTTCAGAGTGGCAGCCCGCGCATTCACCCGGCCAGCCATCTGGGTTTTGCTGCACCCACGTTCCGATGGCGCGGTTCCACACGCCCGGCACAATGGTAAAGCCTTCGCCAGTCTGCATCAGATACCGCTGCGGCTCGTGGCGGGCGCGGGTGTTCGCCAGATACGGCGTGGTAGCGCCACCCATTTCCACAAGCCGACCTTCTTCCTGCACCACCGTCAACACAGGCGCTACCGATTCGCGTGCGCCTTCAATCGTCATCGGTTGCAGTGGTTCGCTGTCACTCATATCGCGGTGACAGGTGAAGCAGGTGTCCTCACCGATATAAGTCACCCCATCAGCCAGTAAGTGCGAAGCGGGAAGTTGGGCAAAAAGCTGCGGAGCGCGGCTGGTGACCAGTCCAAAACCCGTCACCAACACCACTGTGCCAACAAGGGCTAACGTCCACCGAATCCGCTTGACCGTTTGCTTGCTCATCCGGTTCCCGAACACACTCATAACCTGCTTCTTCCTAACGCATTTATTGTCGCTTTAAGCCATTCACTTGCAATCAATCGGTATGATGATTCTCAATCATCCGGTGGGATGATTTATCAAATAATCATTAAGATACGCCGATTACGTCACCAAACCCTGCCGCACAGCCATCAAAGCGGCCTGCGTGCGATCCGAAACGTGCATCTTATGGAGGATATGCTGTACGTGGGTTTTGACGGTGGGCAGGCTGATGCTGAGGGCGTCGGCGATGGCGCTATTATTCAAGCCGTTCACCATCAACCGCAACACGTCCCGTTCGCGCTCCGAAAGCGGGTCGGCATCCAGTTCGGTCGGTTCGGGCGAAGGCGCCGCCGGATCAACCGCATAGCTGAGTGCCGCTTCCAGCAGCGAACGATCAATCAGCGGATCGCCCGCCGCCGCCAATTCAACCGCCCGCACGATCCGGTCGGGGTCTGTTTCTTTGGAGAGATAGCCCGCCGCGCCGCCATTGATCGCCCGCGCCAGATAACCGGGGTTGGCGTAAGTCGTCAACATAATCACGCTGGTACCCGGCGAAACCGCTTTGATCGCCGGCAGGCTTTGCAGCCCGTCGCCATCTTTCATGCGGATGTCCAGCAGCATCACATCGGGCTTCAATTCCCGCGCCAATTCCACTGCCTGACTGCCGCTTTCGGCTTCGCCCACCACTTCGATTCCGGGACGTGTGAGTAGCGCACGGAGTCCCTGCCGCACAATGCCATGATCGTCCACAATTGCCACGCGAATCACGCGTTCCAGCGTATCAGTCATCAGTGTTATTCGGCTGGAAACCCCTACTTTTAGGTACGGGGATGAAAGCCGAAACTCCTTTTTTAGGTTAAGTGGACGATAAGGTAGTGAGATGAGATTATCTCGCACCTCCCGACAAGAACACCGGAGTGAGGAGAATCTCCCGAACTGACCAGCGGTGGTCGGTAAGGTTGAGTGCCATCGCCGGGGTGCGCGGCTCGAAC
>Ga0172373_10004765_pt1 | contig 18910 bp, 17 predicted proteins | sample Lak10m_2_FD_114546 | JGI IMG/M metagenome (GOLD analysis project Ga0172373, IMG submission 114546) | Freshwater microbial communities from Kabuno Bay, South-Kivu, Congo - kab_092012_10m | ecosystem: Environmental > Aquatic > Freshwater > Lake | place: Democratic Republic of the Congo...
CGGTGGGGTCCGTGGCATCCGTAGGGTCGGTGGGGTCGGTGTGGTCCGTGGCGTCGGTCGGCTCCTACTCCGCGTAGGTGAAGCCCCCGGGGAGGATGGCCTCCCCCAGGTCCGACACGACCCGCACGTCCACCGCGGCCTCGACCCCGGCGGCGGGCGCGGTGGTCACCAGCGTCCCCGCGTCGATCTTGGTCACCGCCACCTCGGCGTTCCCGAAGAACGCGGTCACGGTGCCCTCGAAGCCGGTGCCGGTGATGGTGACCGCGGTCTCCTCGTCCGGGAGCCCCCAGTCCGGGTCCAGCGCGTCGATGCTGACCGCGGGCGTGGTGCCCTTGTTGTCGTCGGGGACGTCGAGCCCCAGCCCGCCGCAGCCCAGGAGCGCCCAGATCATTCGGCGCCGTCCTCCCGCGCCGCGGCGCGGGGGTCGTAGAGGAAGTAGCCGACGCCGGAGACGTCGTCGTAGCGGTCGGTGATCCAGAGGTGGATGCGGGTGCCGACCTTCCGGGCGCCGACGCCCACCACGTCGCCCTCCTCGGTCATGTTCAGCGGGATGGGTCCCGGCTCCTTCCGCCAGCGACCGTCCTCCTTCCGGGCCATGCCGAAGAAGTGCTCGTTGCTGGACTGGTAGCGCCCGTTCTGCACCCAGTCGCCGAAGCCGGCGTAGAAGAGCAGCTCTTCCCCGTCCAGCTCGGCGGTGGCGAGCGAGATGAAGCCCATCTCGTCGAAATCCCCCGGATCGCCCGCGGGAAGGACCTTGTCGTCGCGCGGGCTCCACCCGGTGATGTCCGCCGCGTCGAGCGCGTACACCTCGCAGGCCTCGCCCCCGCGCTCCACCCCGGCCAGGTACCCGGTGAACCCGGTGACCGAGCCGAGCGAGAGCCCGAGCGGCCAGCACCACCCGGAGAGACCGTCCTGGGCGGCGGTCAGGTCCAGCACCGGGTTCTGCGGGTAGCGGGCCCACCCGATGCCGTCCGCCGAGGTGGCCACACCCAGGCCCAGGTTGCCCTGCGACTCGTTCAGCCCCTGGTAGAGCATCACGTACTGCTCGGACGCCGGGTCCCACACGACCTGCATCGCGTCCATCGACGAGTGGTCCCAGGCGTCCTCGTCCGACTCGCTCAGCGCCGGGTTCTGGGGGTGCGGCTCCCACTCGGTGCCCTCGGCGCTCACCGCGTAGCCCAGGCCGTAGTCCCCCATCTCCCCGTCCGAGGGCGTGCCGGTGTACCAGAGCTGGTAGAACGGGTGGCCCATCACCTCGGTGACCAGGAAGGTGGTGTTGTCGATGGTGGGCGCCCAGTCCTCGCCCGTGCTGGTGAACACCGGGTTGCAGTCGTACCGGTAGAAGGCGGTGCCCTCGACCCGGGTGAAGCCGCAGTCCACCACCTCGCCCGGGTCCACGTCCACGGGACCGGACACCAGGTCGTACTCGGTGCAGGCGGCGGCGAGGAGGATCAGCACGGGGGCAGCATAGCCAATCGGTCGAGAGGGAGGGCGGTGAAGGAGGCCCTTCGCACCCCCCCTTCACCCCAGCCGCACCTCGGGCACCCGCTGCGCCACCCGGGTCCGTGCGCCCGACGGGGGCACCGCGCCCCAGCTCTCGACACACACCGCGCCGCACGCGTTGGCCACCGCGGCGAGCGACGCGAGGGGCAGGCCCCAGGCCAGGCCGGCGAGGAGGCCGCCCAGCCAGGCGTCGCCGGCGCCGGTGGTGTCGATGGGGTGCGCGGGGAGGGCGGGGGCGATGACGGTGTCCGCGCCGTCGGTGAGCACGCAGCCGGCCGCGCCGTCGGTGATGCCCACGAGGCGGCGGCCGCGGTGCAGGCGGGCGGCCAGCTCGGGGAGGGGGGCGTCGCCGGCGAGCTCGCGCGCGGCGGCCGCGGTGGGCTTCAGGACGTCGGTGAGCGCGATGGCCCGGGCCAGCTCATCGGCCGAGCCCAGCGCGGGGACGGCCTCGGACGGGGGGAGGTCCACGTCGAGGAGGGTGAGGGCACCCTCGGCGCGGGCCGCCTCGAGGACGGCCACGACGGTGGCGAGCGGGAGCTGGCTCACCTCGGTGGAGACCATGCGCGCGCGGCCCAGGAACGGCCGGTGCGGGGCGAGGTGCCCGGGGGTGGTGTCCGCGGTGGCGCCGGGGGACATGGTGATGCCGCGGGCGCCGTCGGGGGCGATGAACACGAGCGAGAAGGCCGAGGCGGCCCCGTCGAGGGCGAGGTCCAGCTCGAGCCCCAGGCGCTGGGCCTGGGCGCGGATGAACCGCCCGTCCTCGTCGTCCGCCATGCGCCCGAAGAGCCCGGCGCGCAGGCCGAGGGAGGCGGCCCAGGCGAGGTGGTTGAGGGTGACCCCGCCCACCACGCGCTCCACCGCGGCGCCGTTGGCGAAGGGGACGAGCAGCACCTTGTCCTCGGCGCCCACGAAGCGCGGGACGCGGTGCAGCCGGTCCACCACCATGCTGCCGATGCCGGCGACGTCGAGATCCTTCACGCCGGGCCGAGTAGCATGGCGAGCCGCGCGGCGGCGTCGGGGGCGGCGGGGAGCGTGCCGGGCGCGACCTCGGCCGACCCGATCACCCCGCGGAGCTGAAGGCCGAGCTTGGCGCAGGCCACGGTGCGCCGCCGGCCCTCGTGCACGGTCGCGGCGGTCCAGTCGTCGAAGCGGCTCTTCAACCCGGTCTCGCCGTCCAGGAGCCGTCGCCACTCGGCGGGGAAGACGTTGGCCATGCCCATCACCACGCCCACCGGCGGGGTGGGCGCGCCGGACAGGGTGTACCAGGCCTCGGGCAGCCCCACCCAGGTGGGCTGCCGCTCCAGCCAGGGCCGCACCGCGTCGGCGGGGGCGGAGATCTTCACCCCGTCGAGGGGGAGGTCCACCCGGTCGGGATCGAGGAGGCGACCGCCGGACAGGTCCGGGTTCTCGTAGAGGTAGAGCGGCACGGGGCCGAGCAGGTCGGCGAGCAGGGCCACGGCGTCGGCGTCCGCGAGGCCGGGCACGGCGAGGGGGGCCACCACGACCCCGTCGGCGCCGCCGTCCACCGCGGCGCGGTGCAGCGCGACGGTCTCCGCCACCGTGGCGCCGGTCACCCCGACCCAGATCGGGACCGGCCGCCCGTCCCGCCCCATCGCGCCGGCCTCCACCGAGGCCTGGAGCACCGCCCCCCGGGCCTCGGCGTCGAGTCGCGGGTGCTCCCCGGTGGTGCCGCTCACGAAGAGCACCTCGGCCCCCTGCTCGGCGAGCCAGCGCAGCAGGGAGCCCAGGCCGGTGCGGTCCACCTTCCCGTCGCGCAGCGGGGTGACGACGGGCGCACAGAGGAGCGGCATGGGCCCGGGCCTATCGTGGGGCCGGCGGGGTCGGGCTAGGTTGGGGCGCATGTGGCTCCTCCTCGCCTGCACCGGCGCCGACCCGGACGACTCCGCGTCCTCCACCGCTCCGGAGGACCTCGTCGCCACCTTGACCTCCCCCGGCCCCTGGAACGTCGGCTACCGCGAGCTCTCCGTGGACTACGCCGCCCCCACCGGCCCCCGCACCCTGCGGCTCGCCGCCTGGTACCCCACCGAGGCCGACGACGGCGCCGCGGTGGTCTACGGCGGCTTCTACCCCGCCTCCGACACCATCCTGGGCGACGCGCCCGTCGCCCCCGGGACCTTCCCGCTCGCCGTCTTCTCCCACGGCCACCAGGGCTACGCCGAGAACTCGAGCTTCCTGATGGCGCATCTCGCCTCGCACGGCCACGTGGTGCTGGCGCCGGACCACACCGGGAACACCACCTTCGACGGCGCCGACCGCTCCACCGAGATCTACTTCGAGCGCCCGCTCGACATCTCGGCCGTGATCGACGCCGCGCCAGGGCTCGCCGAGCTCGGCCCCGCCGTCGCGGACGGTCCCGTCCTCTCGATCGGCCACTCCTTCGGGGGCTACACCCAGCTCGCCCTCGCCGGGGGGCGCTACGACCTCGCCGTGTGCCCCGCGGACATCCCGTTCTGCTCGACCATGACGGCGGAGTGGGAGGCGCTCTTCGCGGCGGGCTTCGCCGAACCGCGCATCGGCGCCTTCGGCATCATGGCCGGGGGGGACCTGGATCTCTTCGGGGCGGCCGGCCTCACCGGGCTCACCCACCCCTTCCTGCACCTCACCGCCACCGAGGACCAGCCGGAGGGCAGCGAGGCGGACACCATGTGGGAGGCGCTGCGCGACGGGGACGACCTGCGCGTGGTGCTGGACGGCGGCGGGCACCAGTCGTTCACCGACTTCGCCGACGTGATCGAGGACGTGCCGCTCTCCGCCGAGGAGAGCTTCCGCATCGTGGACGCGTACACCCTCGCCTGGGCCTGGCGGCTGGGGGGCGACCCTCGCGCCGAGGCGGTGATCGCGGGCGAGGTCGCGGTGTCCGAGGCGGTGGAGCTGAGGCGGTGACGAACGTCAGCCAGTCCGACTGGCGGCCCGCCAGGAGCGTTGTACACTCCCCGCTCCCGATGCTCATCGCCCTCCTCCTCGCCGCCTGCGAGCCCGCGCCGGACCCGGCGGCCGAGACGCCGCTCCGGGGCGACGCGCCGGCGGTCTCCCCGTCCGTCCCCGTGCTGAAGCGGCTCACGCTCGCCCAGTACGGCAACTCCATCCACGATCTGCTCGGGGACGAGCTCCTCGTCTCCACCCGGCTGGAGCCCGACGCCGCGGTGGAGGGGCTGGTCCAGCTCGGGGCGGCCGTGAACGCCCTGTCCTCCTACGGAGTGGACCAGTACGAGGCCACCGCCTACGACGTGCTGGAGCAGGTGATGGCGTCGGAGAGCCTGCGGGCGCGGCTCGTGCCCTGCACGCCCAGCGCCACCCGGGACGACGCCTGCGCGCGCACCGCGCTCTCGGCCTTCGGGCGGCGCGCCTGGCGGCGGCCGCTCTCCACCGCGGAGACGGACCGGCTGGTCGAGGTGGCCGGGGTCGCGGCCGACACCCTGGGCGACTTCCACGAGGGCCTGGTGTACGGCGCCGCCGCGGTGCTGCAGTCGCCGAACTTCGTGTACCGGGTGGAGCTCGGCGAAGACGACGGGGCCGGGGGGCGCCGGTACACCGACTGGGAGATGGCGACCCGGGTGTCCTACTTCCTCTGGAACACGACCCCGGACGACGAGCTGCTCGCCGCGGCCGAGGCGGGGGAGCTCACGACCGACGCCGGGCTCGCGGCCCAGGTGGACCGCCTCCTCGCGGACGAGCGCGCGCGGGAGGGGCTGCGGACCTTCTTCACCGACATGCTCCTCCTCTACGAGCTGGACAGCCTCAACAAGGACCCCAACGTCTTCGTGCACATGAGCAGCGAGGTCGGCCCCTCGGCCCGGGAAGAGACCCTCCAGGGCCTGGACTGGCTCGCCTTCGAGGACGAGGGCGACTACCGCGACATCTTCACCACCCGCACCACCTTCCTGGACCGCAAGCTCGCCGCCGTCTACGGCGTGCCCGCCCCCGCCCGGGAAGGCTTCGCGATGACCGAGCTGCCGGACGACGGCCGCCGGCGCGGCCTGCTCGGCCAGCTGAGCTTCCTCGCCCTGCAGGCCCACCCCGCCGGTACCTCGGTGACCCGCCGCGGCCTGTTCGTGCGCGAGGTCCTGCTCTGCCAGCCGATGGCCCCCCCGCCCGCGGGCCTGAACACCGCCATCCCCGAGGCCACCGAGGACGCGCCCACCATGCGGGATCGCGTGGAGCAGCACCTCTCCGACCCCTCCTGCGCGCAGTGCCACCAGTTCACCGACCTCATCGGGCTCGGGCTCGAGAACTTCGACGGGCTGGGGGTGTGGCGGGAGGAGGAGAACGGCGTCGTCATCGACCCCTCGGGCGACGTGGACGGCGCCCCCTTCGCCGATGCCTGGGGCCTGGCCGGGCTGCTCCGCGACCACCCGGACACCGGGCCCTGCTTCGCGAAGACCCTCTTCCAGTACGCCAACGGGCAGATCCTGGAGGTGGGCGAGGTCGAGTTGCTCGACTGGCACAGCCAGGGCTTCGAGGAGGCCGGGCACCGGGTCAAGTTCCTCCTCCGCGACGTCGCCACCAGCCCGGGCTTCCGGCAGGCGGGGGAGATCGAATGAGGCGCTCCCGGTTCTTCTCCCTCCGTGAGCAGGCGCTCCGCGCCCCGCTCTCCCGCCGCACCGTGTTGCGGGGCATGTTCCGCGGAGCCGCCGTCGCCGTGGCCCTCCCCACGCTGGAGGTGATGCTCAACGGCAACGGGAACGCCTACGCTTGCGGGGGGGTGATCCCCCGTCGCTTCGGCCTCTTCTTCTGGGGCAACGGCAACCGCCCCGACCAGTGGACCCCCACGTCCGACGGCGAGGACTGGGGCCTCTCCGAGGAGCTCGCCCCCCTCGCGGACGTGAAGCACCTGGTGAGCGTGGTCTCCGGCTACGCCGTGAAGCTCACCAACGACGTGCCCCACACCTCGGGCTCCTGCGGCATCCTCTCCGGCACCCCCGTGCAGTTCGTGGGGAGCGACGGGACCTTCGGCGGGCCCTCAATCGACCAGATCATCGCGGCGGAGATCGGCAACGACACGCTGTACCGGTCCGTCCAGACCGCCGCGCAGGACATCGCGGGCCTCTCCTACAACGGCCCCAGCTCGCTCAACCCCCCCGAGACCAGCCCGTGGGCGCTCTACGAGCGGCTCTTCGGCGCCACCTTCCGCGAGCCGGGGGGGAAGGGGCTGGTGGACCCGACCCTGGCGCTGCGCCGCTCCGTCCTGGACGCCGTGGGGGAGGACCTCGTGGCCCTGGAGAAGCGGGTCAGCACGGCCGACCGCGCCCGGCTGGACCAGCACCTGACCGGCATCCGGGAGCTCGAGGAGCGCCTGGCCCGGCTGGAGGAGGATCCCCCCAACCTCGAGGCCTGCTCGCGCCCCGGGAAGCCGCTCACCGAGTACCCCGAGGTGGAGGGCCGGCCGCAGACCTCGGAGCGCAGCCGCGCGATGGTGGACCTGCTGGCGATGGCGCTCGCCTGCGACCAGACCCGGGTGTTCTCGCACTACCACTCGCAGCCGGTCGGCGACACGCTCTACCCGGGGGCGAGCGCGGGCCACCACCAGCTCACCCACGACGAGTCGCCGCCCCAGCCCGAGGTGCACGCGATCACCCTCCAGATCATGGAGGAGTTCGCCTACCTGGTGCGCGCCTTCGCGGCGGTGCCCGAAGCCGACGGCACCCTCTTGGACAACTGCGGCATCCTGGCCACCTCCGAGGTCTCGGAGGGCCAGACGCATTCGCTCGACGAGATGCCGCTGCTCATCGCCGGGTCCGCCTGCGGCGCGCTCCGCACGGGGGTCCACGTGCGCTCCTACACGGGCGACAACGCGAGCGAGGTCATGCTCACCCTGATCCGCGCCATGGACATCCCCGCGGCCTCGTTCGGCGTGGACGAGGCCGAGGTCACCGACACCGTGTCCGAGGTGGAGGCCTGATGCTGCTCCCGCTCCTCTTCTCCTGCGTCGGCGACGGCGACGACTCCGCGGCGGCGGCGGCGGCCCCCAGCTGCGAGACCGGGGTGACCTACATCGGGGTGGTGGACACGCTGCTGTTCACCCGGGCCGAGGGGACGGTCAGCGACGGCTTCGACCTGGACGGGGTCACGAGCTCGGCGGGCGGATCGACCGGCTGCGGGGTGGCCGACTACACGAGCCCGCGCGGGGTGGAGGGCGTCGACAACGGCATGGCGCTCCTCGTCCCGGCGCTCGAGGCCACCGAGGCGGTGGCGGTGGAGGGCCTCATCCAGGACGCCATCCACTCGGGCGAGCTCCTGATGATGTTCCAGCTCCGCGGCGTGGACGACCTCTACAACGACGACTGCGTGGGCTTCACCTTCGAGCGTGGCGCCGGCACCCCGCTCATGGGCACCGACGGCGCGCTGGAGTGGTACCAGACCTTCGATCGGGACCCCACCGTGACCGCCTCGAGCGCCGAAGGGCTCTCCATCGTGGACGGGCGCTTCGAGGTGCGGGACATCGCCTACCAGTTGCCCATCTCCGTCCTCGACGTGGACCTCCTGTTCGAGGTGGAGGCGGGGGCCTTCGCGCTCGAGATGCAGCCGGACGGCTCCTACGCGGGCGCCTTCGCCGGGGGGCTCTCCCGCCAGGCCCTGCTCGACGTCGCCTACTACGCCAACGTGGACGACTCGATCGGCCCGCTCATCGAGAGCCTGCTCAGCTACGCCTCCGACCTGGATCGCGACGGCGACGGCACCTGCGAGGAGATCGCCGCCACCTTCAGCTTCACGGCGATCCCCGCCTTCTTCTACGCGGACAGTCCCCCTCCGGGATGAGGGCGGGCCCGCCCTCCGCCGCGCGGAGATAGCGGGGGAGCATGTTGCTCTTGCTCTCGCTCGCCTGCACCACCGCGCCTCCCCCGAAGGAGACCCCCCTCGGGGCGCCGGTCCCGGCCGACTACGTCGGCGTCGATCTCGTCGGCCTCACCGAGGGGACCGCCTGGCCCGACGCGCCGGTGGGGGCGGTGCGCCTGGGAGAAGAGGCGCTTTCGCTCGCGGGGGTGTACGCCGAGGACCCCGAGGGAGACTTCTCCGGCTTCGACGCGGTGGGCGAGACGCCGGCTCTCGGGGTGCTGGGCCCCCCCGCCGACGGCGTCGAGCTGGACGCGCTGATCGACCTCGTGGGCGGGGTGGTGGAGGCCGTCCCCGAGGTGGCAGTGTGGGAGCTCTGGGACCGGCCCGACCTGGACGCGGTGGGTCCGGAGGACGCCGCCGAGCTCGCCTGCGCGCTCGCCGACGTGCACGGGGCGGAGCGGTTCGCCTCCCCCTCGCCGAGCTGGGCGGACGGGGCGGACGCGCTCCCCTGGCTCACCCAGTTCGTGCAGGCCGGGGGTGGCCGCTGTGTCGGCGCCTTCGCGGTGCACCTGCCCGCCGACGACCACCCGGACGTCGACACGATCGAGGCCGTGCGGGACGGGCTGAAGGAGCTGGGCCGCGGGGACCTGCCGATCTGGGACGTGGGGGAGCGCTTCGACGGCGCCGATCCCGATCCGGCCCGGGTCGCGCGGGCGCTGTTGGTCCCGTGGACCCGTGGGGTGGACCGTGTCTACCTGCACGCCTGGGGCGACGACGCGGTGGCGCTGGTGGACGGGAGCGGCACGCCCACCGAGGCGGGCCGGGCGGTGGCGGTGGTGGCCGACTGGATCGTGGGTCGCGACCTGGGGAGCTGCAGCGCCGAGGGGACGACCTGGACCTGCTCGGTCCGTACCGAGGAGGCCCGGTCCTGGATCGTGTGGGACGACTCCGGCGCGGGGACGATGAGCGTGCCCGAGGGCGTCACCGAGATCGCGTACCTGGACGGCACCGTCGCGCCCGTCGAGGGCGACACCGTCGAGCTGGGCGAGGCGCCCATCCTCCTCTACGGCGGGACCTGAGCCGGCGCTCGCGCGGGGGCGCCTACTCGGTCCAGCTCCGGTTGGAGTGCGACTCGCCGTGGCACGAGCCGGTGCAGCGGCCGCTGGTGCGGGTCATCCCGCTGGACGCGAACACCACGTCCTTCTCGCCGTCCACGTGCTGGTCGGGGCCGATGATGGTGGTGCTCCCCGAGGCCGTGGCGGCGTGGCAGTCGTCGCAGCTGATGCCGTCCTCGCCGATGTGATCGCCGTGCCGGCCGGAGAGCCCGCTGTCGTCGTCGTGGCAGCTGTCGCAGCGGTAGGAGGCGCCGGTGCGCGCCGACCCGGTGCTGGTGGTGCTCTGCCCGTTCGAGTGGCAGTAGAGGTTGTTGCACGACCCCCCGCCGGCGTAGGTCCCGCGGCTCGAGAGCCCCGCGGTGAACACCACCTCGGCCGCGCACTCGGTGGTGTCGCCGATGATGAAGTGGCCGACGCTCAGGGCCGAGCTCGGCGTGGTGTGACACTGTTCGCAGCCCCAGGCGGCGTGGTTCCCCTCGGTCACGTGGCTCGTGTGCTCGGGGAAGGAGAGCCCGGTGGACGAGCCGTCGATGTCCACCGGAGGAGCGCCCCCCGGGGTCTCCGTCCCGCCGTGGCACCAGGTGCAGTCCGTCTTCCAGCCCGGGTCGGTGGCGGCGTGGCAGTCGTCGCAGCTGACCCCGGACGTGCCCCCGTCCAGGTCGGTGCCGTGGCACTCGGTGCAGGCCTCGGCCTGGCACTTGGCGTCGATGCCGTGGACGTCGGGGTCGTCGTAGCCGGGCGGGTGGTGCCCCCCGGTGGTGCTGGTGTCGATGGTGCCGTCGCACTCCGCGGAGGCCCCGGAGTCGATCCAGGTCTCGATGATCGCCAGCTTGTCGGCCGAGAGGCTTCCGGTGGTGGGCATCACGCCCCCCTGGGAGCCGGACTGCAGGTTGGCCATCTTCAGGTAGAGCAGCGAGGTCGCCGCGCTCCCGGGCACCACGCGGATCACGCCGTAGGTGGGCGAGGTGACGCCGACCAGCGCGGCGTGGGGATCGGTCTGCAGGTCGAGGTCGCTGTCCGGGGTCGCGGCGTCGTGGCAGCCCACGCAGCTCTGGTTGAAGATGGAGACCACCGCGCAGAAGTCGTCGGAGCTCGGCGTCGTGCCGGTGTTGCTGTCGGTCGTGCCGGTCGGCCCGCTGTCGGTCGGGTTCGTGATGTCGGTCGGGGTGGTGACCTCGGCCGTGTCCGGCTTCCCGTAGATGGTGTCGTCGCAGCCGGCGACGACCAGGAGGACCAGGGGGAGGAGCGATCGCATGGTCACAACGTAGACGGGTGAGGGGCTCGGCCGAGGCGCCGGGCGCCAGCTCGCGTATCCGGGCGGGGTACGCGTCCAGCCCGATGCCCGAGATCCCATGGTTTCAGCGGGTGAAACGCCGGCAGGCCCCCCGTCTTCGGCTCCCTCCGTCGTCGGGGGGAGGCGGGCCTCAGCCGCCCGGAGTCCAGTGGGACCAGAACCCGGTCGGGGCGCGGAAGGCCTGGGCGGGTGCGAAGCGCCGGCCGTGCGCGGCCGCGAGCCCCTCGAGCTCGGCCGTCAGGGCGGGGAGGCCGACGCGGTCCGCGAAGGCGAGCGGTCCGCCCGTGCCGGGGGCGAAGCCGATGCCCAGGATCGCCCCCAGGTCGGCGTCCCGCCGCTCGCGCAGCACTCCGTCGTCCAGGGTGCGCCCCACCTCGGCCACCTGGGCCAGGAGGAGGCGGCGGCCCAGCGCCGCCACGTCGAGGTCGGCGCGACGCGGGGCGCAGAGCTCGCCCAGCCCGGGCCAGAGCCCCTGCCGGCGACCGTCGGCGTAGTCGTAGAAGCCGGCCCCGGCGGCCTTCCCGGTGCGTCCCCGCTCCACGAGCGCGCGGACCAGGCGCGCGCCCGGGAGCGCGCCGATGCCGGGGCGGTAGCGTTCGGCCTGGTCGAAGGCGTGGACCGCGAGGCGCAGCGTCACCTCGTCGAACACCTGGAGCGGCGGGACCACCATGCCGGCCGCGCGCGCGGCCCACTCCACCAGGACGGGGTCGTGCCCTTCGCTGACGAGCTGGGCCCCCTCCACGATGTAGGCCGAGAAGACCCGGGTGGTGTAGAACGCGTAGCCGTCGTTCACCACGATGGGCGTCTTTCCGATGAGCCGGGTCAGGGCGAGGCAGCGGCCCACGGTGTCGTCCGAGGTGGCGGCGCCCCGGATGAGCTCGAGGAGCGGCATCACCTCCACCGGCGAGAAGAAGTGCAGGCCGATGAAGCGCTCCGGCGCGACGGACGCGGCGGCCAGGTCGGTGATGGGCAGGGCCGAGGTGTTCGACGCGAACACCGCCCCCTCGGCGAGGAGGGGCTCGATCTCCTTGATGACGCGGTGCTTCAGGGCGAGGTCCTCGACCACCGCCTCCACCACCAGGTCCGAGCCCCGCACGGGTTCGAGCTCCACCGTGCCGGTGATCCGGGCCAGGATCGCGGCCCGGTCGGCCTCGGAGCGGTGTCGCTCGCGTTCGGCCACCTGGGCCCGGCAATGCGCGAGCCCGCGCTCCACCGCGCCCGCGTCGATGTCCTTGAGCACCACCTCCATCCCCTTGGAGGCGCAGAGGTAGCCGATGCCCGCCCCCATCATGCCGGCGCCCAGGACGGTCACCTTGCGGAAGGACGCCGCCTCGCTCCTCGGGAGCCCGAGCTGACGATCGGCCGCGTTCTTGTGGAAGAAGAAGGTCCGGATCATGTCCTTCGCCTGGTCCGAGGTGGCCAGCCGGGCGAAGGCGCGCGCCTCGACCTCCATGGCCCGGTCGAAGTTCAGGCGCAGCCCCTCCTGGACCACGGCGAGGAGCAGCTCGGGCGCGGCGAAGGCCCCGGCGGTCTTCTTGTAGAGCATCGCGGCCGCCGCCATCACCAGGTTGCGTGCGTCGGCGCTGTTCGGCTGCGGGCCCGGGATGGGCTGGCCGCGGTCCCAGGGCTGCTTCGCGCTCCGGTTGGCCCGGATCCACGCCACCGCCTCCTGGCGCGCCGCCTCCGCGTTGGGGGCCAGCGCGTCCACGAGGCCCAGCCCCAGGGCCTTGGGCGCCCGGACGATCTTCCCCTGGGCCATGAGCTCCAGCGACGCCTGGATGCCGATCATCCGGGGCAGACGCTGGGTGCCGCCGGCCCCCGGGATCACCCCGAGGTTCACCTCGGGCAGCCCGAGCTGGATGCGGGGGTCGTCCACCGCCACCCGGTGGTGGCAGGCCAGCGCGAGCTCGTAGCCTCCGCCCAGCGCCGAGCCGGTGAGGAGCGCGACCACGGGGACCTTGCTGGTCTCGAGCTTGCGGTAGAGGGCGCCCAGGTCCCGGACCTGCGCCAGGACCCGGGCGGGGTCGCGTTCGGCGTAGAGCGCGTCGAGGTCCGCCCCGACGCAGAAGTCCTTGTGCCCGGTGGCGATCACGATGCCGGCCAGGGCCGGGCTGGCGAGCGCGGCGTCGATGGCGTGGGCGAGGCCCTCGCCGAAGGCCCGGTTGATCTTGTTGACCTTCCCGTCCATCTCCAGGGTGAGGGTCGCGATGCCGTCGTGGACGTGACAGTGGATACCGTGCGACATGGTCAGACCCGCTCGATGATGGTGGCGATGCCCATGCCGCCGCCGATGCACAGCGTGACCAGAGCGGTGGAGAGGTCGCGGGCCTCGAGCTCGTCCAGCGCGGTGCCCAGGAGCATGGCGCCGGTGGCCCCCAGCGGATGGCCCAACGCGATGGCCCCGCCGTTCACGTTGATCCGGGCGGGGTCCACATCGAAGGTGCGCGCGTAGAGGAGGGGGACGACCGCGAAGGCCTCGTTCACCTCGTAGAGGTCGATGTCTCCCGGGCGCATGCCCGCCTTCTGGAGCGCCCGCCGGGTGGCGGGCAGCGGGCCGGTCAGCATGATGGTGGGCTCGTCGCCGACCAGCGCCACCGCGCGGACCCGGGCCCGGGGGCGCAGCCCCATCGCCTCGCCCTTCTCCCGCGACGCCACCAGCACCGCGGCGGCGCCGTCCACGATGCCGGAGGAGTTGCCCGCGGTGTGGACGTGCTCGATGCGCTCGACCTGCGGGTAGACCCGGCGGGTGAGCGTGTCCAGACCGAACTGCCGGCCCATCAGCTCGAAGGCCGGCCGGAGCTTGCCCAGGCTCTCGAACGTGGTCTCGGGGCGGGGGTACTCGTCCTCGGCGAGGACGACGAGGCCGTTCTCGTCGCGGACCGGCTCGATGCCGCGGACGAAGGCGCCCCGGGCCCGCGCGTCGGCGGCGCGGCGCTGGCTCTCCACCGCGAAGGCGTCCACCTCGGCGCGGGTGATGCCGTGCAGAGTGGCCAGCAGGTCCGCCGAGATGCCCTGCGGGACCACGGTGGTGTTCCACTGGGTGCGGGCGTCGGCGAGCGCCCCGCCGTCGCTCCCCATCTCGACGCGGGACATGCTCTCCACACCGCCGGCCACGACGCAGTCGTAGAAGCCCGACGCGACCATCGCCGCCGCGTGGTTCACGGCCTCCAGCCCCGAACCGCAGAAGCGGTTCACCGTGACCCCGCTGGCGGTGACCGCGTAGCCGGCGGAGAGCGCGGCGAAGCGGGCGATGCAGCCGCCCTGCTCGCCCGTCTGGGTCACGCAGCCCACCACCACGTCGTCCACCTGGGTGGTGTCCAGCCCGGTCCGCCGCTGGAGCGCCCCGAGGGAACCGGAGAGGAGGTCGATCGGCCGCGTGGGGTAGAGGCTGCCGGTGTCCTTGCCGCGCCCACGGGGGGTGCGGACGGCGTCGTAGATGAGGGCTTCGGGCATGCCCGCATCGTACGCCCGGGGGGGTGAATGAGCAATCATTCAGCGTGGGGGAGATGCGCGCCGCGGGTCCACCCGCGGTAGGTGGGCGGATGTCGCGCGCCGAGCTCTTCCGCACCCTGGGCGACGAGACCCGACTCCGGACCCTGGCCCTGCTCGCGGCGGAGGAGCTCACCGTGGGGGAGCTGCAGGAGATCCTGGCGCTCGGGCAGTCCACCGTGAGCGGTCACCTCGCGCAGCTCAAGCGGGTGGGGCTCGTGACCACCCGCCGGGAAGGCGCCCGGACGCTCTACCTGACCGCGGTGCCCCCCGGGGAGGCGGCGGTGGCCACCCTGGCCGGAGGGGGACCACTCTCCCCGGCGGACCAGCACGCCATCGAGCGGGTCCGACAGGGTCGCGCCGCGCCCGCGCCCGAGGGGCTGGGGGCGGACTACCTCCCGGGCCGGTCCTGGGAGGCGCTCGCCCACCTGCTGCTCGCCCTGCTGCCCCGCCTGCGGGTCGCGGACCTTGGGGTGGGGACCGGTCGCCTGACCCAGCTCCTCGCCGCCCGTGCGGCGCACGTCATCGCGGTGGACGCCGACCCCGCCGCGCTCGCTCGCCTCGCCCCCCCGATCGAGGCCCGCCTGGGGCGGATCGAGGCGCCTCCCCTGGCGCCCGGGGAGGTGGACCTGGTCCTCTACTCCCAGTCCCTCCATTGTGTCGCCGAGCCGGTGGCCGCGCTGCGGCGCGGGCGCGCGGCGCTGGCCCCGGGCGGACGGGTGGCGGTGCTCGACCTGGCGCCCCACACCCACGAGTGGGTGCGCCATCGCCTGGGGCACCAGCACCTCGGCTTCGCCGACCTCCCGGCGCTCCTCCGGGAGGCCGGGTTCACCGACGTGGAGGGCCGGGTGGTCCATCGGGACCGCGCCGCCCCGGCGTTCACCACGGTGCTCGCGGTCGGAACCGTCAGCGCGGCGTGAGCGCGACGATCCGGGGGTCCCGCAGGTAGGCGTCGGTGAGGGCGCCCATGCGCTCGAAGCGGGCGATGTGGGAGGCGTCGAGCCCGTCCAGCCCTCCGTTGCGGATCTGCAGCACCCCGGCCGCGGCCACGAGGTCGGCGATGGACATCGCCGCCCCGCCCACGAAGGGCCCGCCGCTCTGGGCGATCAGGCCCTCGACGTAGCCGTAGACCGCGGCGAGCCGGCCCGTGGCGAGCTCGGCACGCATGGCCAGCTTCTTGGCGGGGTCGCGCTCGAAGAGGCTGGGCAGGAGCGCGTGGGAGAGGGTGTCGTTGAACGAGTCCAGCGCGCTGTCCACCAGGAGCGCCCGCCAGGGGTCCGACGGGTAGAGCGACCGGTCCCCGATGTGCGCGACGTACCGCAGGATGGCCGCGGTCTGGACGAGGCGCGCGCCGTCCACCTCGAGCACCGGCACCTGCCCCAGGGGCAGCACACCGGCCGCCTTCGCCTCGGCGAAGGCAGGGAACTTCAGGCGCACGTCCTCGAAGGGGAGCCCGGAGATGCGCAACGCGACGCGGATGGGCTCGGCGCGGCCGGGGGAGTCGAAGTAGGTCAGCTTGAGGGTGGGCATGGGCACCTCGTGGGGGAAACTGGGGGTCAGGCCCCGCGGGCCAGCGCGTCGAGCACGGCCTGGCGGACCTCGCTGGTAGGGGCGGCCCCGCTCATGTCGGCGGTGTGGACCCCGCCGGCCACCGCGGCGCGCACGGCGCGGTCCAGGCGCCCGGAGGCCTCGTGCTCACCGATGTGGGCGAGCAGCCCGACCGACAACAACAGCGCCGGGTAGGGGTTGGCGCCGTCCGGCCCGACGGCGTCCACCGTGGCGCCGTGAGGGTTCTCGAACACCACCGCGCCGTCGGCGTGGCAGACCCCGGTCGCGACCGGGAGCCCGCCCGCCATCCCTGCGGCGCAGTCGCTCACGATGTCGCCGAAGAGGTTGCCGGCGAGCAGGACGTCGAAGGCGTGGGGCTTGCGCACGATGTTCATGCACAGCGCGTCCACGATGACGTCGTCGTGCTGGATGTCGGGGTACTGGGCCGCGATCTCCTGGGAGACGCGGAGGAACATCCCGTCCGCCTTCTTCAGGATGTTCGCCTTGTGGACGGTGGTGACGCGCTTGCGTCCGCGCGCGCGGGCCAGCTCGAAGGCGAAGCGGCTGATGCGCTCGCAGGCGGCCCGGGTGGTGACCTTCACCGACTCGAAGACGCCGGCGGTGCTCTCGTGCTCGAAGCCGGCGTAGATGTCCTCGCTCGCCTCGCGCACGGTGACGATGTCCACCTTGCCGCGCGAGGGCAGGCCCTCGAGGTTGTGGGCGTGCCGCACGATGGCCCAGACCCCGATGGCCTTGCGGAAGCGAACGGTGAACGAGGTCTCCCCGGCGGCGGCCCGGCGGTGCCGGCCCTTCAGCATCACGCCCGTACGCTTCACGGAGGCGACGCAGCCGGCGAGGTCGTCGGTGGAGACGAGCTCCCAGGCGACGTCGGCCCCGGCGGCCTGCACGCAGGTGGCGGCGACGTCGCAGACGATGGGCCCGACGCCTTCGCCGGGCAGGAGGGTGACGGGATGGGCCATGGTCAGAGCCTGTCGATGAGGGCGGCGGTGAAGGTGGCGGTGGACGCGGTCCCGCCGAGGTCGCCGGTGAGGTGGGTGCCCTTCTCCAGCACGTCCCAGACCGCGCGCTCGACGCGCTGCGCGACCTTCCATTCGCCGACGTACTCGAGCAGCATCACCCCGGAGAGGAGCACCGCGAGCGGGTTCGCGATCCCCTTCCCGGCGATGTCCGGCGCGGTGCCGTGCACCGCCTCGAAGACCGCCGCGTGGGTCCCGATGTTGGCCCCGGGGACCACGCCGAGGCCGCCCGCGAGGCCCGCGCACAGGTCGGAGAGGATGTCCCCGTAGAGGTTCTGGAGGAGGAGCACGTCGAAGCGGGAAGGATCGATGGGGAGGAGCATCGAGAGCGAGTCCACGCCGATGTCCTGCTGATCGATGAACGGGTACTCCGTGCCGACGCGCCGGAAGGCGTCGAGGAAGGCGCCGTCGGCCTTGGGGTTGACCGGGGCCTTGTGGCAGCAGTGGACCTTGCGGCGCCCGCGGTACCGCATGTACTCGAAGGCCCAGCGCGAGATGCGCTCGCCCGCCTTCACCGTGGAGGTCTTCACCGACACCACCGTGCCGGGGGTGACCTCGTGCTCGATGCCGGCGTACAGGTCCTCCGTGTTCTCGCGGAAGAGGACGAGGTCCACGCCGGGGATGGCGCCCGGGACGTTGGGGAGGGTCTTGACCGGCCGCAGCCCGACGAAGAGATCGAGCGCCTGGCGGAGGCGGACGTTGGCGGACTTGAACCCCGTGCCCTTGGGGGTCATCAGCGGGCCCTTCAGGCCGAGCCGGGTGCGCCGGATGGCGTCCAGCGTGACCTGGGGCATCGGCTCGCCGTAGCGCTCCATCGCGTCGCCGCCGGCGGGGGCGAGCTCCCAGTCGATCGGGGCGCCGGCCGCGGCCAGCACCTCCCTCGCGGCGGTGGTGACCTCGGGACCGATGCCGTCCCCGGGGAGGAGCGTGACGGTGTAGCGCATGGGGGCAGGGCCCTAACGCGAGGACCCTCCCGGCGGGGGGCGCCGGGAGGGCCGCGAGAGGCGCGTCAGACCGCCCAGCCGCGCCGTGCCCGCCTGGTCACGTCGAGCGCCTGGAGGGCGGCGACGCGGTCATCGGTGGCGGGGTGGGTGCTGAAGAGCGCCATCATGCGGCGCCCGCTGAACGGGTTCACGATGAACAGGTGCGCGGTCGAGGTGGTCGCGTGCGCGGGGGTGTGGGCGATGCCCGTCTCGAGCCGCCGGAGCGCGCGGGCCAGGGGCTCGCCGTCCCCGATGAGCTCGGCGGCCCAGGCGTCGGCGGCGTACTCGCGGCTGCGGCTCACGGCGAGCTGGATCAGCATGGCGGCGAAGGGAGCCACGAACAGCGCCACCAGCGAGGCGACGGGGTTGCCATCCTCCTCGTCGCCGCGCCCGCCGCCCAGGAAGAAGGACCACCGGGCGATGTCGGCGAGGAGGGAGACCGCGCCGGCCATGGACGCGGCGATCGCGGAGATGAGCGTGTCCCGGTTGGCGACGTGCCCGAGCTCGTGGGCCAGTACCGCCCGCACCTCGTCGGGCGGCATCATGCGCAGGAGCCCCTCGGTGACCGCCACGGCGGCGTGCTGGGGGTCCCGGCCGGTCGCGAAGGCGTTGGGGGCGGGCTGGGGAAGGATGTACACCCTGGGCATGGGCAGCTTCGCCTTCTGGGCGAGCTCGGCCACCATGGCGTAGAGCTCGGGGGCCTCGCCCGCGCTGACCGGCTGCGCCCCGTACATGCGCAGCACGATCTTGTCGGAGAACCACCACGAGCCGAGGTTCATCGCGATGGCGACCACGAGCGCGATCGCGGCGCCGGCGCTCCCGCCCAGCGAGCGACCCACCCATACGAGAAAGAGCGTGAGGCCGCCGAGGAGGAGGGCGGTCTTGACGGAGTTCCACATGCCGAAGACATACGGACGGGCGGACCCGCGTCAAGTCACGGCCCGTCGCGTCCATCGGTGGTGGAGGACGTGCCGAGGACCGGGAGCGGGCGGCCCGGTGGCGCATGCGGGGGCTTTCCCGCGGGACGGGAAGAGATTTTCCCGTCGAAACACCGGGTGCATCGCCGGGTGTTCTCGTTTTGACGCTATTCGGAGTTCATTTCGGGAAGTGCGCTTCCCGTTTCACTCCCGAGATCCTGGCGTTGGC
>Ga0172373_10004769_pt1 | contig 18899 bp, 16 predicted proteins | sample Lak10m_2_FD_114546 | JGI IMG/M metagenome (GOLD analysis project Ga0172373, IMG submission 114546) | Freshwater microbial communities from Kabuno Bay, South-Kivu, Congo - kab_092012_10m | ecosystem: Environmental > Aquatic > Freshwater > Lake | place: Democratic Republic of the Congo...
ATCTTTATGATAAACTGCAATTGTACCTCTGTCACCAACAGCTATTGCTGAATTACTTCCACAAAAGTTTAAAGCATTTAATGGACCGACAATAGTTGAAAATACTTCGGTCCAGATACCGTTAATTTCCCTTGATTCTAATATTACAGATATATCTCTATCTATAATGTTATTACCAAGTGATGATTTCTTTACGGCTGTAATTTCAAAAGTATTATCAGACTTCTGGCAAATGCTGGTAATATCATAGAATCTGCCAATTGAGTAATTTTCCCATCGGTTATGTCGGTCTTTTGCAACATATAGTGCTCCTTCATTGCCAACAATAAATTTTACCCCAGATTTGCAGACTCTTATTGCATTAAGATTTCTTGCCGTTATTCTATGCATATACCAATTTTCACCTCCATCATCCGAATATGCAACTAGACCCGCATCACCTACTGCAATAGCATGATCTTTATCATAAAAATTTACAGAATTAAATTTGCCGATAATGTTGATAGATTTCTCAACCCAGGTTAAACCGCCATTATGAGTAACCAATATTGAAGTGTACGATAATGGAAGTTCCGATGAACCTAAATATTTGTAGCCTACAACTATTCCGTTTAGTTCATTTGCAAATGATACATCTTTGTTATAATAGTTTGATGCAACGGAAATTACCTCCCAATTGTACCAGTGTGAATCTGTTCTCAAAATCACACCAAAATCTCCAATGACATAAGAATTAAAATAGGTATCACCATCCATAAACTTAATTGAATTTAAATTCGTTTTGATACCAAGATCAATATTTTGCCACGTAGAACCCCTGTTATTTGTTGCAAGCATGGTTCCATAATCACCAACAACAAATGCTTTTGTATCGGTTAGTTGAACAGCAGAATTTAAATCAGCTTTTGAGGGAGACTCAATAAGCCTCCACTGAGCACTGATACTTGATGTTAAAACAAGTACCACGAGAATTAATACGAGTTTGCCAAATAAAGCTTTCATAGATCCTCCTAAATGATTTAATGATTATTTATTTTTCACTGGCTTTTTTGCCAATGAGTTTTTTATCTCTTTTACTTTTTAATTGATCAACCCAAAGTCTTTATTATTCAACCAATCTTTTTAATTGAGTTGAGTCGTATCATCATATAAAAATATTGTTTCCCTCAGTTGATAAGAACTAAAATTATTTATTAATCAAGAGCGGGATAGATTATTTGATTATCACAGCAAAGTCTAATATCCCTAAGCGTAACACGTGTTGTTGTTACAGCATAAATGCATACAAGATTCATCCTGCCGCATCCAGTTACTTCATATTGTTTTATAAGCAGATATTCTCTTGCCCCAAATGGATCGATCATTATATAGTCTAATGTTTCTTCATAAACAGAATAGTGAGGCGAAGTATAACTGATTGGTCTATCAACAGGGACAGATGGTTTTAGCTCAGCATTAATTGTCATCTTTACAACTGTATTATATCCATTATTGGCACTTATTTGATTTCCAATATTGGTGCTGACACCAAAATCAATTGTACCAGCTATTCTTAATGCAGAACACGGACCAGGACCCTGGCTTGGATCTAAAAGCCACGTATCCAGGATTATTGTATTGCTTCCTGGATTTATTTTATAAGATATATTGTTTTCAGAGTTTTCAGTTATGATAGGATCTGTAATTGAGTTTTCCTGACAAGCATTAAAAAATGCTGCAAAAATTAGAACAAGAATAAAAAATAGGTTTTTCATCGCACGCTCCTTTTAGTTAGTTGATAGTTATTGTTGCTCAAAAGAACTGGTGCAAATAAACAAAATTTGGAGGGCGGCTACCTATCAGGTATGTTTCAAAGGGTAGTAACTATGTTGCAAGTTTTAATTGAGGTTAAATTTTGGAGAAAAAATAAGTTTGGTGGAAAGATTTTTGGCAGTGGAATTTTTTACTTCACCATTTCACTTGGTGCATAACCATATTCTTCTTTAAAACAATGTGCAAAGTATGATGGACTTCCAAAACCGACCGAATAAGCAATTTCTGAAATGTTTGCCTCGTGATTTTGTAACATATTCTTCGCTTTTGCCAGTCTCACAGATCTTAAATAAATACTGCAGGATTTACCAGTTAGCGCTTTAATTTTTCTAAACATTTGTGATCGGCTCATTCCAACTTCGTGACCAAAATTTTCGATTGTAAAATCTTCTTCTGAAATGTGTTCTTCAATTACTTTTAAGATTCGATCCATAAACTGAACATCTATTCCTCTTAATTTATGTTTTGATTTTGAAATCATTGTAATTTTATCAGTACTGTATATTTCTTGCAGTTTTTTTCTAAGATTAATAAGATTTTTTATTCTGATATGAAGTTCTTTTGCATCAAATGGTTTTGTTAGAAAATCATCAGCTCCTGTTTCCAATCCTTCTATTCTATATTCTTGTCCCGATTTTGCAGTTAACATAATAATTGGAATATGACTTGTTTTATGATCCGATTTTAATCTTCGGGTCATTTCATTTCCATCCATCTTCGGCATCATCACATCACTAATAATTAAATCCGGAATTATTTCTTCAGCTTTTCTAATTCCCTCTTCTCCATTTTCAGCTTCTTCAAAGTGATAATCATTACCCAATGAGTCTTTAATAAATTCTCTCACATCAGCATTGTCTTCAACAATAAGAACAATGTTTTTATTTGTTATCAGATTTTCAGAATTAGAATTATGGTTTGTAGAATGGATTAACCCAGATTTATCAATAGTTAGTTTTTCTAACTGAAGTTGATTATCAAATTCAACAATTTCCTGGGATGTTAGATGTTCATTGCCAAGCGGAAGTATGATTTTAAATTCAGTCCACTCACCCAATTTGCTGTCAACAGAAATTGATCCATGATGCAGTTTAACAAGTTCTTTTACTAACGACAGTCCGATCCCGGTGCCGCCATGTTCGCGGATATGTGCGTTGTTAACCTGATAAAATCGATCAAATATTTTTGGCAATTGTTCCTCGGGTAAACCGATTCCCGTATCTCTAATTTTTATTTCTACACTGCTTTCATCACATTTTTTAAGTGATACAGCAATTTCATTTTCTTTAGGAGTGAATTTAAATGAATTTGAAAGGAGATTTTTAATTATTGTTTCCATTTTTTCTCTATCAAAGTAAACCATCAACTCGTCTATAGTAACATTAAGGTCAAATTTTATAGAATTCATTATTGCAAGTGATTCAAATGACATTACTATTCCTTTTAAAAATGGAATTATATTTTGTTTAGCAGCTTTTAATTCAAGTCTGCCGGAATCTAATCTGGAAAGGTCTAATAACTGATTTATCAGAGTGAGCATATTGTTAGCATTCTTTTTAATAAGGTTAGCGTTTTTCTTTACGTGTTCGTCTGTGTGATTATCAAGTATTTGCTCTGCAGGGCCAAGAATTAAAGTAAGCGGTGTACGAAATTCGTGAGAGATGTTTGCAAAAAATCTTGATTTAATTCTATCAACTTCTTCCAGTTTTTCAGCATGTTCATGCTCAAGATCTAATTGATGTCTAAGACGCTGCCGCTTTAAATCGTATGTTCTAATTGAATAAAGTATAAAAATTAAGATCAGACCATACGCGCTAAAAGCCCAGCCTGTTTTCCACCAGGGCGGATGGATAGTAATTGCAAGTGAACGCCCCGGCTCATTCCATACACCATGAGAATTAGTATTTTTAACTACAAAAGTGTATTCCCCCGGATTAAGATTTGTAAAAGTGGCAAATCGGTTATCTGAACTTGTGTAAATCCATTGGTCTTCAAATCCCTCCATTTTGTAAGCATAAGTTATTTGATTTGGTGATAAATAATCGATCGCAACAAATTCAATCGAAAATACATTATCATCATAAGACAGATCGAGTTTATCAATATCATCAATTGATTTAGTTAATACAGTACGATTTAATTTTTTATCAAATCCTACGGCAACACTCTTATTAAATAATAAAAAGTTTGTTAAATAAATGGGTGTTTTATAATCAGAGTCGGATAAGTTATTTGGATTAAAAACATTGAAGCCGTTTATTCCACCAAAATATAAATTACCGCTTTTACCTTTAAAGCATGCCCATTGATTAAACTCATCTTCCTGCAGACCATCTCTTTTGTTGTAATTTCTAAAAGTGCCGGTGGTGGGACTATATCTTGATAAACCTTTGTTTGTGCTTATCCATAAATTTCCATTATTATCTTCTAAAATTCCGTAAACAGTGTTATTTGGTAATCCATCAGATTCTTTTATTCTTTTAAACTTACCAGATAGAAGATCAAATTTATTCAATCCATTGGCAGTCCCAATCCAAACAGAGCCATCCTTACTAATTAAAATGGAAGAAATAATATTATCACTAAGACTTTCTTTATCGCCCGGAATATTAAAGTAAGATTTTGATTTACCTGATTTCGTATCATAAATAAATAAGCCATTACTATATGTACCAATCCAAAGTGTACCGCTTGAATCTTCGGCAAGACAATAAATACCTGCAGCAGTTATATCCTCCGGTTCATTGGGATTATAATTGATTTTTGAGAAAGAGTTTTTTTTATTATTAAACTTAACCAAGCCAGCGCCAAAGGTTCCCACTATTAAATCACCAAACTTATCTTCCAGCAAAACCGAAACCTGATCTATTGGTAAACTGCTTTTATCGTTAGGATCATTTTGGTAACGCGTGAATCGATTACTTTTTTTATCAAATCGGCAGAATCCTGTTCCATCTGTAACAATCCACAAATTACCATTTTTATCTTCTTTAATATCAGAAATACCATCTGAAGCTATGCTGTATTTATTATTTGGATCGTGAACGTGGTTAGTGAAGTTACCGCTCTTCAAATCAAATCTGTTTAATCCATTTAATTCGGTTCCTATCCATACAATTCCATCACGATCCTCACAGATAGCTGTAACACCATTGCCGCTAAGGCTGTTTTTGTTTGATGGATTATTTTTAAAGTGCTTGAACTTTTTATCCGAAATTAGTTTATTAACACCGCTTGTCCAGGTAGCAAGCCATATTAATCCCCTTTTATCTTTATATATATCCTGAATTAAATTATCACCAATACTTTCAGGATCAGCAGCATTATGATCGTAAACAACAAATTTATTTGTTTTGGGATTTAAAGTAATTAGACCATCTTCGTATGTACCTAATAATAAGTTGCCAGAATTATCCTCACCAATTGAAAGAACAAAATCTGTAGGTATATATTGATGACTGCCACTTTTTTTATAAACTATAAACTTGTTCTCCTTTTCATCAAACTTATTTAATCCGCCTCCAAATGTTCCCGCCCATAAAAAACCTGAATCATCTTTGAACAGACAATTAATAAAATTTTCACTAATACTATATTGGTTATTTGGGTTGGGCTGATAGCGGTAAAATTTGTTTTGAGCTAAATCAAATTTTGTAAGTCCGCCGCTTTTTGTTCCTATCCACAGAACATTTTCTTTATCATCATAAATTAACGAAGAGATAATGCTTGAACTTAAAGAGTTTTGATCTGAAGGGTTTGGGAAGTAACGAGTAAATTTTCCACTTTTTTTGTTAAATTTATTTAGACCATTTGCAGTGCCAACCCAAAGAAACCCATTTTTATCTTCGCAGATTGCATACACCTTATTGTTGCTGATAGAACTATAATCTTTTTCATCATTAACAAATCGGATAAAAACCTCATTGTTGCTGTCAAATTTATTCAGTCCGCCGTCATAAGTTCCTATCCAAAGTGTTCCCGATTTATCTTCATAGATAGAATAAATTGAATTGGCACCAAGACTTGTTGAGTCATCAGGGTTATGTTTAAATATTTTAATGTTGTAGCCATCGTATCTATTAAGTCCTTCAAGAGTGCCAATCCATAAAAAGCCCTTTTTATCCTGGGTAATGCGAGTCACTGTGTTCGCTGAGAGCCCCAACTCAGAATTAATACGTTGGAACTGAAAGTTGGGCTGGGAAAATAAATTACTTATTGAGATACAAATAATTTTTACCCACAAAAAAAAGTGTATCCTTCTTTTCATTTTGACATTTATCCACGAATAGCTTTAATTAATTTTGAAGGAGCTCTGGTGGCTGTTATCTCATTAGTCAAAACGTAAACTTTATATTTAAAAGGATCTGTGAGTGATATGTTGAGTTTAAATATGGGGGTCTCCCATTTACTATCTTGGTGAATAGTGCCTTCCACTAACGAAGAATTCACTTCAAAAAGACCTAAGGCGTTTTCAAAAACGATTTTAAAAGATCCCTTCACTGCATGAAAAACTATTGTTTGACCTTGTTGAATTTCAATTAAATCTTCTGAAGCATAGCTAAATGCTTCGTAATCTAAAGAAAGATATATATGATGTGGTTCCATTCTCCCTGCCCTCCTAAAAAATTTAAAATAGTTAATTAGATATGTACTATAAATATATTTAGTAACACGGACTTTAGTCTGTGCTGAGAATTATATTAACTAAAAATTATTTTGGGAAAAGGTTTGATACTGTATTCTGCAGGATTGAAAAGTCCGGAAACAAATCTTCTCTCAATGGTCTGATTAGTTCTGCTTTTCTGGTTGAAACGTAAAGCAGAAAAATTTAAGATGCAAGAACTTTCGATTGCGGTTTGTGAAGTGTTAATAAGTGTTAAATAATCTAATTCAGAATTGTAGTGAACAATATTTAATGAAAATTATTTTAAAAGTATCATTTTTTTTGTTTGGATAAAATCTCCCGCTTGTAATCTATAAAAATATATCCCTGTGGAAATCGCAGGAAAGGATTCCTGCGCTACATTAAAATCAATCTGATATTTTCCAGCATCTCTATATTCATTTACTAAAGTAGCAACTTCATTTCCCAATACATCATAAATTTTTAGTGTTTGATGACCGCTGGTTGGAGACTGCCAGCTTATCGTTGTACTTGGGTTAAATGGATTTGGATAATTTTGTTCTAACTTATAAGCTATTGGAGTCAAAGATTCATCTCCAACATTTACTGCATTGTCTTTTCCAATTCCGGTTAACAAAATATTTTTAATTCCGCCATTTGAATAAACTGTTAGATTTGCACTATAATTTTTAATGCTGTCGGGACTAAAATCAATCTGAATTTTACTGAATGAATAAGATTCTATAACAACAGAATTATTGTTACTTGAAAATCTTGGATCAGAAATAGTAATTGAATCAATGTTTAATTGAGCACTGCCGCTGTTAGCAATATAAATCTGGTTGGATGATGAAGCGCTAACTAAAGTTGAGTCAAACTCAACTTTAAGTGGAAGTAAATTTAACTCCGCAAACGTTGGTCGAACAGCATTTGTAGCAAAGCTGTAAATTCTATCTATAAATTCAGGATGATCTATGTAAGGGTTTCTTTTTAATTGCAGTAAAGCAATTGCATTATTTCTATTCGATTCGATTACTCCGACATTATCAAACTTATTCCATTCTCTAAAAACATCTTCCTGAGTCTGCGTAAAAAATCCGCCATAGTTAACAGGATAACGCGTAATAAAGTAAAACATTGAACGGCTTACATCACCTTTATGTATATCTCTTGGTTCAAAAACAATTTGTCCCAAATTATTATTCCCAAGTTTACTACCTCCGACTTGCCATGTAATATTTGAAACGACTTTACCAAATGGATAATTTGCTCTCATACTATTGGCAGTAACATCGGTTGGATACAAATGATAAAGATCCGATTTCATAGGTTCAGCTTCGCCAAAATTTGATTGCGGCCATGTATGCTCTGTGTTAATGCTAAAATTATTAAAAGCGTCGGTTCTATTAATATAACCAACTGCAAGTCTTCCTGTATAAACACACTCGATTGTATTCTGAGCTGCGCCCTGTCCGTTAACTCTTTGGTTATCAAATTCCATAAACATTTTATCGCGAGCTAAATTATATCCTAGCGAATTGTGATTATTAACTAAATCTGTTAATGCAGTTTTAAGTTCACTATCATATTTGTTAAATGTAGTTGCGTCATAGCTATCACCAAATTTACCGGAACCAATTAACTTAATTACTGATCCTATTGTACTATCATCACTAGTAATAAAAACTAAATCATTATCAATTACATTTTGGTCGGGATTATACTTTATCCAAACAATGCTGCTGTTATTCGAAGGAATTAATAACATTGTGTCAGATAAGCTGTAAACACTTTTAAGATTGTTAACCCTTATTTCAGAGGTTTGCTGGTTATAATTTTTTATATGAACAAAAAAGCTGTCAGCACTTCCGGTAAATGTTTGTGAGAATAAAACCGAGTCAGTGCTCATCGAAATTTGAGCATTTAAACTGGTTGCGAAAAATAGGACACTTAAAAAAATACTTTTTGTCATAAATACTATATTTTTAATGATTTAAAAATCACATAGAAATTTACAATTTAATTTCACAATTCTTATTACAGATTATAAACTTTTAAGGGGTGACGATTTTAGTTTCCTGATATTATTGCAGTTGCTTCAATTTCTATCAGCATATTTGGGTCGATTAATGATTTCACTTCAATCATTGAGGTTACGGGCTTAATATTTTTAAAGAATTCACCGTGAGCCTTTCCATATACTTCCCAAAGAGAAATATCGGTTACAAACATTCTTGTTCTAATAACATCCTTTAAAGTTGCACCGGCTTCAATTAAAGCTTTTTCAATTTTTTGTAAACAGTATTTTGTTTGAGCATAAGCATCACCAATTCCGATAACTTTATCACCTTCAACCGGTGCCGTGCCGGATATTTCAATTATATTTTCAATTCTTACAGCACGTGAGTATCCAACGATGTCTTCCCACTTAGCGTCTGATGAAATATTTTTTCGTTTCATATTTTTCCTCTTAAATATGCTATTCGTTTTTGTTCAGGAAACTTTTCTATCGCATAACGAAGCATTGTTCGCGGCATTATTTTATAATATTTTTTTAGAAACTCTTCTTCCGTTTGTAAATCACGATTACCAACTTCTCTAAGCATCCAGCCAACAGCTTTATGAATTAAATCGTGTTTATCATTCAACAATATTTCAGAAATATTTAGCGTGTCTTCAAAAAAATGCTCTCTGATAAATGCTTGAGTGGAGATGATTGAAATTCTTTTTTCCCAAAGATCTTTTGAGCCGGCAAATTTGTAGAGCTGATCTTTATCTTTATCGAGTAAGTATTCACCAATAATCTTTGGTGCAGAAAGATCAACAAGATCCCAATTATTAATGCCCTTTCGATTTTTCAAATAGAAATCATATACCGTTTTCTTCTTTTTCTCATCACCTTTTTTGAACTGATCAACCAGGATGAATGCAGCAATTAATCTTTCTTCGTGGACTTTAGATAGTATTAAAGTTTTCAAATCATCTAAAGCTAAATCATCAAATTGCCTGGCGATTGTTCTTTGTTCAGGAACTTTGATCCCATAAAAAATATCACCTTCGCCATATTGACCTTTTTCTGTTTTAAAAAATCTTCGCAGATTTAAAGCTTGTTTAGGGTTGGCTTGTTTTTGTATCTCTTTCCTGATTTCTGACAAACTCATATAGTAAACAATTTTAATGATTATAATTAGAGTGTCATCCTCTTGAAAAAGGGAATCTGTCTCTAGTTGTAAATAAAATAGATTCCCGCCTTCGCGGGAATGACGTAATGATCATTTAGTTATTTTCTTTATCCAGTCTAACATTGCTTGTAAGGCTAAGGGAGAGATTGTTTCTTCGATCTTTCCATATTCGGAAATTTTTCCACTTGTAGAAGTTTGAAAAAGATGATTTAATCCAGGAAGCATTTTGACTTCAAAATTTTTGTTGCCACCCTTGGTTAATGCCGACTCTATTGCTGACAAATTTTCTTTTGGCGGAACCTGCAAATCCTTTTCACCATTTATTGCAAGCGCAGGACATTTAACTTTTTCTAATACGGGCACTGGATTGAATCTTAAAAAGTATTTGAACCAGGGACTTGCGATCGTTTTTAACTGCATGTTCAAATAAACTTCTGGATCTCCAAGCTTGCTTTTCTCCTCTTCAGTCATTTCTGAATATTCTTTATAAAATTTATCTCTTAAATCTTTATCAAGTTTTTCATCATCAATACTATTTTTTACAATTGAAAATATTTCTCTTTGTTGTTTTAGGTTTTTCTGGATCTCTTCTTCGCTTGTTCCTTCAGCTCTTTGAATCAACTCACCTTGAAGATAGAGAATTGAATCGCCCGGAATTCCCAGTCCTGCCATCATAACAATAAAACCAACATCATCACTTTGAATAGCAGCTAATGGAGCAATCATTCCTCCTTCACTATGTCCTATCAATCCAATTTTTGTTTTATCTATTTCTTTTCTTTCTTTTAAAAATTGTACAGCAGCTAAGGCATCTCTTGCAAAATTTTCACTTGTAGCTTTTGAGTGATCACCTGTAGATTGAGCAATTCCTCTATCATCAAATCTTAAAACTGCAATTCCGTTTTTTGTCAGATAATCAGCTATAACAAGAAAAGGCTTATGTCCCAGCAGTTCTTCATTTCTATCCTGACCTCCTGAACCAGTAATCATTACAACAGCAGGAAAATTACTCCCTTCTTTGGGGAAAGTTAATGTTCCTGCAAGTACAACGTCATCGGGTTCATTCTCAAATAATATTTCTTCCGAGTTGTAAGGAAATGGTTCTTTTGGTTCCTGAGGTCGGTTTCTTCCTTCCAGTTTTTCTACTTTATTTACTGTTAAGTCTAAACTCATTCCCCCTTGAGACCACTTACCTTCAATCTTCATTTCATCATAAAAAATCTTACCGCTGTAAAACCCTTGAACAACAGGAACTTTTATAAGAATTGAATCTCCTGTAATTGTTGTACTTTCGGTTGGAATTCCCATCGCACCCTGATCGGGGCTATCCAAAGTTGATGTGTATTCTCCAGAATCATTTTTTGATAAATTAAAAACTATTGTTAGTTCCAGTGAATTTGGTAATTCAAGTTTACCAGCCCAAATACCCGCTAGGTTATTTTGCTGAGGATAAATTTGTGTTATCATTAATAAAGTTAAAAAGTATTTAAAGTATTTTTTCATTGCAGCCTCTATTAAAATAATTTTTTAATTAACCAGACTATTAAAGACAAAACTACACTTAGAATAACCATTGAGGTAATTGGGAATATAAATTTAAACCCTGGTTTATTCACAACTATGTCTCCCGGCAATTTTCCAAAGGGTATTTTTGAAATCCAGGGCCAAAGAAAACCGACAACTAAAATGATAATTCCTGCAGCAATTAATATCTTTTGAGTACTAGACATTTTTTACAATCTTACTAAAGAATTCCTCTAAAACATTGTTATAGTTAAAAGCTAATTTAGTTTTTCTAATTCTTTCTAAATTAAAATATTCAATTCGCTGTCCTTCTTTTAACTCAATTTCTGCTGGATTTAAATTTAACCTTTTCCAGAAAATGTAGTCAGTAAGATTTTCTGATGTAAATATTTTGAACAGATTAATGTCATCCAAATTTTGTAGTCCTAATTCTTCCATCATTTCACGTCGAATCGCATTTTCTGGCGTCTCTCCACTCTCTACCTTTCCCCCTGGAATATCCCACATATTAGGAAATGGAATATCAACTTTATCATCACGCAACAATAACAAAACTTCATTGTTGCTGTTAAGAAGTAATATGCCTGCGCCTATCATAGTTTTACATTATAAACTTGCTTATTTACCAAAATAAGTTTAGAATGAAGACATAAAATTCTTCTCTTTAGGGCGATTCTCATAATAAAAATTAAAAATTTTTACAGTTTCGGAACTAAATATAATCCAAATTCGTTTAGGTTTATATGATAAACAAAAAATCAAAATCAGCAATAATTATCGGCAGCGGGCTTGGTGGATTATCTACCGCTCTAAGACTTTCTACAGAAGGTTACGATGTAACCGTAATTGAAAAGCATTCCAAACCCGGCGGCAGATTAAATCAGCTTAAAATGGATGGATTTACTTTTGATGTTGGTCCATCTTTTATGAGTATGAGCTGGGAGCTTGAAGAATTATTCAAAAGCAACGGACTCAAAAATCCAATCGAGCTGGAAGAACTTGATCCGCTTTACCAGGTTTATTTTGAAGGTGAGAAAAAACCTTATCGCATATTTAAATCTCTTAATAATCTTGAAGAAGAATTTAAAGACATCGAACCAAATCTTGCAGCAAAAGTTGAAAGATATTTATCACGAGCAGGTGAATTTTTCCACGATACCGAAGACAAAGTTGTTAAATCAAATTATAAAAATGTTGTTGATTATATTTTAAAACTTACACGCGTCCCCAAGAAGCATCTCCCATACTTATTTAGAAATATGTGGAGTGAGGTTGAAAAGAATTTTGAATCAGAGCAAGTTCGTGTAATATTTTCATTGGTTGCTTTCTTTCTTGGTTCAACTCCATTTCATACTCCTGCAATTTACTCGCTTCTTAACTACACAGAAATGAAACACGATGGCTACTGGAAAGTAAAAGGAGGAATGTACAAGATTGTTGAAGAGTTGATGAAGATTTTAGAGGCACGCGGAGTAAAATTTGTTTTTGATACAGAGATTGTTGGAGTTGCAAATTCAAATGGCAAATTAAATTCTTTGCTTGATAAAAACGGTAAAACCTGGAGTGCTGATATTTTTATTTCAAATTCTGATGCTGCCTCGTTCAGAGGGCAAATCCTTGGAAGAAAGAAATTCACCGAACAAAAATTAGACAATATGGATTGGACACTAGCACCATTTACAATATATCTTGGATTAAAAGGTAAAATCGATTCGCTACAGCATCATAATTATTTTCTTGGCAGCAATTTTAGAGGTTATGCAGATAAAATTTTTACGTCTTCAATCATTCCGCAAAAACCTTATTACTATGTTAACGTATCATCCAAAACAACTCCGGAATGTGCACCTGAAGGATGCGAAAACGTTTTTATTCTTTGCCCTGTTCCTGACCGAAGATTTAAGAAAGATTGGGATGACAAAGAAGAAATCGCAAACAATATCATCAAAGATTTATCAGAGCGAACTGGGTTTGATATTCAATCTAACACTTTAGTAAAGCAAATTTATTCTCCAGTTGAGTGGGAAAATATGTTTAATCTTTACAAGGGCTCCGGTTTAGGATTAGCACACGGTATAAATCAAGTTGGGGCATTCAGACCAAAAAACAAAGACGAAGAATTTCCAAATCTATATTATGTTGGCGCATCAACAACGCCAGGCACAGGATTACCGATGGTTATCATCAGTTCAAAACTTGTTACAGATAGAATAAGGAGTGATTATGAATCTATACAATAAAACTTCCTATAAAATCGGTAAGGTTGTAACTAAAAGTTACAGCACTTCATTCAGTCTTGGTATCTCTGCATTTGCACCACAATACCGCGATGCTATTTACGGCATTTACGGTTTTGTAAGAATTGCTGATGAAATTGTCGATACGTTTCACCACGTTGATCAGAGACAGATGATGGCTAACTTTAGAAAAGAAACTGAAGAAGCTTTAGAAATCGGGATATCAACAAACCCAATATTACAAGCTTTTGTTCACACAGTTAAAGAATACAAAATTGATTTTCATTACATTGATGCATTCTTAAACAGCATGGAAATGGACCTAACAAACTCTTACTACGAACCTCAGCAATACAACGAATACATTTATGGCTCAGCAGAAGTTGTTGGATTAATGTGCTTACAAATTTTTGCTGGAAATGATAATAAATTATTTAACGATCTTGTTGCACCCGCAAGAAGTTTAGGTTCAGCTTTTCAGAAAGTAAATTTCTTAAGAGACATAAAGAGTGATATGGAAGAAAGAGAAAGAATCTATCTGCCTGGCGTAAATCATGCAATTAAAATAGATGACATGCATAAACAAGATTTAGAAAAAGAAATTGAACTGGAATTTAAAAATGCTTTAGAAGGAATTAAGAAATTACCGGTTGGAGTAAAACTCGGAGTTTATTCAGCATATCTTTATTACCAGGGCTTATTTAAGAAAATAAAAAAATTAAAAGTCAAAGAATTGATGAAGCAGCGAGTACGTGTATCCAATACAACTAAGCTGGCTCTATTAATTAGGGGCTTACTTGAAATAAAAGTTTTTAAGTTAACCTGAAACAAAATTAAATTTTAATTAAGTTGCCGGTATAATTACCGGCTTTTGTTTTATATGAGCACATACTTACTGATAAACATACTAATCATATTTTTTCCTCTGGTTTTATCATTCGATAAAAATTTAATGTTCTATAAAAAGGTTCCTTATGTTTTGCAGTCAATAGCTTTCATAAGCACGGCTTATATTGTCTGGGATGTGATTGCTACGGAACGCGGTGATTGGGCTTTTAATCCTGAGCATTTGATTGGATTTTATATTTTGGATTTACCACTTGAAGAAATTTTATTTTTTATCACTGTTCCCTATGCCTGTATTTTTATTTTCGAGACAGTTTCATTTTACGTTAAGGAAGTGAAATTTAATTTCAATAATAAATTATTCTTAATTTCTGCTGTTTTACTGATTATATTCGGAATAATTTTTTATAATCAGAACTACACATTTACGGTTTCAATATTTACTGCAGCTTTTTTTATCGGAGCAATTTTGTTTAATAAATACTTACTGGCATCAAGAAATTTTTGGATAACAATGCTTATAAGTTTTTTACCGTTTCTTATCGTCAATTACTTTCTCACTTCAATTCCTGTTGTGACCTACAACGATGCTGCTTTCAGTGCAATGAGATTTATAACTATTCCTTATGAAGATTTTCTTTATTCATTCTCAATGATTTCTTTGTGGATCCTCTTTTATGAGTTAGCAAAGGAAAAGAAAAAGTGAAAAAGAAGATTTGCGTTATTGGCGCAGGACTTGGCGGATTATCTGCAGCAATAAGGCTTGCTAACAAAGGTTTTGAAGTCGATCTTTATGAACAGAACAGTACGCCCGGCGGTAAAGCTGGTGAAATAAAAGAAATGGGTTATCGATTTGACACCGGTCCATCTCTCTTAACAATGCCGCAGGTTATAAAGGATTTATTTTCTGAATGCGGAGAAAATATTGATGATTACCTAAGCATTAACCGATTAGAATTAATTTGTAAATACTTTTATCCAGATGGCTCAATCTTAAATGGGTATTCCGATCAAGATAAGTTTGGAAAAGAAATAGATGAAAAAACTTCTGATAGTTCTGCCTCATTAAATAAATATCTTACTTACTGTAAAACGATATATGAATTAGCCGGTGATTTATTTCTAACTAAAGACCCTTCAAGTATTTCAACTTATTTGAATTCCAAAGCCCTAAAAACTTTATTAAACGTTGGTAAGATTGATCCGTTCCGAACGATAAATAAAGCGAATGAAAGTTTCTTTAAAGATCAACGACTTGTTCAACTGTTTAACCGATATGCAACATATAATGGTTCAAATCCATATTTAGCACCTGCGACTTTAAATATTATTCCTCATGTTGAGTATAACCAAGGAAGTTTTATTACTGTTGGTGGAATTTATTCAATATCAAAGGCACTCAGTAAATTAGCTGAGAAAAAAGGTGTTAATATTTTCTTAAACCAAAAAGTTGATGAAATCATTCTAGAGAAAAAGGAAGTAAAGGCAATCAAGGTTAATGATAAGATTATAAAGTATGATAAGATAATTTCTAATGTCGATGTGAACTTTACTTTTAAAAATCTGATAAAGAATTTTGAAAGTCGTGAATCTAAAAGATATGAAAAGAAACCTCCCTCATTTTCAGGTTTAGTATTTTATTGGGGAATCAAAAAAGAATTTCCGGAGCTTGAAACACATAACATTCTTTTTTCCAAGGATTATAAAAAAGAGTTTGATGATTTATTTGAAAATAAAACGATTCACAATGATCCCACAGTTTATATTTATATTTCATCAAAGCTTAATAAAGACGATGCACCATCAGAAAAAGAAAACTGGTTTGTAATGGTTAATGCTCCACATATTCAAGATCAGAATTGGGATAGCGAAGTTAAGTCTGCACGAAAGAATGTAGTTAAAAAAATAAATAATTTTTTTAAAACAGATATTGAGAGTTTAATAGAGTTTGAAAAAATTATGTCTCCAGTCGATATTCAAGACAGAACTGGAAGTTATCTCGGCAGCATTTACGGCATTTCATCAAACGATAAATTTGCAGCGTTTATGAGGCAATCCAATAAATCAAAAACTATAAAAAATCTTTACTTTTGCGGCGGCAGTGCGCATCCTGGCGGCGGAATTCCGCTGGTTATCTTATCAGGTAAAATTGTTTCAGATATAATTGAAAGCGAATATCAATGATGATTAAAGCTGATCATAAGCAATGGGCTGAGTTTGTTTTTGATATTTATCTTAGAAGACTATTAAAAAAATCATTCTATGAATTTAGAATAATTAATGAACTACCTGCTTTCGATCACTCCAAAAGTATTATTGTAACTCCAAATCATTTTTCCTGGTGGGATGGTTTTTTTATTTACTGGGCTAACAAAAAACTATTTAGCAGAAAACTTTATGTGCTTATGCTTGAAGAGCAGCTAAAGCGATATTGGTTCTTTAAAAAACTTGGATGTTATTCAATTGATTTAAATGATAGCCGCAAAATGATTGTATCTCTAAAGTACACAATGGATTTGCTTTTAAAATCAAATAACCTTGTTACAATTTATCCCCAAGGTGAAATACAGGCTTACGATGAAAAACATATTGTATTAAAAGAAGGTCTCGATTTTATTGCAAAGAAAAGTGCAGTCGATTTTCACATTTTACCGATTGCATTCAAAATCCATTATGCTAATGAAAGATTGCCAATTGTATATGCGCGATTTGGAAAATTATTAAACTCAAAAGATGCTGCTGAAAATCCACAATTATTTAAAGATGAGTTTATAAATAATCTTGCTCGGATTAATTCTGAATACTCCACATCAAACTTTAAAAGTATTTTGTAAACAATGTTTATAATATTATTAATATCGTTGAGCGTCTTTAGCGTTATCTCAATCTATAATCTTTTCACAGCTCCCGAATTAAAAAGAGTGACTCAGCCTTCAGATAATCGAAGTTTCGTCTCGGTTTTAATTCCAGCAAGAAATGAAGAAAGAAATATTGAAAAATGTATTAAAGGTATTTTGGTTCAAGATTATCAAGACAAAGAAATTATAGTGCTTGATGATAATTCCACAGATAATACCTATAATCTCGCTTCGTCCTTTGTTACGAGCGATGTAAAAGTTTTAAAAGGCAAACAACTTCTAACTGATTGGCTTGGTAAAAATTGGGCTTGTCATCAGCTTGCACAAGAAGCTAAAGGTGACTATTTACTTTTTGTAGATGCTGATGTTGAGCTTACTCCAGAGGTTATTTCATCTGCCGTTTATGAATTGGAGAAATCAAACGTTACTCTGCTTTCAATTTTTCCAACGCAAATTATCAAATCATTTGGTGAGCATTTAATTGTTCCGCTTATGAATTGGCTGCTTTTAACTTTTCTGCCATTAAGATTTGTTTATAGCTCTTCCAGTAAAGCTATCGTTGCTGCAAACGGACAGTTTATGCTTTGGAGAAAAGACGATTACTTTAAAATCGGCGGTAACGAAAAAGTGAAAAACAAAGTTGTTGAAGATATGGAGCTCGCAAGATTAGCAAAGCAGAATAAATTAAAAGTTAAAACAATGTTAGGCGGTAAATTAGTTTTTTGCAGAATGTATGAATCATTTAATCAAGCTTATAATGGATTTACCAAAAATTTTTTTGCTGGATTTTTGTTGCCCTCATTTTCATTCTTGACTATCATACTGTTTCTGTTGATTGCTTTTGTATTACCATTTATATTTTTAATGCCGCCTGTTTATTCATTTATCCTGATCGCACTTATTTTGATAACGAGAATATCTGTTTCTATTGCGAGTAATCAAAACTTTTTTATTAATGTTTTACTTCATCCAGTTCAAATGCTGTTTATGTTTTGGATAGGAATAATTTCTTTAATTAAGTTTAAAACAAAAAAGTTAGTATGGAAGCAAAGAAAATTATAATATCAAATAAAGAGATCACTTTCCTTTATATTATTTTCTTTGTAGGAATCGTTGGTCATCTATATGATCCATTACGGAATCTTATGCTGTTATTAACTCCGGCAACATTACTTCTTACCGGACTAATTGTTTTATTTTATTCATATAAATCTTCCACCAATAATTTTTTACTATGGGCTGCTTTTACTTACATAGTTACTTTCATATTAGAAGTAGTCGGAGTTAAAACGGGATTGATTTTTGGCCAATATAATTATGGTTCAACTTTAGGAATAAAATTATTTGAAGTGCCTTTAATAATAGGATTTAACTGGGTTTTTGTAATTCTTGGATCTATCGCCATTTCAAGGTTAATGACGAGTAATATTTTTCTATCCTCAATAATTTCTGCTTTTATCGCTTTTATTTTTGATCTGATACTCGAACCGATTGCAATCAAACTTGATTATTGGTCATGGTCTGAAGGAATAATTCCAATACAAAATTATTTAGCATGGTTTGTTATTGCTTTAATTTCTGCTTTAGGATTTAATTATCTAAAGGTTGAAGTGAATTCAAAAACATCTTTACATTACCTCGTAGTTCAATTTATATTTTTTGTAACACTTCTAATTTTTTATCGATGAGATTGATATGGGAATATTTATAGCATTTATAATAATTAGCATTTGGGTATCACATCTTACTTGTTCATTATTATATGTGAATGTTGATTTTACAAATCCAATTTTTTATTTGCATATTCTCCTGCAGG
>Ga0172373_10004771_pt1 | contig 18897 bp, 20 predicted proteins | sample Lak10m_2_FD_114546 | JGI IMG/M metagenome (GOLD analysis project Ga0172373, IMG submission 114546) | Freshwater microbial communities from Kabuno Bay, South-Kivu, Congo - kab_092012_10m | ecosystem: Environmental > Aquatic > Freshwater > Lake | place: Democratic Republic of the Congo...
CGGGAAGCCCGGTGATTGGGAAGATAATCCGCTGTTTCTGGTCGGATTCAGACAAAAATCCGGCCAAGAATGGCAATTTGCAAAACACGAAGCTCCGAACGATGGCTTGTTCAGGGCTTCCCTTGATGGTCATGTTGCCTGTTGCCTCATAGCGCCCGCTGCCATTGGGCTTGATGCTGACCGACTCGAAATTTGCAGTTTTGAATTGTTCGATGTTGAACCAGCCCCTGGATCTCACTGCCTCATCGGCATCCGGGTTGTCGGCGTCTATGCTCGCCATTTCTATCCTGATCCGGGCTTTGGTCGCATCGGGACGGCCTGGATCAAAAGCGATCTGAGCATCGAATTTACCGAATTTCCCTTCGATCGGTACTCCCATTTGCTTTGAAACGAAGGTAATGCTGCTCATATCCGTGTGCAACCGGCCAAACTCCATGGCGTGGCAGGCCGCAGATGTCATGGCCATGGCGGCGACCAACAGAATCCTCATTCTTTACATTTCTCCGTTTTCGAAGCATTTGCAAACAACTGTGCTCATTACGAACCGCAAAAACCGGTGCGGTTGTCCTCATGAGCCAGCTGGAATGAGGGTTTAAGCAAGGAGGGTGCCAAGAAAGATTCGCCCCGCCCGCCGGATCATCAGGGGGCAGGGGCGCGTGCGAGTTGGTTCAGGATTCGGCAAAACACCACGAGCAGCCGCAAAACCTCACGGGTATGGCGATATTCTTTTAATCCAGTGCCGGGGGCGCAACCTTGAGCACTTCTTCTATCGTTGTTAGCCCGGCTGCAATTTTTTCTGCGCCGCTAAGGCGTAGCGGCTTCATGCCTTCCTTGTATGCCTGAGCCTTTATTTTGCCGAGGTCGGCATCTTTGGTGATGAGTTTTTTCAGGCCAGGCGTCATCGGCAGCATCTCATAGAGGCCGGTGCGCCCCTTGTAGCCGGTCATGCGGCATTCCAGACAGCCTACTGCCACATTGCTCGTTGCTGGTTTGGTTGTCTGCCAGGGCGCAACCAGATCTTGCCATGCGGCTTCGTTAACCTCGCTTTTGGTCTTGCACAGCGGGCATAATGTTCTGACCAGCCGCTGCGCCATCACGCCGAGCAGCGAGGCGTTTAGCAGGTAGGGCGGTACGCCAAGGTCGAGCAGGCGGCTAACTGCGGCAGGAGCGTCGTTGGTGTGCAGGGTCGACAGTACCAGGTGCCCGGTAAGCGAGGCCTGAATGGCCATTTCAGCGGTTCCCATGTCGCGGATTTCGCCCACCATGATGATATCCGGATCCTGGCGCAGCAATGTGCGTATCCCGTCTGCAAACGTCAGGCCGATGTTTTGCTGCACCTGCATCTGGTTGAATGTCGGTTCTATCATTTCGATCGGCTCTTCCACCGTGCACACGTTGACCTCAGGTGTGGCGAGCTGCTTGAGCGTGGAGTAGAGCGTGGTGGTTTTGCCCGACCCTGTCGGCCCGGTGACGAGGATGATACCGTTGGGTTGTTTGACCCAGCTGTCCCACATCCCGGCGTGCTCTCTGGAAAATCCCAGCTCGGCAAAGTCCTTGACCAGAATGTCCGGGTTGAAAATCCGCATTACCAGCTTTTCGCCGAAGGCGGTCGGCATGGTCGACAGGCGCAACTCGATTTCTTCGCCTTCGGTGGTCAGGGTTTTCAGGCGGCCATCCTGCGGACGGCGCTTTTCCACCATGTCCATACGGCCCAGCAGCTTGATGCGACTGGTGATGGCGTTCATGATGGTGGACGGCAACTGATACACCTGATGCAGCACGCCGTCGATACGAAAACGAACCAAACCGATATCCCGGCGTGGCTCCAGATGAATGTCCGATGCGCCTTGTTCGAAGGCGTACTTGAACAGCCAGTCCACAATATTGACCACGTGCTGCTCGTTGGCATCGAGGTTTTTGTTCTTCCCCAGTTCGACCAGTTGCTCGAAATTCTGTACGCCGACAATCTGGCCGGCTTTGGCCTCGTTGGCCAGATTTACCGAGGTGGCCAGGCTGTAGACTTCTGGCAGGTAGCGGTTGATTTCCAGCGGGTTTGCCAGCACCAGGGTGATGCGGATGTTGATCATGCGCTCGAGGTCGCCGACCCAGTCCGTCAGGTAGGGCTCGGCCGTGGCGATGACTACTTCGCTGCCGCTGACTTTTACCGGCATGATCTTGAGGCGGTCGGCATAGGCTTTGGACACGATGCCGGCGATCGCACCAAAATTCAGCTGCAATGGATCGATATGGAAATAGGCCAGCCCAACCTTCTCGGCCAGCCATTCGGTCAGCATCTCAACGGTCAGTGGCCGGTGTGGAGAGCGCATGCTCTTCCATTTCTGGTTGCCCAGGATAACCAGCGGGTGCAGGCTGGAATGGGCGTTCTTGTGATCCTGATAAAGTCGCTCGGCGTCCTCCTTGGGCACCATGCCATCCTGAACCAGATAGCGCAGAATCTCGCCAATGGTGATCTTGTGCTCATGGGTTTTTCCGGCGCTGTCTTTGCTCATGGCACGAATCTCATGGAAAGGTCGATGGCTCGTATGTCCTTGGTCAGGCTGCCGACGGAGATGCGGTGGACGCCGGTTTCTGCCACCGCGCGTATCGTGTCGAGAGTGATGCCCCCCGATGCCTCCAGGACGGCACGGCCCGCTGCGAGGCGGACGGCTTCGCGCAGTTGAGGCAGATCGAAATTATCCAGCAGAATCAGCCCGGCCCCTGCCGTCAGAGCGGTCTGCAGTTCATCCAGGCTTTCCACTTCTATCTGGATCGGGACTCCGGCCTTCAGTGATTCCGCCGCGGCCAGTGCTTGCCGGATTCCGCCGGCGGCGGCGATATGGTTTTCCTTGATCAGAATGCCGTCGAACAGCCCGATGCGCTGGTTTGTCCCGCCGCCTATCGTGACAGCGTACTTTTGTGCGAGCCGCAGCCCCGGCAGGGTTTTGCGGGTATCCATCACTGTGGCGCAGGTACCGGCGATGGCATCGACGTATTGGCGGGTCAGGGTGGCCGTGGCGGAAAGGGTTTGCAGCAGATTGAGCGCTGAACGTTCGGCTGTGAGCAGGCTGCGGGCATTGCCGCGAACGGTGCACAGAATCTGGCCGGGCCGGACGCGTGCGCCCTCGGCTGCCTGCCAGGAAATCTGCACTGACGGGTCCAACTGGCGGAAGCAGGCCTCGAACCACGCGCTTCCGCACAGCACCGCATGTTCCCTGCTGACGACGCTGGCGATCGCAGTCCGGGAATCCGGAACCAGCGATGCCGTAAGGTCGCCGTTACCGATATCTTCGGCCAGCGCTATGGCAACTTGTCGGGCAATCACATCGTCGGGAGGCAGCATTCGTGCATTATAATGCGTGCTTATCTGATTTAACTTTCCTGATTGATATGAAGCTTTACACTACCGCGGGCAGTCCATACGCACGCAAGGTCCGTATCGTTCTCGCCGAAAAGCGCATCGATTGCGAAATTGTCATGCTGGCCGTCATTTCCGATCCGGATTCCCCCTTGCCTGCGGTGAACCCGCTCGGCAAGGTTCCCGCGCTGGAGCTGGATGACGGCACCGGTCTCTACGATTCGCCGGTGATCTGTGAATATCTGGATGGCAAAAATCCGGTGGCACATCTGATCCCTCAGTCCAAGCGCATTGAAACCAAGCGCTGGGAAGCGCTGGCCGATGGCGTGTGCGATGCCACCGTGGCCATCGTCATGGAGGGGCGCCGTGCCCCGGACAAGCAGGATGCTGCTGTCGTCGAGCGTCAGAAACTCAAGGTCGAACGCGGCCTGAAAGTGCTGGCGGACGACCTTGGCGACAGCAAGTGGTGTCTGGGCGAAGCCTTCAGCCTTGCCGATATTTCACTGGGCGTGATGCTGGGCTACCTGAATCTGCGCATGCCCGAACTGGATTGGCAGACGCAGTATCCCAACCTTGCCAGGCTGTACGAACAGGTCATGCTGCGGCCTTCCTTCCAGAACACCGTCCCACCCGGCTAGCATCCGGGTGCCAGGGGCTTTGTACGCCCGTTACCAGCGCGCCATGGACATCGACTACGTGCAGGGTTATCACATAGGCATGCCGCGCTCTCGCATCTGACCTCTTTAAGGCCGCATTAAGAATCGGGGTCTAAAGTTCACCCTACCGTAAACCCACGGAGGTGAACCATGCAAACCCTGACCTATCGCAGACAAAAGGTCTACGACCCGATCCTGCGCATTATCCACGCCTGGAATGGCCTGATTATCCTGTTTCTGATGGCGACGGTCTGGCTGTCCGAGCTGTTCGAGCGCGGTGTCGGCGAAGACACGCTGTGGACCATGCACGTCTATCTGGGCTACGCACTGGTTTCCGGCATTGTTGCCCGGCTGATATGGGGTATCGTCGGTCCAGCGCATGCACGTTTTATCGATATGTGGCATCCCGCCGCCTGGTGGGATGCCGTGCGCAATTTCAATTTCAGATTCTCGCATCGCATCGGCCATGACAGGCTTGCCAGTGGTGCGTATCTACTGGTGTATGTGCTGCTTGCCGTCATGGCCGTAACCGGCCTGAGCCTGGCTGCCATCGAGCACGGCATGGGGCCGCTGGACGCCTGGATCGGCGACATGCCGTGGCTCAAGCATACGTTCGAAGAACCGCACGAATTCATCTACAACCTGCTGATCGGTTTTGTCGTGGTGCATATTGCCGCACTGATCTGGCACGAACTGAAAGACCGCATCCCGCTCGCGCAGGCCATGGTGAGCGGCTACCAATACCAACTTGACCACGTAGAAGGAGAAGACCATGCATAAGACACTTGCACTTTCGGCGCTGTTATTGAGTTTTAACGTGCACGCCGCCACATCGCTGGACTTGCTGAAGCAGTACGAAGCCCAGGCTAAACAGGAGAACGCCGCTTTTACCGGATTCTCGGCTGAGCGCGGGGCTAATTTTTTCAAGACGGAGCGCACCCACAGTGACGGCAAACAGGTCAGTTGCGCCACCTGCCACACCGCCGACCCGCGCAATCAGGGCAAGACGCGCGCCAACAAGGTGATCGAGCCGATGGCACCCGTCGCCAATGCCCAGCGCTTTACCGATCAGGCCAAGGTCGAGAAGTGGTTTGGCCGCAACTGCAAGGATGTGCTGGAGCGAGCCTGCACCGCGCAGGAAAAAGGCGATTTCATCCAGTATCTGGTTAATGTGAAATAGGAGCGACTATCATGAAAAAGTGGATGCAATTCTTGATTCTTACCGTTGGGGTGACTTCCGCCGGCGCCTTGCTGGCAAGTGGCGGCATGGGCGAGCGCGGCGAAGGCGGGAGCCGCCAGATGCCGCCGGTCGCCAATGCCAAGTGGAAAGCCGAATGTGCGGGTTGCCACATGCTCTACCATCCCGGACTGTTGCCCGAGAAGTCCTGGCAAAAAATGATGGGCGGGCTGGACAAGCACTTTGGCGAAAACGCCGAACTGGATGCTGCGACACGCGACGAGATTCTGCGGTTCCTGGTCGCTAACAGCGCCGACAAGCAGGACAACCGTCGATCCAAACGCATCAATCAGTCGATCCCGGCCAATGCCGTGCCGTTACGCATCAGCGAGACCGATTACTTTGTCGCCAAACACGACGAAGTGTCGCCCGCGACCTTCAAGCGCAAGAGCATCGGCAGCGCGGCCAACTGCATTGCCTGCCACAAGAATGCGGACAAGGGCGATTTTTCCGAGTCGCAAATCAAGATTCCGCGGTAAGATTTACGCATGCGAGTTTTATTGGTCGAAGATGACGCCCTGCTGGGCGACGGCATAAGGGCCGGCCTCAAGCAGGCTGGCTTTGCCGTCGATTGGGCGCGCGACGGGCATGCCGGGCAATTGGCGCTGGAAACCGAGGAGTACGCCTTACTGGTGCTCGATCTCGGCCTGCCCAGACTGTCCGGCATGGAACTGCTCAAATGGCTGCGCGCGCGCGGCAACAAGCTGCCGGTGCTCATTCTTACTGCGCGTGATACCGTACCCGACCGTGTCGGCGGGTTGGATGCCGGCGCCGATGACTACCTGATCAAGCCGTTCGACCTGGATGAACTGATCGCCCGCCTGCGTGCCTTGCTGCGGCGCAGTGGCGGGCAGGCAGCGCCGCTGCTGCAGCATGGCGGCATCGCGCTCGATCCTGCTGCGCATCAGGTTTACAGGGACGGACAACCGGTAGAACTTTCCGCGCGGGAGTTTACCCTGCTGCACGAACTGCTGTTGCATGCCGGCCGCGTGCAGTCGCGCGAGCAGCTGGAACAGCGTCTTTATGGCTGGGGGGAAGAGGTGGAAAGCAACTCGGTCGAGGTGCATATCCACCACCTGCGCAAAAAACTGGGTAACGACCTCATTCGTACGCTGCGTGGCGTCGGATACGTGATCGACAAGTGATGAATTCGCTGCGCGTCCGCTTGATTGTGCTGTTGTCCGTCGCCCTCGGTGTGGTATGGGGAGTTGCGGCGTGGTTCAGCCATTACGAGGCGCGGCACGAGGTCGACGAGCTGTTCGATGCGCAGCTGGCGCAGTCGGCGCGGGTATTGCTGGGCACGGCGAGGCACGAACTGCACGAACGGATAGAGCACGATAGCGACGAACCCCGCGTCGCGCATGCCTATGAACAGAAGCAGGCCTTCCAGATCTGGAGCGAGGAGGGCTTGTTGCTGCGTTCAGCGACAGCCCCGGTTTCTGCCCTGGGCGGTACCGAAGAAGGGTATGGCGAAGCCGTCATCAATGGCGAGCCTTGGCGTGTGCTCACGCGCTGGGACAAGCATCGCGAATTCATGATTCAGGTGGCCGAGCCGCTGGCTTCGCGCGAGAAGTTGGCGCGCCATATTGCGCTCAAGATGCTCTTGCCTTCGCTGTTGGCTCTGCCGGTGCTGGCGCTGCTGATCTGGTTTGCGGTCGGCGCCGGCTTGAAGCCCTTGCAGCAGCTCAAACGCGAGGTCAAGCAGCGTACTGCCGAACGGCTGGAACCCGTTGCTGCGGTTGGCGTGCCGGATGAAGTTGCTCCGCTGACGCAGGCGCTCAACGATTTGTTCGCCAGATTGCAGCATGCGTTCGACAACGAGCGCCGATTTACCGCCGATGCCGCTCACGAACTGCGCACGCCGCTTGCTGCGCTCAAGACTCAGGCGCAAGTCGCCATGCGTTCAGTCGACGACGGCGAGCGTAAAACCGCGCTGGAAAACGTGCTGCGCGGTGTCGACCGCACCACGCATCTGGTGGCGCAACTGCTTACGCTGGCCCGCCTCGATCCCGAGGCTGCGATGACTGCACACCTTGTCGTCGACCTGCACAGACTCTGCGCGGAAACCATCGCCGAACTAGCGCCTGCCGCACAAGCCAGGCATATCGAACTTACGCTGGAAGCTGCTGCGGATTGCAGTATTTCCGGCAACGACGCGCAGCTCGCCGTCCTGCTGCGCAACCTGGTCGACAATGCCATCCGGTACACTCCGGCAGGCGGCCGGGTCACCGTTTCGCTGGCGCCGCGCGAGGATGGCACTGTGCTGGAGGTCAGCGACACCGGTCCCGGCATTCCCGAGCAGGAAAAGCAACAGGTGCTGGAGCGTTTTTACCGGATACCCGGTAGCGCGGCCGAAGGCAGCGGGCTGGGGCTTTCCATCGTACGCCGCATTGCCGAGCTGCATGGAGCGGAACTGGAACTGAGGAATGGTGCCGGCGGCAGCGGCCTGGCGGTCAGGGTAGTGTTCGGGAGATAGCGGGCATGTGCCCGGGTGCCTTGTGTTGCAGGCAGACTACGAGCCGTTGTTCAGCAGGGTTTTGCGGATTTCTTCCAGTTGCAGGCGTGCCTGGTGCAGCCGTGCGTTAAGTTCCTTGACCATGTCGAAATGGTCGTTATGCGTTTCATAGGCCAGGCGGTGCCCCATCTGCTGAACGACGGAGAGCAGTTCGGTGAGCTCCTCGATGGTTTCGCGCCGCTCTCCGGCTGCCGATTCGTCGGGTTTGCGTCTTTCCCCCATGGGCGGTATGACTGAATTCATTGGTACCCTTTTTCTTAGCGAATGACCGACTGCTACCGGCTTCGCGCCGGAGACCAACAGGACAAAACGACCTGCCGATCCGCGATCATTGTACCCCGATCTTGCAGGTTGCCAATATAGGAAAAAATTCTACTGTCCATAGGATTTTTCCTACAGGCTATGGTCTGCCGGCGGCATCCTGCGACCTGGAGGATGGCAAATTGTCCTGTCTGCTTTAGAATGTCGGCACGACACTGATAGCCGAATATGATGCCAATGCGATTTTTGTATAAATGTGGTTTTGCTGTCGCCCTGATGGCTGGCCTGACCACACCTTCCGCAGCTGGCGAGTATCACCTGGGCGAAGGATATACGGTTGGCAACATCAACATTGCCGGCTACGTCAATCTGGTAGTGGAAGCACCGCACGACGGCAAAACCGAGGTGGTCGGCGACGATCTCAGCCTGTTCGTCAGCGGACGCTTCAACAAATATTTCAACCCGTTTTTCGAGGCAGAGGTGACCGGGGCCACCCTCTGGCGTGAAAGCAGCACCCTGCTGGCCGACAATAATCCCGATTTCGTGCTGGAGAGGTTGTACAACGACAGCAATCTCACCGAGAACCTGACGCTGCGTATCGGCAAGATGCTGACCCCGATAGGGGAGTGGAACACCATCCATGCGGCTCCGCTGGTGTGGACCACGACACGGCCGATGACGACTTTCCGCGGTTTTCCCGAATACACTTCCGGCCTGGCATTGAATTATTCACCCCAGAACGGCAAGTTGCCGGAGATTCAGCTGTTCTGGCAACCGGACGGTGAACTCCAGCCCAAACCGGATAATCGGGTGACACGCGAATATCTGCATACGGCCGGCATCCACCTCAACTGGGCCAACGGGCTGACCGACAAGCTGGGTATTTCGCTGCAGCATGCCGATGTCAACAATTCTGACGAGACCCAGACCCTGGTCGGGCTGAATTTCAGAAAGACTCTTGGAAGGCTGCAGTTCGAAACCGAGGCGACGTATGCCCATATCGACGGCCGCAATCCTGCGCGGGCAAGGGATGACGAATGGGGCGCCTATGTGCTCGGCGGCTACGCGATCAACGACAAGTGGTCGGCAATGGCGCGCTATGAGAGCTTTGCTGCGCGCGAAGTGAATCAGGGCTCCCGTAATGCGTTGCTCGGACTGAGCTGGCGGCCTGATCCGGCGATTGCGTGGAAGCTCGAATACGTCAAGCAGGAGGGTGCCAGACTGGATATCGGCACCGGTCTTTACGCTTCTTTTTCGGTGTTGTTTTAGCCATGCGGACGCCGATTCTGATCGTGTTGGCCCTGGCTCTCGGTTGGAGCGAACCCGGCCGTACCGAAGAACTGCTGGTGATTGCCAATCCGAGTGTCACGGCAGCCAGCCTTTCGTCGGATGAGCTGGCTGCGATTTACCTGCTCAAGACCACTTCATGGCAGGATGGCGGTAGCATCGTTCCGGTCAATCGCGAGGCGGCCAGCAGTGCGCGAACCGTGTTCTCGGATGCGGTTCTGCGCCATCCGCCGAATGCCCTCAATGCCTACTGGAATCAGATGCACTTCAAGGGGAAGGTGCCGCCGTTGGTTCAGGAATCCGACCAGGCCGTACTCGCCTTCGTGCAGAAAGTGCCCGGGGCGATCGGCTACATCAGTGCCTCGGTTGTGCCGCAAAGCGTCAAGGTGCTGACAAGGCTGCCATGAACGCCTGGCTTGCGCAGTCGATCGGCCGCAAGCTGCTGGCCTCGTTCGTGGGAATTTTCTTTGTCACCTACCTGCTGACCGCGATTTTCGTTTTTACCAGCGTACATAGCTCGATGCTACGGTCGGAGGGTGTGGCGCTGACCCATCTGTCCAACCAGAAAATAGAGCTGATTTCGAGCTACATGGAGAGCACCGCGATCAATCTGCATGCCTGGTCGCAGTTGGAAGTCATGAACGACCTGATCTCCGGCGATGTGGACAAGCGGGTGGCGCGGACTCTTGCCAATCTCAAGGCGCAATATGCATTGAGCGGCGAAATCTATGCGTTTGATGCGCAAAACAGGCTGATGGCTTCTTCCGAGGCGCAGGCCATCAATGCCGAGCTGCCGGCGATCTGGGCAAGCAACGGCAAAGAGCCGGTTTTTATCGACAAGCATGCCAATCCGCTGGGAAAAGCGCCGGTCGTGGCGCTGAGCGTCGGCATGAATGCGAGCTTCGCGCCGGACTTCAGGATAGGCACGCTGGTTGTGGTATTGCCGTGGTCGGCGGTTGAAAAGCTGCTTGCCGGCGGCAAGCAACGCATTCTGCTCTACCGCGACGAGTCTCCCGTTCTGCTGTCGGCGGGGACAAGCGAGGCGCGCATCGAGGCGGGCGAAATGCAGGCGCTGATCGGTCGCCAGCCCGAGCTTGCACTTAGCTCGGTGCGCTATGTGGCGGGCTATTCGGAAAGCTATCATCCGCTGCTCAAGGACTGGCATGTGGTCGCCCTGCAGGAAGCCAGTGCGGCTTATCAGCCCATCAGGAAGGTGGCATTCCAGCTGATCGGCCTGGGCCTGGTGCTGGCTATCCCCATTGTCTGGGCCATCGGCTGGCTGTCGCATAAACTGACCGGACCGGTGGAGGCTCTGACGCGCGTGGTGTCAGGGATTACCAGCTCCGGGGATCTATCCCGGCGCGCAGAGATCGAAGCGCAGGACGAGCTGGGCACCCTGGCATTGGCCTTTAACGGTATGGCGGAAAATCTGCAGCGTACGTCGCAGGACCGGGAAAAGTTTGTCGCAGAGCTGGAACTGCTGAACAAGACGCTCGAGCAGCGAGTGCATGAGCGCACACAGGCGCTGGCGGCTACGAACTCGGAGCTAACGAGTGCGATCGATAACCTGAAAGCCGCCCAGAGCCAGCTGGTGCATTCCGAAAAAATGGCATCGCTCGGCCAGCTGGTGGCGGGGGTCGCGCACGAACTCAACAACCCGATCGGATTCATCTATGCCAATTTCCCGCATCTGGAGGACTACACCAATGATTTGATCGGCTTGATCGAAGAGTTGCGCCGGCTTCCGCTGGACGAAGCACAGAAGGCGGCGCTCGAACAGAAAATCAGGGCGATCGACCTCGAGTTCATCAAGGAAGACACGCTCAAGATCATCCGTAGCGGCAAATCCGGGGCCTCGCGCATCAAGGAGATCGTTTCTTCGCTGCGCAGTTTTTCAAGGCTGGACGAAGCCGAGTTGAAAAGCGTGATTTTGGAAGACGGTATCAACGACACGCTGGCGATTCTGCATCATCACATCAAGAACCGGGTCGAGGTGAGCAAGGATTTCCAGCTTAATCAGCCGGTACTGTGCCGTGCCGGTCAAATCAATCAGGTGTTCATGAACATCATCTACAACGCCATACAGGCGATAGAAGGGCCTGGCAGCGTTTGCATCGCAACCTGGCAAGAGGGTGAGTTTGCCGTCATTAGCGTGGAAGATAGCGGCAAAGGCATTCCTCCGGACGTGATCGGGAAAATCTTCGATCCGTTCTTCACCACCAAGAAGATCGGCGAGGGCACTGGCCTGGGGCTGTCGATCTCCTACGGCATTGTGGAAAAGCATGGCGGACGAATCGATGTTACAAGCGAAGTGGGGAAGGGCACGAAATTTACCATACGTATCCGTATGACCCCAGAACCTGAACAAGTGTCCAGCTGAGACCTAAAGCAAAATGGAACAAGAAAAGTTCAGGCTTTTGTTCATTGACGACGAAGCGGATATTCTCGATAGTCTCAAGCGCACGTTCCGGCGCGATTATGAGGTCTTTACGGCTAATTCTGGGACTGATGGCATCGAACTGCTCAAGACCGAGAAATTCGACCTGATCATTTCCGATCAGCGCATGCCGGATATTACCGGTGACGCGGTGCTGAAGTTTGCCATGCAGGCGCAGCCCGAAGCGATACGTATTCTGCTGACCGGCTATTCGGACATGGAGTCGCTGGTGCGCTGCGTCAATGAGGCCGGAATCTACAAGTACATCAGCAAACCATGGGAACCCGAGAATTTGCGGCTGACCGTGGTACGCGCGCTGGAAAGCCTGAGCTTGCAGCGCCAGCTCAAAGTAGCTGCCGCGCATCTGAAAAAAGCTTATCTGGATGCGGTGACCATGCTGTCGGTCGCCTGCGAAGGCAAGGACGAGGATACGGGTTACCATGTGCGCCGCGTACAGTGCTATACCGAGGCGCTGGCCGTTGAAATGGGCATGCCGCAGGATGCCGCCGAGCATATGGGAGTGATGAGCATACTGCACGATATCGGCAAGCTCTACATTCCCGATGTCATTCTCAAGAAACCGGGCAAACTCGATCCGTCCGAGTGGGAGATCATGAAGCGCCATGCCGAGTTCGGGGTGCGCATTCTGGGCGACAACCCTTTCTATGAAGTGGCCAGGGAAATTGCCGCCAGCCACCACGAAAATATCGACGGTAGCGGCTATCCAAGAGGACTCAAGGGTGACGAGATTCCGTTGCCTGCGCGTATCGCCAAGACGGCGGATATTTTCGATGCGCTGACTTCACGCCGTCCCTATAAGGAACCATGGAGCGCAGAGAAGGCGCTGGAGTGGATGGACGGCCAGGCGGGCACGCAGCTTGATGCAGAGGTGCTGCAAGGCTTTCACCGCATCAATGAGCAGGGGGTGGTCGACAAGATCATGCAGCAATTCCATACGCACGCGGAAAGTGAAAACGATCCGTTGAACATTCAGCTTTGATGATAGACACATACGGTTGAATAGAGCTTTCAGAGGTGCTCCGGCCAAGCCTCTCATACCGGAATTTATGAAAACACTTTCCATCCACGACCACGACCGCACCGGCACGGGTTACCGCTATGTTTACCCCGTCATTTCGCGCCGTGCAGGTGGAGTTTCGGTCGGCATCAATCTCAACCCCAACAACGCTTGCAACTGGGCCTGTATCTATTGCCAAGTGCCGGGCCTCACGCGCGGTGACGCGCCGGCCATCGACCTGGTCAGGCTGGAATCCGAACTGCGCGAGTTTCTCGATGCGCTGGTGCATGGCGCTTGGATGGCGCAAAACGTACCGGCAGGTTTTCAGGTATTGCAGGACATTGCTTTTTCCGGCAACGGCGAGCCGACCAGTGCCCGCGAGTTCTCGCAGGCCGTGGATCTGGTCGGGCGCATTCTGGAAAGCTTCGGGCTGCTGCAGAAAATCAAGGTACGGCTGATTACCAACGGCAGCCTGATGCTACGCGAACAGGTGCTGGATGCGGTTTCCGCACTTGCCGCCATCAATGGCGAAGTCTGGTTCAAGATCGACCGCGCCTCGCCGGATGGCATGTCCGCCGTCAACGGGGTTACCGGCAATATTGCCGGGGTGAAGCGGCGCCTGCTGGCCTGCGCCGCGCGCTGCCCGACCTGGGTGCAGACTTGCTGGTTCAATGTTGACGGTCAGCCGCCTTCGGATGTGGAATTTGCCTCTTACCTGGATTTGCTGCGCGATGTATGTGCCGCCATTGCCGGCGTGCATTTGTATAGTCTGGCCCGGCAATCCATGCGGCCTGGTGCGGAGAGGTTATCCGCGATGACGGACGAGGACTTGCAACGATATGGTGAGAAAATCCGACAGCTAGGCGCGCAAGTCCAGGTCAACCCTTGAATTGAGCAATACCCTATGAATAGAGTCTTATTATTGATTCTCCTGGTGCTATCCAGCACTGCGGGCGCCGAATCCTTTGAAACCGGGCAGGATCTGTACGCCGTGTGCAAGCAGGCCGCCGACCCGGCCAAGCGCAGCGATCTGGCGTTCGGCCTGTGCATGGGCTATATCGACGGCTATATTTCAGGCTACCGGTTCAAGAAGGAGGTGCCCAACAGCCCGCCGATTTGCGACAACATCGAACAACGCTCGCGGCGGCAGGTGCTTGGTGCCGTCGTGGCATATCTGGAAGCGCACCCGGAATCCCAGCAGGAGCTCAAAAGCATCGCCATGTACCGCGCGCTGCTGGACAAGATGACCTGCCCCTGATGGCGAGGTCTTATACCGGCACTAGGCTACCAGCGAAGCCAGCTCGGTATTGGCCGAAGCGAGCCGCCGGACGAGAATGCGGAGAAATCTGCGGTTGAATTTGAGTTGCAGATTGTCGGAGGCCTGCATCAGCGCATCGGCCTTGATCTTGATCAACATGACTTCGGTGGAGGAGGTGATGGTTGCACTACGTGCCGATCTGGATTGTTCGATATAGGCCATTTCGCCGAAACAGTCGCCTTTTTTCAGTGTGCTGAGCAGCTTCTGCAGCTTGGTGACGCGTACTTCGCCATCGGCCAGGATGAAGAACGAGTTGCCGATGTCGCCTTCCTTCATCAGCGCAATCCCGCTGGACAGTTTGCGCCATTCGCTGACGCGCAGTACTTCCCACAGCTCCACTTCGCTGAAACCTTCAAAGAAGGCCAGGGCTTTAAGCGCGTTGAATTTTTCGGAATCGGTCACGACTTTCTCGGAAACCCTGGATGGACTGACGCAGGCTGCCAGATCGGCGGCAAAGTCGGCCCAGTTCCGGTACCGCGCGGTGAGGTTCTTCTCCATCGCCTTGTGTACGATGCGCGCCAGTTCGGAACTGATTTCCTGGCGCAGGGCGCGTACGTCCTGCGGGGCGTCGTTCATGATCTTGTGGATCAGCGTATAGGCGTTCTCCGCCTCGTAGGGTAGCCGGCCGGTAAGCAGGCGGTAGAGCACGACGCCCAGCGAGTAGATGTCGGTCTGGTGTGTGAGCAGTTCTTCGCGCACCTGCTCGGGCGACATGTAGGCGGGTGAGCCGACGCCGGCGAGTTGGGTTTTTTCCATGTCCAGCTGCAGTGCGGCACCGAAATCGGTGATCTTGATCTCGCCGCCTTCGAGCAGCATGATGTTGGCGGGTTTGATGTCACGGTGGATGATGCCCTGGCGGCTGGCAAAATCGAGTGCCGTGCAGCATTTGAAGATGATCTGCATCACCTGCGGGATAGGTAGCAGATGGTCCGGGTCGGCGTGTTCGTCCAGTGCCTTGCCTTTTACCAGTTCCATGACGATGTAGTGATGTTCCCCCTCGACCGAGGCATCGAGAATATTGACCACGTGCGGATGGTTGAGTTTGCCGACCATGGTGGACTCGGTGACGAACAGCTTCTCGAACTTGCGGCGCTGCTCGTCGCTGGAGAATCCGGCGGGATTGAACAGCTTGATCGCCACTTCGCGGCCGGAAAATGGATCGATCCCGCGATATACCACGCTGGTCGCGCCCCGGCCCAGTTCGTCGAGGACGGTATATTTGCCGATGTTGAGCGGCTTGTCCACGGTCAGTCCTGGGGGATTACGGGGAACTCGCTGTCCGCGCGGCCTTCGAACAAGTCGACGGTACGGGGGCAGCGCGTGATGTTGACCTTGTGCGCACGTTTGCGGTGTGTCGTTTTGAGGTCGACATAGGGGGTTACGCTGATGCGGAAATAGCTGCCTTGCTCAAGCTTGTCGGCAGTGGTTTCGAACACGCTGGAGGGGGTTTTGAGATTCTGCAGGGTCAGGCGCCCTTTACGGTCGATTTTAAGCACCAGGTAGACCGTGACGTTGCCGTTGGATTGGCGCTTGCCCCATGTTTCGCCTGTGTGTATTTGCATGCTGGCAGTCTAGCAGGAGGATAAAAATCCAGCTATTCCTCGGTGGTCGCAATTTCTGCGCTGGACTCATAAAGCTGGAACAGGCTTTCCGGATCGAGTCCGAGCTGATCCAGGCAGAACTTGCTCGCTTTTTCCCATTCCCGTGTTTCGCACAGGCCGGTATGCTGCTGGAACAGATGCTCGGCGACCTGGGCAATTGCAATCATGTTGCGTGCAGCAGCGTTCTGCTGTCCCGACGGGGGGTATTCGTGGTGGTGCCGGATGGCGAGGCAAATTTCTTCCGGTAGCCACCAGCCCTGAGCCAACAGGCAGCCGACGACGGCATGGTTGGTTGGATAGGCGGTTTCTTCGACGGCAGTGAACGGCAGCTGCGATTCTTCGTTGGCTTTTTTGAGGATGGCCGGATACTCGGCATAGCGTTTTATCAGCACGGCAATACCGCAGTCGCGGAACAATCCGAAAGTGTAGGCATCCTCGGCACGAATATTGGTGTTTTTCAGATGCTGGGCCAGCCAGCCGGACAGACGGGCAATACTCGCTGAGGAATCCCAGAAGCGGATGAGCAAGGGGGTGACCGGAAAAGTCTGGCGGAACACGAGTCCGGCGATAGCGCGGCTGGTAACGTTCAAGCCCAGCATCATAAGTGCCTCGTTGACCGATCGTACACGCCCCCGGAAACCGAAATAGGGCGAATTTGCCAGCGAAATCAGACCGGCCGCCAGCCCCACATCCGACCCGATTACCAATGCCAGTTGTTTGAAGTTGGGATCTTCCTTGCGCATCTCCGCACTGATGCGGTCGAGAATGACCGGGCGCGGCGGAATGCCGATGTCGCGCAGGGTACTTTCCAGCAGTTCGGGAATGCGAGAAGAATCTGCGACAGAGTTCATGATTGGTTTCTTTCCTTGAACCATGATAGTAAGCGGATATCATCCATCGGCTTGGCGTAAAAATAGCCCTGAATGCAGTCCACACCCGCTTCGATGAGCGCATCCACCTGCGCCTGCGTTTCTGCGCCTTCTGCAACGACAGTCATGCCGAGTTCCTTGCCCAGTTGAGCCATTGCTTTCACTACCGCCATCGCCCGGCGATCATGCGGAAGCACGGTGACAAAGGCACGATCGAGCTTGAGCTTGGTGGCGGGGATATCCTTCAGATTGGCGAGGCAAGAGTAGCCGGTACCGAAGTCATCGATGGCAAGGCAGATGCCGAGTTCCCGGGCTGCACGTAAATTGTTCTGAACGGTGTCCGAAATATCCATGAACAGCGATTCTGTCAGTTCCAGTTCTATCAGCGCCGGGGATACGTTGGCACAAATGAGTGCAGCATTCAACGCCTGGGAAAATTTGGGATCGACCAGCTGGGAACGCGAAACGTTGATGGCGGTTTTGGTCGGCATGCCGGCATCGCTCATATGACGCGCATGGCGCGCACCCTGTAACAGGCTCCATTCCCCGAGCCTGACGATGAGGCCGGTTTTTTCGGCGACCGGAATGAATTTTGCCGGGGAGATGCTCTCTCCTTTGGCGGTGCAGCGCATTAGTGCCTCGACTGCCTGGATTTCGCCGTTCATCGCGATGATCGGCTGATAGTGCAGTTGCAGGCCGCCATTCTCCAGTGCGGTATGCAGTTGATGTTCGACTTCCAGTTCTTCGCGCACCAGCATGATGCCCAGACGTCCGGGAACAGGTTCGGTGCCGGAAACGACAAAACGGTTGCCCCCCTGTTTTTTTGCCGCAATTTTTGCGCGGTCGGCACGTTCGAGCAAACCGAATGCATCATCGTCGGGTTCGAACAGGGCAATTCCGATGCTGGCTGTCGGGCGGATGCGAACACCGCCGAGATCGAGTTCAGGTTCGATGATGCGCATCAGCTCCAGCGCCATCTGCTCGGATTGGCCAAGATCAAGATTCGGTACCAGACAGACGAACTCGTCAGCGCCTACGCGCCCGATTTCGGCCCTGTTGTTGAGTTTTTCCTTGAGTCGCTGGGAAATCAGCGCAATCACGTTATCGCCCACAAGGTAGCCGAACGATTCGTTGATCTGCTTGAACCGGTCAAGATCCAGCCAGAGTGCTGCCAGCGGCCGGCCGGTCTCCCTGGAGCGTGCGATCAATTCTGTTGCCATATGCAGACAGCCGTTGCGATCGAGGAATCCGGTCGTAGGATCAAGCTGATAAATCAGATATTTCATCTTTTTAATATATGTTATGTATCTGTTATGTATTAAAAATCAGTGCATCAATCACAGCGCTCGATTCTGTAGCGTATTTTTCGTTGAGTTGGCTCCATACCTCGCATCTGGTATAAACCCATGCCGACAATATAGTCCGTATCGGCCTCAAGTTCCGAAAACTGAAGACTGCCAGGAAATATTTTGATCATTATGCTGCTCATTATTATGCAGGTTTGCCCCTGATGCCGCATGGCAATGGCCAGAAACTGGATGATCAGGGAATTTTTCACGTTTTGCATGCTCTATTGAGCTATCTGTTAAGCATCATTTAAGCCACTTACCCTACGCTCCTTACTGCCAGTTGTTATTTTTGAAATTAACCCGGGAGATTCATTACATGAAACAACAGCCACTCAAACTATTTTCTGCAACCATGCTGATCGCATTTGGCATCATGGGTAGCAGCACATCGGCTTTTGCCGGTGAAAAAGGCCTCGCCTATGTCTCCAATCAGGATGGCGGTGTGACGGTGATCGATCTGGGAGCCATGGAGACGAAGGGTGACGTCGAGATCGGCGCCAAGGGGCCGCGCGGCATAGGTGTGACGGCCGACGGCAAGTGGCTGGTGACGGCAAACAAGGACGATGGCAATATCTCGGTGGCGGATACTAGCGGCGCCACTCCCCCCAGATTTGTCGCCATCGGCAAAAATCCCGAGTTTGTGCGGGTCATGGGGGATCGTGCCTATGTCACTTATGAGCCGAGTTCCAAATCCGGTCCGCCGCCCAAGCCCGGCTCCGAGGCTGCCAAGGAAGACGACGATGAGGCAGAAAAAATCCCCGGGCGCATTGCAATCGTCGATCTGAAGCATGGCAAGGTCATCAAGGAAATCATCGGCAAGCCGGAAACCGAAGGTGTCGAGTTCTCCAAGGACGGCAAGAAAATGATCGTCACCAACGAGTCCGACAACTCCATTACCGTACACGACATGAAGTCGGGCAAACTGCTCAAGAGCATTGCGGTCGGCCAGTACGGCGAGCGTCCGCGCGGCATCAAGACCTCGCCGGACGGCAAG
>Ga0172373_10004774_pt1 | contig 18895 bp, 16 predicted proteins | sample Lak10m_2_FD_114546 | JGI IMG/M metagenome (GOLD analysis project Ga0172373, IMG submission 114546) | Freshwater microbial communities from Kabuno Bay, South-Kivu, Congo - kab_092012_10m | ecosystem: Environmental > Aquatic > Freshwater > Lake | place: Democratic Republic of the Congo...
GCCACCTGCAAGAAATACTGTTGTTCCTTGTGATGCGAATGGGGAACGAGTGATGATATTCAAAACACCTTGTGCAGCATTCGGACCATACAATGCTGATGCCGGACCACGCACCAATTCAATACGCTCGATGTCTTCATTTGAAGCAGGAATAAAGTAGCCGACATTCACGCGTAAACTTGGAACGCCTGCAAGACGATAATCTGTCAATGTTTGCAAAGCACCTGTGAACACATTGTTGAATCCACGAACGCTCACACTTTGCTGAGCAATACCTGTTTGAGAATAATCCACCCCGGTGATCCCACGCAAATGTTCTACGGGAGTATTCTTAGGAGCTTCGCGAATCGCTCTTGGTTCAATCACGGAAACCGATGCAGGAGCTTCTGAAGCTTTTTGTTGCACGCGAGAGGCAGTTACGACTGTCACATCCATGTCGATGGAAGTTTCTTTGAGTGATGCATTCAAGGTTGTTGCGCCCGATACATTCACAGTTGCATCTTGTTTTTGATAACCGACGCAACTGAAGGAAACGGAATAACTTCCATTTTCCAAATTCTTGATTGAGTAGCGACCTCTCGAATCGGAAAATCCACCTTTGCTTGCATTGCCCTTTGTGAGCTTAACTGCAACGCCCGGTACCGCCTGGCCATCAGGCCCTGTGATTTGTCCGCTAAGGACACCTTGTGCTATGGCCATGACGGAAGTCACTGCCATAAAACACAACATGGAACAAACTCGTACGAAATTCTTCATACATGCTCTCCGCTTGTGAGTAAAATAGAATGAATGTTCTGAAAGAACAGAATTGTTGATTGGATGAGATTGTGGCTGAGCTGTAAAAGCATAGGCCTGTCCTGAATGTATACTCAATGAAAGTGAAGATTGGATGCAAGTCATCAAATCCACTTCATCAAGAGCTTAAGAATTTCCTTGAATGATCGAATGCTGCTTCGAACATGGTGACAGGCAAGGAGTTGTTGGAACACAAAATAAGAAAAGAGAATGAGTAAATGAATAGGGAAATGAGTGAATACATGTAAAAATGAGGCCATTACTCCTTGTTTTTTGTAAAAAGATAGAAATAAGGAGATATCTATCAAATAGAGCCATTATGTGAATCTGCTAATGTATATCTCAATTCAAGATTCTCTTTTTCCTATCCCATTACACAAAACACAAAAGGCATCCCATTGGGATGCCTTAGTTTTTATCGCAATCTTGAACAATCAACAATATGAATTGCGTATATAAGTGTCGTTAAAGCAAATTTCTACATTAATCTTTCACACATCGTATTGACAGGTAGCCGATTTTATTATAGTCAAATCTGCCAACTTTAGTGCTTTTATAATTTAAATTCCTACCCCATGCATCATCTTTGTCAAACTCAGTGGAACTCCACCATGTACCAAGTTCTGTGATATCATAGAATGCTCCGCTTGTGGACAAAAAACCACCTGGAAGACCGCTAAAGCCACTGCTATTGTTTCCATTTCCATTCTCATACCAGCCCGTGGTACTTTTCATAACAATATCAGCTGAATCAATCCCGCCCAAATGATCAATAAGAACAGTCCATTCTTCATCACTTGGAATATGATAGCCATCAGGAGCCAAGCCTCTGGGATCATTGACTGCATGCCAATTGTATAATTTTCCGTATAATTCTCCATTCTTTGGATCAAAATTATAATAACACCAAGCAGCTTCTAATTTTTCATTCGCTTTTTCCCATTCTTGAATAGAAGTTACATGTGTGATCTGGTCTCCATTGCGATACTTACTAATATCTAAATTCTTAGTTGTCCAAACTTGTGTTCCTATAATAGTGTCATTTAGAACGGTATCAGGCGTATTTAAGGTAATACATTCGATTTGATTGCCATAAGAGAGGCCGGCTTCATTGTAAGCAAATGATCTCACATAATACTTTGTATTCTTGATCAAGCCAAATAAATTGGATGAAAATGTACTTCCATTAAAGTTCGTACTAAAAACGGTTCTGGATGCGATTGTAGGGTTTTCAGTTGTACTAATGCAAAATCCCATTTTGGAAATTGTGCTCTCTCCATTTGATACAATCTTTGCTTCACATTTTGCAGAAGTATTGGTGACTATAGCTATGTTTTGAGTCTGCAAAACAGCAGGAGTAATTGTCAAATGAATCATGCTGTCGATATCTCGCAAAGGAAATGTCATGATTGTTTTGTCACTTTTGAAAATTCGCAAAGCAGGAATTGCGGGTTCTTGTGCGAAAGTCATACAAGTATGTAATGTCAATAATAGGCAAATCAGAGTTTTCATGTGGTTCTACCTTATAAATGGATGATTGAAATACTGCGAGAAAAGGAATCACCTATCAAGCGAAGTAAGTAATGTCCCGAAGGTAAAGCAGGGAAAGCGACATCGGCCATATTTTGCCCTTTGGGAAATACTCCTATTGGAGTAGAAAACACGACAACTCCTGTCAATGAGTACATTTCAAGTTTTACAAGTCCTGATACCGGTACTTCAAATGTAAGATTCAATTTATCTTGTATTGGTAGCGGATATGCACTTAAAGAGACATTCTCACCATTACCTGAAACATCTTCAGTATGAGTATTGATATTCGTATATACAATCTTACGTAATTCGCCAAAACCCCATTGTTTTAAAACGGTGTTTTCACTTGAAAAGATAAAGGCACTTGAATCAAATGTAATCTTTAACGGTTTGGCTAATGAATAATTCACTACGGTACCGTTTTGTGAAATAGCTTGCAATTCCTGAGCTTCGGCTATTTGAGAGCTTAGCAAAAGAAGTAGCATACCAAGGAACAATTTCAACATTCAAATTCTCCAAAAAAAAGTTGAGAGAAAACAACTAAGCTCATTAAGGAGTCAAATGAACCTTTTTGTATTGAGCAAATTACAATACTTTTTGATGTTGTGATTGATGTAAAAGCAAAGTTCGCATGAATAACGAGGTGTTTGTAGAGAAAGTATTTGTGAATTGAGAGTACTGACATAGTACAAAAAAAAAGCATCCCAATGGGATGCCTTAGTTTTTGTCGTGGTTCGGGAGGGAATTGAACCCCCGACACGCGGATTTTCAGTCCGCTGCTCTACCAACTGAGCTACCGAACCATATTCAGTAAAGAATAGATGGCGAAAATAGGGAATTTGGGGAGATCTGCAAAAAGGAAATTCTTGATGCCTTGAATCAAGCCATGAATGCTGATGATTCGGGTCTTTGTTGCCATTCTGCAAGTGTTTGTGCTTGCATGTCTTTACTTGATAGTATCGGCTCGGTGTCTATCTCATGAACAGGCCATTCCAAAGCCAAAGCCGGATCATTCCAAGCTATGCACGACTCCGCCCTTGGATTATATATCGCCGAACATTTATAGACCATCTCTGTTCCATGTTCCATGGACATAAATCCATTGGCAAAACCGGGGGGGACCCAGAGTAAATGTGGTTCACTTGCACGTAATTCCACTTGCATGGATTGACCCAATGTCGGTGAATTCTTCCTTATATCAATTTCTTTCACATGAGCCCTTCCGGAAGTGACGCGAAGCAATTTACCCATTGGCTTGTCCCATTGAAAGTGCATGCCCCGAATTACTCCCAATGCGGAAACTGAATGATTCTCCTGAACAAATTCCTCATCTATTCCCAATGCTCGAAATGCTTCACGTTGATAACTCTCCATGAATATTCCTCGCTCATCCTCATAGACATCTGCTTGAATGAGAATGATTGCATCAAAATATGTTTCGATGATTGAAAATCCCATCTTCTTTCCTAAGGAAAATATCCGCGCTCGCGCAAACTGGTGAATGAATCTCCTGCAATGATAAGATGATCTAGCAATGGAATATGCATCATTGTTCCAACCTGACGCAATTGTTCCGTAAGCGAAATATCTTCATTGCTCGGCTCGGTGTTTCCCGAGGGATGATTGTGCAAAGCAATGATGGATGCCGCACTCTCTATGATCGCCACTCGAAAGACCTCCCGAGGATGAACGATGCTCGAATTTAATGAGCCCTCGCTGATTTTCTTTGTTGAAAATACAATGTTTGAACTATTTAATAGTGCAATGTAAAAACTCTCGGTTCGCGCACCCCGCATTCTCGGTATGAAATACTTCGCCACATCGTCCGGAGATTGCAATATCATTGCCGGATTGAATGCCTCCTGCTGATATCGTCTGCTGAGCTCAAATGCAGCAGCTATTCCAATGGCTTTTGCCATCCCCATTCCCTTTACACCGCATAATTCCTGCACCGTTCGAGATCCCAAATCTTGTATGGATCCATATGCGTCAAGCATGCTTCTTCCAATGTCCAAAGCAGAAGAACCATGCGATCCCGTCCCAATCAATATTGCCAATAATTCGCTGTCACTCAAACAACTTGATCCGAATCGCAACATTCGTTCCCTTGGCCTTTCATCTTCTCTCCATTCTCGAATGGACTTCGCCGCGCGTATGTTATCCACTATCATCGGCACCCCCTGATTCTTGCCTGTACTCCGTTCCATTAATCCCCCCTTATGTAACAATAGACTCCGCCCAGTTCGCATAGCCAACATGCAATATATCCCCATGAAAACTTGCGATATAAGGGGTTTCATAAGGATGCAAGCCCCGTATCAAAGCTGTCAATTGCTCTAAGTTCACATTATTTGTCTTGAACACAACCTCAAATTCAGATTCCTCACATATTTCACCTTTCCATGGATACATGGCCATATGTATTGGACGTATCCAGCAACAAAAGGCGAGCTTTTGGTTTATTGATTCACGAGCCATCTCAGTTGCCTTGTCAATGTCCGAGAGACTTGTGCACACTTGGCAGAATTTCATGGGCAATTCCATAGTTTTGCAAAGATTTATGAATAATTATTGAACTATCATGATTGAATTATTCGTTTTCCATCTTCATGCCATGGCCGGACTCTATGCCTTCACCAAACGTTGGCAAGAAGGCAAATTGCGAGAAGGACTCATGGCGATAGCGATTTTCTTTTTGGTGTTTATCATCATGTGGACTCTTACAGGTCAAATCATCAGGGCGCTAATGCCTCCGGAAGGGTTCACAACATGGTTCACCCGTGATACAGGATCGCTTGTTCTTGTGATCATTCCGGATCTTCTGTTCTTCAAAGTGTTTTTTCTGAATGATAGAACAGAAGTGAAACCTCTCGAAACTTGAAACGTAAACAGAGCACGTATTTTTCTTCGGCACTTATGTCAATCTTTCGCTGCATTGCAGTTTTCACCACATGGATTCTAATGCTGACACCTGCCCTCGCACAGGTGTCTGTCGAAATTCGTGATTTGCGTCCAAATGGCATCACGATAGATACACTAAATTATCCCGTTTTGCGCGCATGGCTTCGAGCCAATGTGAATGGCAATCCTTATGCATTCGCCAAATCCGAATTATCCATCATAGAAAGTAATTTCAGTTCCAAAGCCATCTCCGTGGGACAACCCGATGCACAAGGCTATCAAGAAGTTGTTTGGATGACGCGTTCTGAGGGAGCAAATCGAGCGGAATTCATCATCGCCACAAATACCGGAACAGGTTCAAGTCCATTGGGGAAACATGATCGTGGTAATATCAGCCAAGTGCGATTCTGCGATCCTTTCGGCATTCAAATCGAAGAATTCAACTTTGGTTCTGCTGTAATGCCCGGTTCCTCTGATTATACAACATTACTTGTGAGAGCAATCGCCTCCAAAAAAAACAATCGCGGAGTGGAAGAAAGCACACAACTTGATTCAATCACATTTTCCAATCCTGATTTTTCCTATCGTTGGATTGGATCCTATGTGTCCACAAATCCTCCGCCTGTCGGACTTTCTCCCGCAGTAGGATATTACTTCGATATCATTTTCAAGCCTTCCAGAACGGGATATTATAAAGAGTATGCTGTACTCCATTATGAAGGCGGACAAAAAGATTATCTGCTTTTGAGAGCCAATGGATTCGGCATGCCGGAAACGCGCTCGCTTACGATCACCGAACCAAATGCAAATATTACGCTCACTCCTTGTGCTCCATACACAGTTAAGTGGAAAGGGTATCGCATTGGTGCTCCAACATATGTTGATTGGACGCCTGACAATGGAAAAACATGGGATACGCTCGGTTTCAGCATGGATAGCACATTCTTATGGAAAACACCGGGCATCATCACTGATTCGGGAAGAATTCGCATAAGACAGGAATTGGGAAATTTCGATCAAAAAAATCTAATACATCCTGCACTTCGAGCACCCGTTTCTACTATTGATTGGAATTCCGTTGGTGATAAACTAATTGCAGGATATGAATCCGGAAAAATTGCTGAATGGAATAAAGTTGATGGAATGCTGATCGACACATTCGTGGTTTCAGGCATAGCATTTCCGGTAAGCAAGATTCAGTGGATCGGCATTGGATATGTAAATGATTCGCTTGTCTATGGAGTTTATCGATCTCCTGCAACAAGCCAGGAAACATTTGTACTATTCAGTAAAGGTACATTGGATCCGATTCTCTCAAGCAATATTTCTACTTCGACCATTCTAAGCTCGGTACATCGCATCAAGAATGAACTACTGCTCATTCCAAAACGTGGAAGAACAATTCGGAAACTCTCCATCTTGGATGGAAAAGAAGTGACAGGGTTCACATTTCCTGAGCCAATTACGGCATTCAGTCCGGGAAATGGAGATAAAGGAAGCATCGCTCTATTGGATGGATCAATACATGTGATTGATCTCAATACGATGTCAATCATAACAACACTCTCTAATCCTGCCTTGCCCCTCATGTCCAAAGTGTCATTGTCTCGTGATGGAGCATTTCTTGCAGCAGGCACCATGCTTAGTGAATCGAGTTTGTACAGTGCAGCTTCATCTGAAGTGCATGTATTCGACATTGCATCAAAAACAATCGTGCGTTCCTTGCGTAATTCATCCAGTGATGTGATTGCGCTTGATTTCAATGCGACAAATCAATTCCTTGCAACAGGTTTTGCAGGTTTTCCGCAAATTTCGGTATGGCGTCTTCCAACCAATGTATTCTTGGGACAATTGGCCAATCATTCCGGATTTCTTACAGATGTGAAATATGGTCCAGATGGAAAATCATTGGCATCCTCCGCCATCAGTGCTGATAATCTCAAAACAATGGAATTCGCATTTCCTGAAACGGATACAGCCAAAGCATTCATTCGCATAGAGCCATCAAAACCAATTATTGTTTCTGCTGATTTGGGTGATGCAATCATGATGCATCCGACTGATTCTGTTTTGAAAGTCAATCTTTGCAATGGTGGTAAAGGAGACATCTTCATTGATTATGCTTATTTCAGAGAGGGAATACATTTTTCTTTGATTTCAAAGATTCCGAATACCGTAAAAATCGCTCCCGGAGAATGCATCGATATAAACATAAGAGTTCTTGCACGTGATAATGGACCATTGATTGATTCACTGTTTTTTGGTTTTTGTTCCCAAGAATTCTTTCTCCCGATCAAGGCAAATGGAGTATTGCGCTCCATCAATCCTCTTGCACAAGGAAAAAAACTCGGACCTGCCTGTTTGAATGAAACGATTGAAACTGACATTGAATTGATCAGAAATGATGACTCAGTTCCAGTGACCATCAATCGATTGCAGACAAAATCCCCGGCAATCAAGATTCTCTCCACCATTTCTGATACTATCCTGCAACCAGGTCAAAGTTTGTCTGTTAAGGTACGATTCAGCCCGAAACAATTAGGTGAGGAATTGATCGAAGTTTTGGCTTATCACTCGGGTCTGACATTGTATGAAGTCCCAATTGTGTTGAAAGGGTATGGAGATGGAACAGATGTTACAGTCCCAAATGTGATTGCTTGCATCCCCGAGCTTAAACAAAGAACATTTACATTGTCCAATGCATCGATGAATGAAGTTCGCTTGGACTCAGTAGCAATAACAGGTACGGCATTCACGCTTGCCACAACATTGCCTTTAATACTTCCGCCTCGTTCACAAAAGGACATTACAATCACATTCATCGGAGCGCTTCCTGATTCCGGTGAAATCATGTCATGTTCATTTTATCCATGCGCCACGGCAAAATCAATTCGCATCATTCCATATTCAGCCAAAGCCACCATTACGCTTCCGCAAGTCAAATCAGATCCACGCGGTAGAGTGTCGATTCCAATAACTATTTCTATGAATGAACGCAATCCATATATTGGTAAACAAGAAGCAATAGTGGAATTCACATCAAATCAAGGAATGTTTCTACCTGATTCCGTGACAAGCACATTCGGTGGAGTTTCCATCGTATCTCGTGAAGTGTGGGATGATATTCGGACGATCAGAATACGATTTGAAGGCGATATTCCCAATTCAGGGACATTATGCGTGATTTCCGGTTTTGTTGGAATTTCAACTATTCATGAATCACCATTGGACTTCACCGATTCAGTCACATTTTTCAGCAAAAGCCTGCAAACCAATTTCGTGAATGGATCTCTGCAATTGACCAATATTTGTCCGGATATGTTCTTGACAGGTCAAAGAATGACAAAGATCAAGAGTGTTTTCCCACAGCCGGCTCAGGATATCATGCAAATGTCCGTAGAGGCTTTCGAAACTACGGATATGATGATAATGTTAACCGATCAAGTGGGAAGAAATCACGCAATCATGAAATATCCTATGTTTGTTGGTAATAACAGTGTTCAATTCACCATTCCAGCACAGATTGAATCAGGTGCATATATTTTGAAACTCATGTCGGCTACATCCGGTTTACTGGATGCTCTGCCGATACATATCATTCGATGATTTTTTTACTTGATAGGAGACAGTTTATGAAAACATTCGTAGTGTTCGCCGGACTATTGATCTTGGGCCTGATTGGTTGCACAACAGTTGATCATAGATCAAATCTGCATTCAGTCAAAGAACAAGAAATGACAGTCGGCAAAGTGCAAAAAGAAATCCGCGTCGGCATGAGCGGAGCACAAGTTGCCGAAGCTCTTGGCTCGCCAAATATTGTCACCAAAGATGAAGGAGGCGATGATACTTGGGTATATGACAAAATCGCAACTGAAGCATCATATTCAGAAAATTCCAGTGGATTATTTATCATATTGTATGGATCCTCAAGTCGATCCGGCGCTGCGGCAACCACACAAAAAACATTGACCGTTGTCATTAAATTCGATGCAAGCAGTAAAGTGAAATCATTCTCATATCATGCATCAACATTCTAAACTGAAAGGAATAATGATCATGCACAAGAGTTCATATATCCTCATTGCTCTTTGCTCATTGATATTCGGTGCTTGCACGGTGATCAATCAGCAGAGCACACCGCCACCGCAAAAAACACAATTGCAGACCAGGCAGGTGCAAACTCGTGAATATGATACCAATGATGTAAAACTCGTCATGAAAGCTGTACTCAATGTATTGCAGGATGATGGTTTCATTGTACGAAATGCACAAGTTGAATTGGGCTTGCTAACTGCCACAAAAGAAGTGGATTTGCAAGCGCGTAATGGATCAAATCAATTTTGGTCTGATTTCTTTCGTGGAATAGATCGCAATCGCAGTCAAAGAGAATCCATATTCAATAAACTGAAACAAATTGAATCCAGTGTGAATGTTTCTGAATTTGGCAAACAATGTAAAGTGAGGGCGAATTTCCAAGTAAAGATTCTTGACAATCAAGGTAATACGACAGAAGTATATCAAGTGGAAGATCCAACATTCTATCAAGAGTTCTTCATGAAAGTTGATAAAGGAATCTTCATTCAGAAACAAGGTTTTTAATATTTGGGATATAGCTCAATGCAACAAGGACTCATGAAACTCTCACTCAGTAATGTGCAATTTTATTCCTATCATGGAGTGAAACCTGAAGAGCAGTCACTTGGTGGAAGATATCAAGTTGATGCTGATATCTGGTACAATTCCATGTCTGCCGTAGTAAGTGATGATGTTGCACAAGCAGTGAATTATGAAGAAATCGTTTTTACGATCAATGAGCTGGTCAATGGTGATTCATTCAATTTGATTGAAACCCTGTGTTATGAGTTATCCAAAGAATTACTTGAGCGATTTTCAAGTATCGAAAAAGTTACAATCAGAGTCCGTAAACTTAGTGTTCCGCTTAAACATATCATCGATCATGTGGAAGTAGAGCATACCATGCAACGTTCACATGGTTGATGGCATTTCACGGATGGACATTGCATTCTCGATCGGAGCGAATTTGGGAAATCGGCATGTTGCACTTGCTCATGCCATTAAAAGACTCACTGACTTAATACCCGATTTGAGATGCTCCTCTGTTTATGAAACAGAACCCGTCGGTTATACAGATCAGCCCACCTTTCTTAATTGTGCTTGCATTGGTTCAACCGTTTTACCGGTCGATGACATCTATGCATTGATCCAAGACATTCACAATGAATTATCGCGCAAATCAAGGCCTCGTTGGCATGAGAGAGAAATTGATGTCGATATATTGATTTATGGTTCACAGATCATCGATACTGAAACCATCGTGATCCCACACCCACGCATGCATCAAAGAGCATTTGTGCTCAAGCCCCTCAGTGAAATAGCTCCGTCAATGATGCATCCCATATTCAATAGTTCCATGCTTCATTTATTTGAGCAATGTGAAGATAAAGCAGCCGTTGAATTCAATTGTACAGCAGAGCAGCTTCTGCATGAGTGAAATATTCCATCAATTTCAGTAATTTTAGCATATTCCTTCAATTCTACAGTCAACTCTATGTACGGTTCATTTAAAGATCATCTTCAAGCAGAATTAACCTCCATCCAAGAAAGTGGTTTGCTCAAAACAGAACGCATCATCATTTCCGAGCAAGGTCCGGAAATCATGGTGCAGGGAAGAAGCAAGTCGGTATTGAATTTTTGCGCCAATAATTATCTTGGATTATCCTCACATCCTCAAGTGATTCAATCGGCAAAAGATGCATTGGATTCCCATGGTTATGGGATGTCCAGCGTGAGATTCATCTGCGGTACTCAAGACATGCATCGTGAATTGGAGAAGAAGATTGCCGATTTCTGCGGTACTGATGACACGATTCTCTATGCGGCATGCTTTGATGCAAATGGTGGAGTTTTTGAACCATTGCTTTCCGAAGAAGATGCAATCATATCAGATGCGCTCAATCATGCTTCCATCATTGATGGCGTGCGTTTATGCAAAGCAAAGCGCTATCGATATGCTTCTTGTGATATGCAGGAATTGGAAGAACGATTGAAAGAAGCACGTGCTGATGGCGCGAGGTTCATCATGATCGTGACCGATGCAGTGTTTTCGATGGATGGAACAATCGCACCGCTTGACAAAATCTGTGATCTTGCAGATCAATATCAAGCACTTGTCATGACCGATGAATGTCATTCCATGGGATTCATGGGGTCAAAGGGAAGAGGAGTTGTTGAATATTGCAATGTGACAGGCAGAGTGGACATCATCACCGGAACGCTGGGCAAAGCTCTCGGAGGTGGCATTGGTGGTTTCACAACCGGCAGACAAGAAATCATCGATTTGCTCAGACAGAGATCAAGGCCATATCTCTTCAGCAATTCACTTCCTCCTTCCGTTGTTGGTGCTTCCATTGAAGTATTTGACCTGCTCAGTTCCACTACCACGCTCCGCGACACACTCGAGGAAAATACGTTGTATTTCCGTAGCGGCATGGAAGCGCTCGGATATGATATCAAACCCGGTACGCATCCAATTGTCCCCATCATGCTCTATGATGCCGTGCTTGCTCAGAAATTGGCTCAAGCATTACTCGATGAGGATATCTATGTCGTGGGATTTTTCTATCCCGTGGTACCAAAAGGTCAAGCAAGAATTCGCGTGCAGATTTCAGCTGCTCATACCAAAGATCATCTGGATAAAGCAATCAGTGCATTTGCAAAAATCGGAAAAGAATTGGGTGTTATTAAGTGAGCAATCATCTCTTCAAAGAACGCATCACATCCTTTGTCATCAATGCAATCTTGATGATTTCTGTCATTGCAATGGTTATACCCATGTTGCTTATGCTGATGTTTTCTTTGTTCGATAGCCCCGAATTGTTTGCCAGTCCTCTTGAGTTCTTTACCACGGCCCCGAGTTTTTCAAATTATGTCGATATTTTCGTTACCGATACTTTCGGCAGATATTTCGCTAACTCCCTCTTTATTGCAACAGTTGTGACAATCGGAAATGTCTTGCTTGGTTCTATGAGCGGATATGCATTTGCCCGATATGAATTCAAGGGAAAAAAGTTATTGTTTGCTTCTGTGATGGGACTGATGATGGTTCCTCATCAAGTGATAATGATACCTTTATATCGCATGATGGTTACTTTTGACTGGATCAATACATTCTGGGCATTGATCATTCCCGGTTTGCTTGCTCCTTTTGCGATTTTCTTGATGAGGCAATATATCAAAGCATTGCCATCGGATATGGAGGATGCTGCAAGAATAGATGGAGCAGGTGAACTCTATATTTTTTTCCGCATCGTACTTCCATTATGCAAGCCGGTCATTACAGTATTGGCCATCTATACATTCCTGGGAAGCTGGAATGCATTTTTATACCCATTTCTTTTCACATCCCTTCCTGAAATGAGAACATTGCCTGTGGGACTTGCATATTATATTGGCAGACAATCCATTGATTGGGGACATCTCATGGCCGGTGCATCAATATCAGCATTGCCTGTTTTGATATTATTCCTGCTATTCAGCAAAAAAATCATTGAAGGTCTCACAGCAGGCGCTTTGAAAGAATAATCACTTCTTGGATTTCTTTCCATACTCCATCAACACGGTTCCACTTTTTTCTTTTTTACCGATCATGCGTATATGCACTTCATGCGGTAATTGCGGATTATTGCTTTGTTTATACCAGGCAATCGGCATTGCCGATTGATAAAATGTCTGCTCATCTTTTGCAAGGGGAATATTCTTTCCTTCAAGAGATAACTTTGTTGGTTTTGGAACATCAATCCACTTTAAAATCATGATGCGAGATTGTGATTCACTTGCATATCCTTTCCCCGCAACAGTGTTCATTGCGAATTCAATGGTGGAAAGCGATTTATCTTCTTTCATGCTGAGTTTGAACAATCGATAATGTTCATCCTTCAAGCTTGTGGAAGAAAGTCCATCATCCATGTATAGATCACGTTCTATGGAATTGATGGATGAATCTCTGAAACATAAGAGCAATAATGAATCACCATTATATGTCGCAGTATGTTCCATTGGAAATGTAAGAGGTATGATTGAACCTCCTCGAACAAAGATCGGCATCATTGTGAGTGTTGAGGGCATTGAGAAATTTGAATATCCAGGTATGCGATAATTCGACCAAAAATCAAACCATGTTCCCGGAGGAAGAATAACTTTTCTTGAAAGTGAATCGGGATGCATGATGGGGGCAATAACAAGATCATTTCCCCATAAATATTCATCATCCACCGAAATGAATTCACTGCTTATAGGTCCATTCCAGAAAATTGGTTTTGCAAGAGGGGTGCCTTTCATTGCATTATGATATGCCAATGTATAATTGTAAGGAAGGAATTGCATTCGTAATTGAATGAAATACTTCACGATATTTCTGACAGAATCTGAATAATAGATTGGCTCGGGTGGAACGCCTTCTCCATGTGCTCGCATTATTGGAGTGAATGCACCGAATTGCATCCATCTCGTATAGAGTCGTTCATTTTTCGCGCCGCCGGTAAAGCCACCCAAGTCTGAATGCATATACCCAACACCGCTCATGCTCATTCCAAGCATGATGGGGATTTGTGCTTGTAATCCTGAAGGGCTTCTTTGTACATCTCCCGACCAAGGGAAGGTGGAAAAACGCTGCATGCCGGGTCCGCCGGAGCGAATAAGATTAAACAATCGTTCATTTGGAGCATACTGCTGATGTGCCTGAAGCAATGCGTCCATCCAATGCATTGAATATGTATTGTGAATGTCGAATGTAGAGCCCCCCGCATGGTGCATGTCCTTTGGATGCATCTCCGGTTCTCCCAAATCAAGCCACCATCCTGAAACGCCTGATTTGATATGTCCGGAATATAAATCACTCATCCATGATTTTGCCTTGGGATTTGTAAGATCCAATAAAGATGCCTTGCCTGCCCAAAAATCATGTAGAACATATGTTGAGCCCGATGCATGTTTCGTGAATAAACCTGCATTATCGGCAACTGAATATTGTTGCGACTCAACGGTGAAATAAGGTTCAGTGATCAAAACTGTATGGACATGTTTCTTTTTCAGGCTTCTCATCATTCCCAAAGGATCAGGGAATTGACGTGTATCCCATGCAAAAGAACCCATCTTTGCTTTATCCCCAAACCAATAGAGATCCAATACGATTGCATCCAATGGGATATTCAATGAGTCAAATGCATTGACAATATTCATGACTTCTTGTTGAGATTTATATCCATATCGAGATTGAATATAGCCCAAAGACCAAAGGGGAGGCAATGGCTGTTTTCCGGTCAATTGGGTATAATGATTCATGATGCCGTCAAATGTGGAGTCTATGATGAGGAAGTAAGAAAGAGATCCATGGGTTTGTGCAATCTTCATCACATTCTTTTCTGTGACCCCACAATCGGCAGCGCCGGCAATTGGTGAATCAATCAATACGCCATAGCGAGATGAAGAAAGAAAAAATGGTATTGATACATTCAATTGATCTGTTTGATTCCCATAACCATAGACAGCAGTATTATATAGGGGAAAACGCTGACCTCTTCTATTGACAGGCAATGCTCGAGATCCCCCGCCAAAGATTGCTTCAGAATTTCTTAATGAAAAAGAGAGTCCACGAGCATGTTCCTTGAACATAAGACCTTGTTCTTCCTTGAAAACAAGTATGCTATCTTGAAAAATTGAAAGTGCAAATGGCTGTTTTTGCACAAGAATATTGAATGTCTTATCCTGAGATATGAATTGAAAGTATTCCACCGCATCAACGGTCAGAAACCCCGAAGGCGTCTTTTTTGCAATGATTGCTTCAGGATTTCTGATTGGGGGAAATTCTATGGTGTCATAACTCACCCTAATGACATGATTTCCAAAACGCTCTATCGAGACTTTGCCATTGCCGACATAAAGAAGTAAACCAAGACTATCCTGATAAAAACCTCTGCAGAAGAGTGTAGATGGATCAGGACCTTTGCCTTTGCTCAAACTTTCCATGATTACATCACTTATGGATTTCACCGAATCGGAACCCGGAAAATCAAGGTAATAATCTTTATCATCAGCATCTTTGCCGGCTTTGCTGCCATCTGCATTGCGAAAAACAAAAGCCAAACGTAGAATGGTCTCGTCTTTTTCAATTCCATAAAAGGATGCCGGATGCATTCGAAATGAATACACATTCTCTGCTTCTTTGTTCATTTTGAAATCAGCAATTGGCTTGCCCCAATCCCCTCGGACATGCTGCCAGGAAGTATTTGTCGGACTCTTTTGAGTGATCACTCCTGAATGAATATACACATCACCATTGAGATTGTTCAATACACGATTGCCTCTATCCGCATGAAAAAAGACAGTTATTGAATCATTCTGCATGGGCTTTTCGGGAATCATGATCAATGGTTTTTGTGCATGAATCGCAGAAAAAACAAAGAACATTGTCAGAATGCGTACTGGGATTGAAAAATATTTCATGTGTTTTCCTGATCATTTGTTTTGCCAATGCGTTGTCGAGCTTTTATGGCCACAATATATGCGATGAAAATCATGGTGATGGAATTTGCGGAGATGATCACGATGTCTTGTCGAAGCAATCCATAAGTCAACCATAATATCGCTCCGACCAGCATCAATGTAAATGCCCCACCTGACAACTGATCTGTTTCTTTTGTTTTCCAAACACGAATTACTTGCGGAAGCAAAGCAAATGTTGAACAAATTGCTGCAGTAAATCCTATTGCTGCTATATGATACATGGACTATTTATGTTGATTGTTGTACATACTCTTTGATTCTCTTCGGGAAATTGGTAACCAATGCCGGCACAGGGTATTTCATGATTTTTCGAAAGTCGGATTCATTATTGATTGTATACACACCCATGAGAATATCATGCTTATTGGCATCTTGTGCTTTTGCATGCGTTAGTTCTGGCAATGCACAAACAAAACCCTCGCATCCTATTTCCGAGGCGATTTCACTTGGAAGTCTTTGGTCTCCCGGAAGATGAATACCTGCAGTATAAAGACCGGCATAATTATGCTTGATATATTTCAAACTTTCATGATGAAATGACGAAAACAAGGTTACATGCTGCATATTGTGAGCAATGACTGTTTCGACTATGGCCAATAATCTTGCGATATAATCATCTTCTTTTTGAGGTGGCTTTATTTCTATATTGACGCAGACTGCATGGTTTTTCAACAATTGCAATGCTTCAGACAATAAAGGGATATGTTCACCAAAAAATTGTTCATTGAACCAAGATCCCGCATCAAGTGTTTTCAATTCATCTAATGCCATTGACCTGACGATGCCTTTTCCATTTGTGGTTCTACCAAGCCCGGGATCATGCATCAATACAACATGATCATCTTTTGTTAATTGCACATCTACCTCAACCATGAGTGCACCGGCTTCAATCGCATGCTGCAATGCAGAGATGGTATTTTCGGGAGCAGTGCCGGATGATCCTCGATGTGCAACAATGAATCGATCTTTACCTGCGATCATTGATCGAAGATTATAAGATTCCTTTGAATGAATTTCAGACATTGTGCGTGAGATTGAGAGACCGTCAAAAACCAATTGCCCATAAAAGCTGCATCGACATGCAATATAACCGAAAAATCCTCGTCAATCCACAGGTTTTGAGCGAATTCTGAGTAAATATCATGGTTGATAAGTTTCATTTTGACACTTCGCTTAATTCAAGTAGTTTCGACATGCATTTCATCCTTTGTGGATAATGTGTTTTTCACCAAGTAATGGCTCCCAAAGAGGAGGTTAAAATAATATGGAAGGTAATTTTTCAAATCGAGTTCAAGATGTGATCAGACTGAGCCGTGAAGAAGCGCTTAGATTAGGGCATGATTATATCGGTACAGAACATTTGTTATTGGGGATCATTCGTGAAGGTGAAGGCATAGCCGTCAAAATCCTCAGAAATGTCGGGGTAGATTTATTCAAATTGAAAAAATCGATAGAGGATACAATCCGCACAAGCAGTGGAACATTGACAATAGGCAATATTCCATTGACAAAACAAGCTGAAAAGGTTCTCAAGATCACATATCTCGAAGCAAAATTGTATAAATCAGAAGTTATTGGCACCGAACACTTGCTTCTTGCATTGCTTCGTGATGATGATAACATTGCTGCTCAAATTCTTTCGCAATTTTCAATTTCTTATGATGAAGTCCGTAAAGAATTGGATAATATCATCAATGGAAAATCCTCACCTTCAAAACAAGAAAAGGTTCGTTCTTCATCCAAAACTCAACAATCAGATAAACAAAAAACTCCGGTATTGGACAATTTCGGAAGGGATTTGACCAAACTTGCTCTTGAGGGGAAATTGGATCCCGTAATTGGAAGAGAGAAAGAGATTGAACGTGTTGCACAGGTGCTTTCAAGAAGAAAGAAAAACAATCCCGTATTGATCGGTGAACCCGGTGTTGGTAAAACGGCCATCGTTGAGGGCCTTGCTCTTCGCATCATGGAGAAGAAAGTCAGTCGCATACTGTTTGACAAGCGTATTGTAACGCTTGATCTTGCATCATTGGTTGCAGGCACCAAGTATCGTGGGCAATTCGAAGAAAGAATGAAGGCAGTAATGAATGAACTCGAAAAGGCAAAGGATGTCATTCTGTTCATTGATGAATTGCATACAATCGTAGGAGCAGGTGGTGCTTCCGGTTCACTGGATGCATCCAATATGTTTAAGCCGGCTCTAGCGCGTGGCGAAATTCAATGTATTGGAGCAACCACATTGGATGAATATCGTCAACATATCGAAAAAGATGGTGCTTTGGATCGTCGCTTTCAAAAGGTAATGGTTGAACCACCAACTCCCGAGCAAACGATTCAGATAATCAATAATGTGAAAGATCGCTATGAATCTCATCATGGCGTGAAATATAGTGATGAGTCTGTCAATGCTTGCGTAAAATTAGCTGAGCGGTATATCACTGACAGACATTTACCGGACAAAGCCCTTGATGTTTTGGATGAGGCAGGTGCAAGAGTTCACCTTGCCAATATCAATGTGCCTCCAGCAATAACTGAGATTGAGCAAAAAATCGAAGAAGCTCGCCTTCAAAAAAACAGTGTAGTAAAAGCACAGAATTTTGAAGAGGCAGCAAGATTGCGTGATCTTGAAAAACGATTGCAACAAGAACTTGAAACGGCCAAAGAAGAATGGGAAAATTCTGCAGGGAAGTCATTGTTCTCAGTCAGTGAAGAAGACATTGCGGATGTAGTGGCAATGATGACCGGAATTCCTGTGAATAAGATTGCCGAAGGTGAATCTGAGAAATTGCTCAAGATGGCCGAAGAGCTTAAAGGCAAAATCATTGGTCAGGACGAAGCCGTTGAGCAGCTTGCCAAAGCCATCCGTAGAGCTCGTGCAGGTTTGAAAGATCCCAATCGACCAATCGGTTCATTCATGTTTCTTGGTCCAACGGGTGTAGGTAAGACCGAACTCGCGAAAGTCCTTGCCAAATACATGTTTGATTCGGAGGATGCACTCATTCGGGTTGACATGAGTGAATACATGGAAAAGTTTGCAGTTTCCCGTCTAGTAGGAGCACCTCCGGGCTATGTGGGATATGAAGAA
>Ga0172373_10004776_pt1 | contig 18890 bp, 17 predicted proteins | sample Lak10m_2_FD_114546 | JGI IMG/M metagenome (GOLD analysis project Ga0172373, IMG submission 114546) | Freshwater microbial communities from Kabuno Bay, South-Kivu, Congo - kab_092012_10m | ecosystem: Environmental > Aquatic > Freshwater > Lake | place: Democratic Republic of the Congo...
CAATTGCGCTTCGGTCAGTTCCAAGTCGATCATCTTCAGGCTCCAATGCGAGGTGTTCAAAGCCACATTGTTAACCCGCCATGGGCTGGACGTAAATCCGAAAATTTAGCCGCGCGGAGTATATAAGGGCTTTTGATCGAAGTGATAAAAGCTCTTGTTCAGGTAGTAGAGGACGTCGTCGACATCCTCGGCGGACCAGGTATTGCCGGTATGGGAAGCCCAGTCGCGGATGCGGCTCCGCAAAGCGTCCAGGGTTTTCAGTTTGCGGTTGCGGGCGTGCATCAAGTCTTCGTGACAGGACTGGCAGTGATGGTCGTAGAGTTCCTGGCCGCGGGCGAAATTTTCGGCGCGGGCAGGCCCTGAAGCCGTCAGCGCCAGAGTGGCAATCAAGGCTGGCCAGGCAGCAACGAGGGGGAATTGTGGGGATCGATTCGTCATGACAGGGTTCTCCACGGGTGGATGGGCGGGTTGCTCACTGTAATTATCTGGGGGGTGCAACGGCGGGCGGTGGCAAGCCGCCAACCGGGTTCATGTGTTGCTGGCTCCAGTTCAGGCGCCGGTTTCCTTCAGGCCATACTTCCTCACCCGGTAGCGCAGCGTTTCACGGGTGGTGCCGAGAGCCCGGGCGGCGGCGGCAACATTACCATGGTGACTATTCAAGGTGGTCTCGATGATGAAGCGATCCATGTCATCCAGGTCCATGCTGCCGTCCAGCGGTATCCATAGGCCATTCTGGGAGCGTTCGGGAAGGTGGGTCGTGCCCGCCGGCGTAGCGGGTTGTCGTCCGGACAATTGTAGCCACTGGCCGGGAAAAATTGGGCCATCGGCAAAGAGTACGCAGCGCTCGACCACATTGCGTAACTCGCGCACATTACCCGGCCAGTCGTGGGCGCGGAGTTCCGCCCAGACTGGCTCCGGTACCACGCGGACCTGTTTGCCGGCCTTGGCGTTGAGCTCGGCGATGAACAAGGGCACCAATTCATCGAGGTCCTGCCTGACTTCCCGCAAGGGTGGGAGGTTGAGTTTGAAGACGCTGAGCCGATGATACAGGTCGCTGCGGAATTCGCCCTCGCGCACCATGGCCTCAAGGTCGCGGTGGCTGGCGGCGAGAATCTGGACGTCGACGCTGATTTCGCGTTCCGAGCCCAGCCGGCGGAATTTCCGGTCCTCGATGGCCTTGAGCAGCTTGGCCTGCAGGTCCAGCGGCATTTCTCCGATTTCGTCGAGGAACAGGGTGCCGCCATCCGCCTGTTCGATGAGACCGCGATGGCGGCCGGTGGCGCCGGTGAAGGCGCCGGCCTCGTGGCCGAACAGCTCCGATTCCAGCAGGTCGTGGGGGAGCGCGGCGCAGTTGAGTTCGATCAGCGGGGCGGTGCCGCGTTTGCCTCCATGATGCAGGATGCGGGCCGCGAGCCCCTTGCCGGTCCCGGTTTCGCCCCCGATGATGATGGCGCTGAACGGTACGCGGGTCAGGCGCGTCAGCATGTTACGGACTTCCCGCGCGGCCGGGCTGGCGCCGACGAAGGCGTCGGGCGAGTAGCGGCGGTGACCGATCTCGGCCTGTTCGAGCAGCCGCCGTTGCGCCAGGGCGCTGCGCGAGGCGCTGGCCATGATCAGATCCAGCCGGTCCATCTCGCAGGGTTTTTCCAGGAATTCATAGGCGCCCAGGCGAAGCGCGCGCACCGATTCCTGAACCCCGCCGTAGCCGGTTAGAAACAGCCACTCGCAATGTTGCAGGGAGCTATTGATCTCTTCCATGAAATCCAGGGCGTTGCCGTCCGGCAGGTTCATGTCGGAGAGAATCAGCAGGGGTTCCAGTTCGCCCAGCAGGAGTTGCCGAGCCTGCTGCAGCGTTCGGGCAAGAGTCACTTCCCAACCCTCCTTGCCGTAATGGCGGGTCAGTTCCTGGCCCAGCAGGGGTTCATCCTCGATGATCAGTAAACTGTTGGCCATGGCTTGGGGTAATGCTGGGTCATGTGCGGCGGTTGAATTGTTGATTCGGAGTCCAATGTCGCTGGCGCCCGTTCCAGGTGACGACCTTACTCACCGCTCATCGTCGACCATTCGAGCGTGCATGAGGAATGAGCAGGCTTCCGGCCACAAGCCGTTCTAGGGATGCCAAGGGTAGCCGCGGAGATGGTTGGAGCTCATGACCGATCTCCGAAGTATTGTCCTCCTGTCGCAGCAGTCATTTCACTCCTGAGCGAGGAGATACCGTAACAATATCATCATAAATTCAAGTCGGAGTCAGCCGATAAGCCGGGTTCTGTCGTGGGCAGCCATTCATCTGGGACCTATCTCGCGATACGCCTCGTGCGACCTACCCGGGAGCCGCGCGGACCACGCGTTCGAGGCACGGCCTCGATGCCCCCCTATTTGGTCTTGCTCCGGACGGGGTTTACCCTGCCACCTCCGTTACCGGAAGCGCGGTGCGCTCTTACCGCACCATTTCACCCTTACCCCGCGAGCTTGCGCATGACGGGGCGGTATCATTTCTGTGGCACTTTCCATGGACTCGCGTCCTCCAGGCGTTACCTGGCGTCCTGTCCTGTGGAGCCCGGACTTTCCTCCCTCCCGATCAGGCGACCGGGACAGCGACTGCCTGGCCAACTCCGGATTCGGAGTCTAGTGAACTTGTGATGGATTGGCTACCGGTTTGAGCCCCCCGGTTACCCGACCCGCCGCGAGAGGGCAGCTAACGGCCATTGACCAAGACCATTCGGTAGCGCCCATTTTGAGCCAGGCTCCAGGCAAGCTTCCCTCATTCTGGCAGGCAATGCGGGTATCCAGCCACAATGTCGATGAGCCCGCTCTCGACCACCAGAGGGATGCAAACGCTTCTGGGCCGTACCTGCCTGAGTGCGGAATTCGGCAACAGTGAGAGTGGCTGGTGAACGGTTTGTCTCGTTGAGGGGAAGAGGCTTTTGTGATTTAATGACAGCGTTTTTGCCGAAATTTCGGTGTGTGCGTCATTTGTATTCCTGTCTTGCACGGGAGTCCGGTCACGCGCCTATTCATTTCAAGTTTCGCTCAGTCATCGTGAGGCTTGGTGATTTTCGATGGATTTCACTATGGTCAGTTGCCGTGACAGTCTTGGCGGAATGTCGTTTTGGCAACTCGGCGGGTAAAAAATTTGTGCGTTCCACGGGCTAACTTATGCTAATCAACACAAAGAAGGGGCTGGACTTGCCCATTACTGGAGAGCCGGAGCAGGTGATCTACAACAATGCCGGCGCCATCAAGTCGGTAGCGTTACTCGGCCCCGATTATGTTGGCCTGAAGCCCTCCATGAAAGTGGCTGAGGGAGACAAGGTCAAGCTGGGGGATGTGCTGTTTGCCGACAAGCAATTCCCTGAAATCGTCTATACCTCTCCCGGCGCCGGGGTCGTCAGGGCCATCAATCGCGGAGAGCGACGCGTTCTCCATTCGGTCATCATCGACCTGAGCGGAAATGACTCGGTCAAGTTCAAGGCCTACCCGGCAACCAAGCTGGCGAGTCTGACGAATGAGCAAGTTCGTGAAAACCTCCTGGCTTCCGGTCTCTGGACAAGCCTACGTACGCGACCCTATAGTCGGGTGCCTGATCCCTCCTCGACGCCGCGTTCCATATTCGTAACCGCAATCGACACCAGTCCACTGGCGGCTCGGCCAGAAGTGGTCATTGCCGATCGCGCGGCTGATTTTCAGAATGGCTTGATCGTCATTTCCAAGCTGACGGAGGGGCGGATACATCTCTGCAAGGCACCGGGTGCGGCTATTCCGACCCCGGAACTCGCTCAGTTGGAAGTCACCGAATTCTCTGGACCTCATCCAGCGGGGCTGGTCGGGACTCATATTCATCACCTCGACCCGGTGGGGCCGACCAAGACGGTCTGGCATCTGGATTATCAGTCCGTCATCGCCATCGGTAGCCTGTTCACGACCGGGAAGCTGAATGTGGAGCGGGTCGTGGCGCTGGCGGGCTCCCTGGTGAGCCACCCGCGTCTGGTCAGGACACGGGCGGGCGCCAACCTGCACCAACTGGTCGCCGGACAGATCAAGGATGGGGGTGAGCCACGGGTGATTTCGGGCTCCGTCCTGCATGGTCGTCAGGCGGAGGATTGGTCGGATTATCTGGGTCGCTATCACAATCAGGTATCGGTCATACCGGAGAACCGCGAGCGTGAGTTCATGGGGTGGATCATGCCAACGGGCAAGAAATACTCCTTCCTGAATGTGCTGTTGAGCAGTCTCCCCAAGGAACGTGGACGCAAGTTTGCGCTATCGACCAGCAAGTACGGCAGTCCGCGCGCGGTCGTGCCGGTCGGTGTGTTCGAGGAGGTCATGCCCCTCGATATTCTGCCGACTCAGTTGCTTCGCTATCTGATCGTGGGTGACACCGACATGGCTCAGGCGCTAGGCGCCCTGGAGCTGGACGAGGAAGACTTGTCCTTGTGCACCTTTGTGGATCCGGGCAAGCACGATTTCGGTCCGGTGCTCAGAAAGAACCTAATGCAAATCGAGAAGGAGGGCTAATGTCCAGTACGAGAAAATTCCTCGACAAACTTCACCCCCATTTTTCCAAGGGCGGGAAGTTTGAAACGCTGTATCCCGTCTACGAGATGGTGGACACATTTCTGTATAGCCCCTCTGATGTCACGAGTGGCGCCACGCATGTGCGGGATGCCGTCGACCTCAAGCGGGTCATGACTTATGTCTGGATAGCCGCGCTGCCCTGCATGCTGATGGCTTTCCTGAATACTGGCTACCAGGCCAATGCGGCCATGCAGGCCATGGGTTTGTCCGAGGTGCCGGGCTGGCGTGGCTGGGTGGTCAATCTCTTTGGCCACAACCCATGGAATCCGCTGTCGGACCTGGTGCATGGGGCCATGTACTTCCTGCCGGTCTATATTGTGACGCTGGTCGCGGGTGGCGTTTGGGAAGTTTTGTTTTCCGTGGTGCGCAAGCACGACGTCAACGAAGGTTTCTTCGTTTCGTCCATCCTCTTCGCCCTGACTCTGCCGCCCAGCATTCCGTTGTGGCAGGTAGCCCTCGGCATTTCCTTCGGTGTGGTCATCGGCAAGGAGGTGTTTGGCGGTACCGGCAAGAATTTTCTCAACCCTGCCCTGACGGGCCGCGCTTTCCTGTATTTCGCCTATCCGGCGGCCATGTCAGGCGACTCGGTATGGACCGCGGTTGATGGTTATACCGGCGCGACTGCCCTCGGGCATGCCGCGATGGGGGGGCTTCAGGCCGTGCATGATGCGGGCATCTCCTGGTGGGGCACCTTTATTGGCTTCGAGCCAGGTTCGATGGGTGAAACTTCGACACTGGCCTGCCTGATGGGTGCGGCATTCCTGATTTATACCCGCATTGCCAACTGGCGCATCATGGCCGGCGTCATGCTCGGCATGATCGGCACCTCGACCTTGCTCAACGTGGTCGGCAGCTCCACCGATGCCATGTATGCCATACCCTGGTATTGGCATCTGACCTTGGGAGGATTTGCCTTCGGTACCGTGTACATGGCCACCGATCCAGTCAGTGCGGCGCACACCAACGCGGGCCGTTGGGTGTTTGGCGCGCTGGTGGGTTTCATGACGGTGCTGATTCGCGTAGTCAACCCGGCGTTTCCAGAAGGCATCATGCTGGCCATTCTGTTCGCCAATATCTTTGCGCCGCTGATCGATTATGCGGTCATCAAGATCAATATCGCCAAGAGGGTAAAGCGTTATGCCTGAATCCGTGAATAGCAATCCGGCAGTGCCCGGTCTCAAGCAGCGGCTCGCCGGTTATGTCGAAACCGTGCAAGTCCATGCGAAGCCCTACCTGGATCTGCCCAATGACAGTTTCAAGAAAACCGTGGCAGTTGCCTTGGCTTTATGTCTGGTCGGCGCGGTGGTGGTGTCCGGCTCGGCCGTGATCCTGAGACCGCTCCAGGAGTGGAACAAGTCCAAGGACGAAAAGGTCAACATCCTCGAGGTGGCCGAGTTATACCAGAAGGGTATGGACGTCGACGCCGTGTTCAAGGACATCGAGACCCGCATCGTCGATCTGGCGACAGGCGACTATGTGGATAACGTCGATGCCAAGACCTACGACCAATGGAAAGCCGCGAAGGATCCCGCTCAAAGCGAGGCTATTCCCGCCGACAAGGATATCGCCAGCATCAAGCGCAAACCGAAATACGCCAAGGTGTATCTGGTGAAGCAGGAGGGCAAACTAAAGACGGTGATCCTGCCTGTCAGCGGCTATGGGCTGTGGTCGACGATGTTTGGTTTCCTGGCGCTTGAGTCCGATGGTCAGACCGTGACCGGCATGAATCTTTACGATCAGGCGGAAACGCCCGGTCTGGGCGGCGAGGTCGTCAACCCCAAGTGGAAGGCTCTCTGGAAAGGCAAGAAGGTCTACAACTTTTCTGGCAAGGAAGTGCATGAAAGCAACCTGACCGAGAAGGGTCAAACCATCGAAATCGGCGAGGTCGCGCTGGGCCTGGTCAAAGGCTCCGTTGATCCGTCCCGACCGGGAGCTGAATATCAGGTCGACGCCCTGGCGGGTGCCACGCTGACCAGCCGCGGAGTCAGCAATCTCGTCCAGTACTGGATGGGTAAGGAAGGTTACGGTATCTATCTGGCCAAGTTGAGATCTGGAAGAGGTTAATACTATGGAACTCACCGACGAAAACAAAAAGGTTCTGGTTGAACCGCTGGTTGAGAACAACCCCATTACCTTACAGGTTCTGGGAATCTGCTCGGCCCTCGCGGTAACTTCGCAATTGTCCACGGCGCTGATCATGAGTCTGGCCCTGACGGCGGTCACGGCCTTCTCCAGCGCGGGCATTGCCTTCATCCGCAACCATGTACCCAGCAGCATCCGCATCATCGCGCAGATGGTGATCATCGCTTCGCTGGTGATCGTGGTGGATCAGATCTTGAAGGCTTTCGCCTATGAGATCAGCAAGCAACTCTCCGTCTTCGTGGGCCTGATCATCACCAATTGCATCGTGATGGGGCGCGCCGAGGCCTATGCGATGAAGAATCCCCCTTGGGAAAGCTTCCTCGATGGCATAGGTAACGGTCTGGGCTACAGTCTGATTCTGATCACGGTCGCCACCATCCGCGAACTGTTTGGCTCCGGGAAGCTGCTGGGCATCGATGTCTTCCCGCTCATCAAGGATGGCGGCTGGTATGTGCCGAATGGACTGTTGCTGCTGCCGCCGAGCGCGTTCTTCCTGATCGGTCTGATCATTTGGGCTGTCCGGACCTGGAAGCCCAAACAAGTCGAAAAGGCGGATTTTGCCATTCAGCCGGCTCACGGTATCGTGCATGGGGAGGCCCACTGATATGGAAGCCTATATCAATCTGTTTATTAAGTCGGTTTTCATCGAGAACATGGCGCTGTCCTTCTTCCTGGGCATGTGCACGTTCATCGCCGTTTCCAAGAAGATCGAAACCGCCGTTGGTTTGGGCATTGCCGTGGTCATCGTGCAGACGCTGACGGTACCCGCCAACAACCTGATCTATACCTATCTGCTCAAGGAAAACGCCTTGACCTGGGCCGGCATCGAAGGTGTGGACCTGAGCTTCATCGCGCTGATGGCCTGCATCGGCGTGATCGCCGCCATCGTGCAGATACTAGAGATGGTTCTGGACAAGTTCTTCCCGGCGCTTTACAACGCGCTGGGAATTTTCCTGCCGCTCATCACGGTGAATTGCGCGATCCTGGCGGGTAGTCTGTTCATGATCGAACGCGACTATAACTTCAAGGAAAGCGTGGTCTACGGGGTCGGCAGCGGCTTCGGCTGGGCATTGGCCATCACCGCCATGGCGGGCGTGCGCGAGAAGCTGAAATACAGCGACGTGCCCCCCGGTCTACGCGGTCTTGGCATCACCTTTATCACCGCCGGGCTGATGGCGCTCGGCTTCATGGCCTTCTCGGGCATACAGCTCTAAGGGTCCTGGGAGAAGATCATGTTAGAAATCATCCTGGGTGTAGTATTTTTCACCTTCATTGTCGTAGCTCTGGTATTCGTCATTCTTGGCGCCAAGTCCAAACTGGTGGCCGAGGGTAATGTCGATATCCTGATCAACGATGAAAAAACCATTCACGTTCCCATCGGTTCGAAGCTGCTGACGGCGCTGGCGGACAATAACCTGTTCGTTTCCTCCGCCTGTGGCGGCGGCGGCACCTGTGCGCAATGCAAGGTCAAGGTCAATGAGGGGGGTGGCGACATCCTGCCGACCGAGCTGTCGCACATCACCAAGCGTGAGGCGGCGATGGGTGATCGTCTGGCTTGTCAGGTGACCGTCAAGCAGAACATGAAGATTCATGTGCATGACGAGGTGTTTGGCGTCAAGAAGTGGGTCACCACGGTCCGGTCCAACCATAACGTGGCAACCTTCATCAAGGAACTGGTGTTGGAGTTACCGAAAGGCGACACGGTGGATTTCCGCGCTGGCGGCTATATCCAGATCGAGTGTCCGCCTTATGCGGCAAAATTCACGGATTTCGATATCGAAGACAAGTTCCGCGATGATTGGGATAAGTACAACATCTGGCAGTACGAAGCCGTGGTCAAGGAACCGGCCATCCGTGCCTACTCGATGGCCAATTATCCGGAAGAAAGCGACATCATCATGCTGAATGTCCGTATCGCCACGCCGCCGCCAGGCGCGAACGGTATTCCCCCGGGTATCATGTCGTCCTATATTTTCAACCTGAAGCCGGGCGACAAGGTGGTGATTTCCGGACCATTCGGTGAGTTCTTTGCCCGTGAAACCAATAATGAGATGGTGTTCATTGGCGGTGGCGCCGGTATGGCTCCGATGCGTTCGCATATCTTCGATCAGCTTCGCCGCCTGAAGAGCAAGCGCAAGATGACTTTCTGGTATGGCGCGCGCAGTCTCCGGGAAATGTTCTATGTGCAGGATTTCGATATGCTGCAGAAGGAGAACCCGAACTTCAAATGGCATATCGCCTTGTCGGAGCCCAAGCCCGAGGATAACTGGACCGGTTATACCGGATTCATCCACAATGTTCTCTACGAGAACTATCTCAAGAATCATCCGTCGCCCGAGGACTGCGAATACTATATGTGCGGTCCGCCCATGATGAACACCGCCGTCATCAACATGTTGCTTGATATCGGCGTAGAAAGGGAGAACATCATGCTGGACGATTTCGGCGGCTGACGGCCTGGATTGCCCAAGCATCGAAGCGGAGGCTAGATGCCTCCGCTTTTTTTTGGCGAACATCGTAGGGTGTAGGTCCAATGGATTTATGAGACGACACCCCACATCACGAGGACAAACCTATGGCCCTTTTTCTGACCACTTTCGTAATCATAGCCGTCGTCGTAACCCTGATGGCAATAGGCGTGATATTCGGCCGTAGCGCCATCAAGGGCAGTTGCGGTGGCGTAAATAATGGCGGCGCTTGCATCTGCACTCAGAAGTGCGAAAAGCGTCGCAAACTCGAGGCCATGGCCCAGGGCGAATGAATACTTGATGCCGTGGGCAGAACAAGGCCCATCCATCAGCTCCGGGTGGAGATGTGTATCTCAAATCAGAAAGTCAATTCCCGTGTATGGCTGGTTTGATTGAGGCGGTGATCTGACATCACCCTCTGGGTCGTGATCAGTCATTGCCGGCGTAGATCGATTGGGTCTACCATGCGCCCGACAGGCCGGTGCAGTGCCTGTCGGTTTTGACCCCGCCTTTGTCATGATCGCCGGCTCCTTTCAGCTTTTCGCCACTGTGGAACTGTGGCAAGGTTGGATTCGTCGATTTTCAGTCACCCTTACTTGTCCCGAGAGTCCCCCATGCATGTTACGTTCGAACAGGCCCAGCAAGCCGTAAACGCCGCACTGGCGAAAGCCCGTTCCATCAACACTCAAATGTGTATCGCCGTGGTGGATTCCGGCGCGGAATTGAAAGCCTTTGCGCGCATGGATGACGCCTGGGTCGGCAGTGTCGACATCGCCGTCAAGAAAGCCAAGACGGCCTGTTTCTTCGCCATGCCTACCGGGCAGATCGGCGCCCTTTCACAACCGGGGGGACCCCTCTTTGGCATCGAGCATTCCAATGGCGGACTCATCACCTTTCCGGGTGGCGTGCCCATCGTCAATCAGGAGGGCATCCTGATCGGCGCTATCGGTGTGAGTGGCAGCTCGGTCGAAAACGATCATACGGTAGCAGCGGCGGGTTCCGAGACGATTGGTGTTTCAACCCTTCCGGATCATCCCTGGCGAACCTGAACGTCCTTGACGCTGGCGCGCGCACTCTGGCCACGGTTGGAATGAAGCAAGAGTCACCGCTGCCATGTTCAATCTGAGCCGGAGGGTTCAGCCAGATCGAGAATTGTTAGAGTCATAGGGCAAGACCATGACCCTGATCCTTTGCCGAGAGCTATTGTTGTGGGCGCTGGCGCTCAACTACAGCATTCTGCTGTTCTGGTTTGCCCTGTTCCGGGGCTTTCATGATGGGTTGTACCGGCTGCACACCCGCTGGTTCAGCTTGTCCATGGAAACCTTCGATGCCATTCATTACGGCGGTATGGCTCACTACAAGATTGGGATTTTTCTGTTCAATCTGACGCCGTGGCTGGCCCTGCACCTTGCGGCTAAAAGCTGATTGGTCCGCAGGGGTCGTTCGTCAACGCGACGGCCGCCTGGACCCGCAGGCCCATGCGGTCATAGTGGCTATGCTGACTCCTTGCGGCGGACTTCCAGCACATTGTGCACGCCGGCAATCTGGTCCAGCGCCTGGCTGAGTTGACCGAGGTCATGCACCTCTACGGTAATATCCATGACTACCGTGTTGTCGACCGTTTCGGTGTGGCTATGGGTCCGCAAGATGTTGATATGCTCCGCGGCCAATATGTGAGTGATATCTTTTAGCAAGCCTTTCCGGTCCAGTGCGCGGGCCTCGATGTCGACGGGAAAGCCTTCGGGCTCGCTGCCCCAGGTTACGTCCATCAGACGGCCATGCTTTTCTGGTGGAAGTTGCAGGATGTTGACGCAGTCCTGCCGATGGATGGCGATGCCCCGCGCCACCGTGACGAATCCGATGATGGGTTCGCCCGGATTGGGTTGGCAGCAGCGCGCCAGATGGGTGACCAGATTCCGCACGCCTTGAATGGTGATTTCGTCTTTGGCCGCCGGTGTCTCGGCGCGTCGGCGCGGGGGTTTCTGGAGCGCGCGGCCGCCGAGGTCCTGAGGTTTAAGGGCGGCGGCGAGCTGCACGGAGCTGATATCGGCGCGACCCAGCGCCAGCAGCAGGTCATCGCCGCGCGGCAGATGGAAATGCCGGGCGAGCCGCTCCAGATCGGCCTCGCGTACCCCCAGCTTCTGCCGCTCATGGTCGAAAATGTGTTTGCCGGCCTTCATGTGCCGCTCGTGATCCTGCTGGCGGAACCAGGCGCGGATCTTGTTGCGGGCATGCGCGGTCTGGATATAGCCAAGGTGTGGATCGATCCAGCCCAGACTGGGGCCGCCGTGTTTGGCGGTGAGGATTTCCACCTTGTCACCGGATTTAAGCTCATGGGTGAGCGGGACCATCCGGCCGTTCACCTTGGCCCCCCGGCAACGATGTCCCACCTCGGTATGAATGCCGTAGGCGAAATCGACCGGGGTCGCGCCCTTGCGCAGGCGGATGACCTGACCTCGGGGCGTGAGCACGAAGATCTGGTCTTCGAAGACTTCGGAACGGAACGAATCCAGAATGCCCTGCTCGTCCTCCCGGTTGTCCAGCAAATGGCGCAGGGTATTGACGTTGCGGTCCAGCGCCTGGTCCTGCCGGCTGCCCTCCTTGTAGCGCCAGTGAGCGGCTACGCCGTATTCGGCGAAACTGTGCATGTCCTCGGTGCGGATCTGGATCTCCACGGGTCGTCCCTCGGGGCCGATGACCACGGTATGCAGGGACTGATAGCCGTTCGCCTTGGGATTGGCGATGTAATCGTCGAATTCCTTGGGGATATGCAGCCAGGCGCTGTGGACCTGACCCAACACCGTATAGCAGGTCGAGACATCCTTGACGATGACGCGGACGGCATGCAGGTCGAAGAGCTCTTCGAGCGGCACATCCTTACGCTCGATTTTCTTGTGGATGCTGTAAAGGTGTTTGGGGCGGCCGAAGACACGCCCGGGGATGCCGGCGGCTTCGAGCTTTTCCCGCAATTCGAGGATGAAGTGCTGGACGAAATGTTCGCGGGTCGCCCGGTTGCTGGCCAGTGACTTGGCCAGACGTTTGTATTCCGCCGGTTCCAGGTAGCGGAAGGAGAGATCCTCCATCTCCCATTTGAGCTGGCCCACGCCCAGTCGATTGGCCAGTGGCGTAAACAGATCCAGGGTTTCCAGGGCGATATTGCGGCGCAACTCCGGGTCGGGATTATCCTTGAGCATTCTCAGCCGTTGCAGGCGGTAACCCAGCTTGACCAGCACGGCCCGCACATCGTTGACCACGGCCAGCAACAGGCTGCGCAATAGTTCAGCCTGATCAGGCTCCTTGCTGTCGGACTTGTGATATCCGTCGAAGGTGTTTAGCCAGTTGACCTTGCGGACCAGTTCGGTCGTCTCGGAGCCGAAGCGTTCCTCGATCAGTTGAAGATCGATGTTGTCGCGAATATAGGGATCGCTCAGCAAGGCTACCGCGACGGTGGTCGGATCCACCTTGAGCTGATGAACGATATGCGCCACATCGATGCCGCGCGGGCGCGGAATGGTATCCTCGTCACGCGCCCGTCGAGCCAGCGTCAGGGCGGCCGCGATCATGCGCCGGTCTTCTTCTTCATAACCGGAACTCAGGCGGCTGAGCAGGTCACCATCGGCTTGGGTGGAAAGGTCGTCTTGGTAAAGGCTGTGTCTCATGGGGCGCTCATGGGTCCGTTGCCCCGGGAAAGCTCCGATGGCCTACGGAAAACGTCTGGCTCATAGTACCAAAGTCCCTCGACTGCCGGGTCGTCAGTCATGGATATTCAGCCATTACAGGATGAGGACTCACCGCATGCATGAACCGCAAGCCATGGAATTCTGGCTGGACGAGACCTTCGACCCGGCGCCCGAGCTGAACCAACCGGGGGACGCCGGCCAGCTTGTTGTGACGGAGAGTCTGTGCCTCTGCCGGCGAGTACTCGACACCTTCGATCACCGGCTGCTGAGCGCGGGATGGCTGCTGGCCATCGAGGAGGGGACCGCGAGTCGTTTTTGCGTCCTTCAGGACAACGCAGGGCAACGATGGGAGCGAGAGTGGTCGGGGGCCGATCCGCTCTTCTGGCGGGACTTGGCGTCGCTCTTTCCCGTTCCGCTGGCCGAATTGATCGATGTCCGGGCCCTGCTGCCGCAACTCGAATTGCGGGGGGAACGCAAGGCGTGGATTCAGGAGGACAGTGGCGGCGCCAAGGTGCTTAAGCTCGCGATCGAGACGCTGACCGCCCGGTATGGCGAACTGGAGCGGCCACTCAAGCCGCGTTTGCGAATCATCTCGGGAGACTCTCACCGGCCGTTTCGGGATTTTGTGGCGGGATGTCGGGGTAGGGCTGGCATGAGAATCGCGGCGGAAACGAGTTATACGGAAGCCGTGCGGCTGTTGGGTTCCGACTGGCCGGAGACGGCGTTTCGCTTTCCCGTAATCGCCGAACCGCGACAGCGGGCCGATAGCGCGGTCAGAACGGTTTTACTCGCGCTGTTGCAGACGATGCGGCTTAACGAACCGGGCGTCATTGCGGCAACCGATACGGAATTTCTGCATGACTACCGCGTGGCGGTGCGCCGCGCCCGATCCATCCTCGGACAGACCGAGGGCGTTTTCCCCGCTACGGCGACGGAGCGGCTGCGCCAGGGGTTGGCCAGTCTGGCGCAAGCCACCAGCGAAGCCAGGGATTTCGACGTATTCCTGCTGGCGCTGGATGGCATGGAGGCCGGGCTGCCACCTCCGCTCCGGGGCCAGTTCGAACCCTTGCGTGAACTGTTGGCCACGCTGGCGGCGGACCGTCAGCGGCGTCTGCGGGATAGACTGAATTCCGCCCGCCATCGGCGGTTTCTGGATGCCTGGGAGCGGTATCTGCAACGGCCGGCGCCCGCAAAACCCAGAGCCCCGCTGGCGTTGACGCCCGTGAACGAACTGGTTGGCCGGCGCATCTGGACGCTGTATCGACGCGTGCGGCGGGAGGGCAAGGCCATCGGCCCCGATAGCCCGCCCGAACACTTGCATGAGCTGCGCAAAACGGCCAAGAAACTTCGCTACCAGATGGAGATGTTTCAGTCCCTTTTTCCACCGGATGACCTGCGCGCCCTGCTGCGCCGCCTGAAGTCCTTGCAGACGAGTCTGGGCGATTATCAGGACCTCAGCGTGCAATGCGGTCATTTGCGCGACTTGGCCGGGGTGTTGCGCGAACGGCAGGCGCCGACGGATGCGCTGTTGTCCGTCGGCGCGCTGATCGGACAACTCTTCGCGCGGGAACCGGGGCTGCGCGGCGAGTGTAGCGAACAGCTAGCCGAATTTGCCGCGGGCAAAGCGCGGCGAGGATTCCGTCGCCTGTTCCGGCCAGAATCCGGGCGGGAGCCGCGGTGGCGTCATTAGCAGGGGTGTCGGCCGACGAACGGACAAGCGTACTCCCAAGCGCTACACTTGGGCTTCGGAGGCCACCTTCGCAACACTCATAACCAGAATAACCAGCAGGAGACCCTATGAGCACACCCAGCGAGAAAGCAAAACCCCGCATCGTGGTCGTCGGCGGCGGCGCCGGCGGTCTGGAACTGGTCACCCAACTCGGCAAGAAACTCGGCCGCAAAGGGTTGGCGGAAATTACCCTGATCGATTGCAGCCGCACGCATATCTGGAAGCCGTTGCTCCATGAGGTTGCGGCCGGTACGCTCGACTCCCACGACGACGAGTTGGAGTATCTCGCCCAAGCCAGCGAGAACCATTTCCGCTTCGTGCTGGGCCGGATGAACGGGCTGGACCGCAAGAGCAAGACGATCCGGCTGGCGCCCCTGATCAGCGCGGGGGGCGGGCAGGTCATGCCCGAGCGCGCCTATCCCTATGACATCCTGGTGATCGCGGTGGGCAGCATTTGCAACGACTTCGGCATTCCGGGCGTGGCCGAGCACTGCATGTTCCTGGACTCGACCGAAGAGGCCGAGCAATTCCAGAGCCGGCTGCTGGAGGCCTACTTGCGGGCTCAGGCGGCCGGCGGCGCGCATCAGCCGGGCGAGCTGGATGTGGCCATCGTCGGTGGCGGCGCGACCGGCATCGAATTGTCCGCGCAACTGTATCAGGCGGCGCGTCTGTTGAGCTCCTATGGGCTGGACAACATCAAGCCCTCCGACATCAAGATCCACATCCTGGAGGCCTCGCCCACCCTGCTGGCGGGTTTGCCGGAGCGCCTGTCCCGCGCCACGCTCCAGCAGTTGCAGAGCCTCGGCATCGACGTGATGCTGGGTGTGCGCGTCGTCGAGGTGACGGCGGAAGGGATGCGCACCGCATCCGGTGAGTTTGTGCGCGCGGCGGCCAAGGTCTGGGCGGCGGGCGTCAAGGCGCCGGATTTCCTCAAGGACATCGACGGGCTGGAGACCAACCGCATCAATCAGCTCCTGGTCAAACCCACGCTCCAGACCACGTTGGACGACGATATCTACGCCATTGGCGATTGCGCGGCCTGCCCGTGGCCCGAGAAAGGCGCCAATGCCAATGTTCCTCCCCGTGCCCAGTCCGCGCACCAGATGGCCAGCCGGGTGTTGGGTAATTTGCGCAACCGGTTGGCGGGGCGGGCGCAGAAGCCTTACCGGTATGTCGATTATGGCTCCCTGGTTGCGCTGGGACATTACAGCACCGTGGGCAATCTGATGGGCAACCTGATGGGCTCGGTGATGATCGAAGGTTTCATCGCCCGCATGGTCTATCTGTCCCTCTACAAGATGCATCAACTCGCCTTGTTCGGCCCGTTGCGGGTTGGGCTGCTGATGATCGCCTCGTTCTTTCGCAAGCGCCTTCATCCTCGCATCAAACTGCATTAAGGCGAGGTGGTATCATTCCAGCCATTTTTCGGGGTGGCGACGCCCCGATACTCCAGGGGCGAGCGAATACCCTTCGCGCAACCCCGCATTTTCAACGATGGGCGTGCCGGTAACGCGCTCGCCCATTGCAATCGTCTGACGGAGGTTTTTCAGGGACATGGCAGGTCACAGCAAGTGGGCCAATATCCAGCATCGGAAGGGCGCCCAGGACGCCCGGCGCGGCAAGCTCTTCACTAAACTGATCCGCGAAATCACGGTATCCGCCCGTGCCGGCGGCGGCGAGCCGGCGAATAATCCACGCCTGCGCGCCGCCATGGACAAGGCGCTGACGGCGAACATGTCCAAGGACACGATCGAGCGCGCCATCAAGAAGGGCACCGGCGCGGCGGATGGCGACAATTACGAGGAAATCCGTTACGAAGGCTACGGCTCTGGCGGCATCGCGGTCATGGTCGACTGCCTGACCGACAATCGCCAGCGGACGGTGGCCGAGGTGCGGCATGCCTTCAGCAAGGCCGGCGGTAACTTGGGCACCGACGGTTCCGTGGCCTATCTCTTCACCCAGACCGGCATCCTCAGCTATCCGGCGGGCGTCGACGAAGACCGTCTGATGGAGGCGGCGCTGGAAGCGGGCGCCGACGATGTCATCACCCAGGAAGACGGTTCGATGGACGTGTTGGTCGGCCCCGAGCAGTTCGAAGCGGTGCGTGACGCCCTCGTCGCCGGCGGGCTGACGCCCGAGAATGCCGAGGTCACGATGCGCGCTAGCACCACGGTAGCGCTGGGCGAGGAGGATGCGGTCAAAATGATCCGCCTCCTGGAGCGGCTGGAGGACCTGGACGATGTCCAGAATGTCTACTCCAACGCCGACATCAGCGAGGACATCCTCGCCAAGATCGGCTAGGCCGGCCCGGCTCATTCCAGCGGGAAGCATCGGGCATGAGGCAAGCCTTCCGGGTATGCATTAATGAGCAGGTAAAGCTACATCAACTCCCTCTCCGCCTCCGGGGAGAGGGCTGGGGTGAGGGGATTTCACATGAACCATTACCTGCTCACCCATCCATAGCGCCCTACGGGTTCGGCCGCGCACACGGCACCCGGTTCCAGGCGTCCCGGTCCTGAATGGTCAGCATCCTCGGTATCGACCCCGGCTCGCGCGCCACCGGCTACGGCATCATTCATGATGCCAGGCAGGGACCGCGTCTGGTCACCTATGGCGTGATCCGGACCGAGAGCGACGACTTTCCCACCCGGCTCAAGGAAATCTACGACGGCATCTATCAGGTCGCGAAGCAGTTCCGGCCCACGGAAATGGCGATCGAGCAGGTGTTCATGGCGAAAAATGCCGATTCCGCCCTGAAACTGGGCCAGGCGCGCGGCGCGGCCATCTGCGCCGCCATGAACGCCGGCCTGCCGGTGCTGGAATACTCGGCCCGGCAGGTCAAACTGGCGCTGGTCGGCAAGGGCAGCGCCGAGAAATCCCAGGTCCAGCACATGGTGCGCTTCCTGCTCGGCGTCAACGAGGTTCTGCCCGGCGACGCCAGCGACGCCCTGGGCATCGCCATGTGTCACATCCACCATCGCCAGACGCGCCTGCGCCTGGCTCAGGCCGGTTTGCCCGAGCGATGATCGGCTTCCTGCGCGGCGTGCTGGTCGCCAAGAAACCGCCCTCCCTGCTGGTCGAGGTGCGCGGGGTCGGCTACGAGGTCGATGCCCCCATGTCCACCTTCTACGGCTTGCCGGAGGTGGGGGGCGAGGTGCTGCTGTATACCCATCTGACCATCCGGGAAGACGCGCACAGCCTGTTCGGCTTTCTCTCCGAGACCGAGCGCGGGCTCTTCCGCACCCTGATCAAGGTCAACGGCGTCGGCGCCCGCCTGGCGCTGGGCATCCTCTCCGGTCTCAGCGTCGAGGACTTTCACCGCTGCGTCGAAGCCCAGGACACCGCCCGCCTGGTGCGCCTCCCCGGCATCGGCAAGAAGACCGCCGAGCGTCTGATCATCGAACTCCGCGACCGCCTGCCGGAACTGGGCGGCGTATCCCTCCCCGGCGCCGGCGCGTTGCCCTCGCCCGAGGCCAGCCCCGCCGATGACGCCACCGCCGCCCTGGTCGCCCTCGGCTTCAAACCCCAGGACGCCAGCGCGATGGTGCGCAAGGTCCCCGCCGAGGGCAAATCCCGCGAAGACATCATCCGTCTGGCCTTGCAGTCGGTGGGGAAGTAGGCAAGCGAACGGCGAGTGCAGTCTTTCGCCTATGTGTTCGAGGTGCTAACGGTTTTAACCGTAGTGTTTCTCCTCGCTGCGGACGGCTTTCGCATTATCAGCTTTCGCCGGGCTAACCGATCAGAAAGAAGGGCTTACCATGAATGGCTTGGAAACAACGACGATGACATCCGAGTAAATGCGCTCTCGCCGCGCTCGTGGTGAGTCGCAGACTGATTGGATTCGCCTGAAGCGCGAGCAAGCGGCAGATGTAGATCCATTGGCGGACGATGAATCTCCCGATGCGACGGTGGCACTGCAAGAGATGGCCGCCCGTCATCGTGTCGGGCGGCCGGTAGGCAGTGGCAGCAAAGAACAGGTTGCGATCCGTATCGATCAAGAGGTTCTTACCGCTTTTCGTGCTACGGGCGCTGGCTGGCAGACACGGATGAACGATGCACTCAAGGACTGGCTGAAGACGCATTCTCCCGTGTAACGAATCGCGAATCGATGGGGGGCTCCTACCAGTTTTCGCTTCTTGCCCTGGGATTCAAACTCTGGTACGCCAGCCCTCACAGTTCGCTATGCTGCAGCCATGCTTGAACTGAAGCGTCCGACCCAAACCGAGCTTGACCGGATGAGCGCTGCCGAGAAGGATGCGTTGATCCTGTCGCTGTTTGACGTGTTGGAGGCGTTCG
>Ga0172373_10004778_pt1 | contig 18883 bp, 12 predicted proteins | sample Lak10m_2_FD_114546 | JGI IMG/M metagenome (GOLD analysis project Ga0172373, IMG submission 114546) | Freshwater microbial communities from Kabuno Bay, South-Kivu, Congo - kab_092012_10m | ecosystem: Environmental > Aquatic > Freshwater > Lake | place: Democratic Republic of the Congo...
CCGGCTAAAGCAGTGTATCGGTAACGCTTCGCAAGCTTCTCAAAGCTCCTAGGCCTCACGGCTGTCGGTAGCTTTGACGGAGCCTATTCCGTCGTCTTCCTTCAATATCTGGTTTTCAGAGAATCGAAAAAACAGGAAGGCTTCCTGCTTCCCTTGACTCACCGCGTCGCGATTTGTTCGAGGTGGGCGCATTCTACGGATTCTCAGAAAAATGTCAAGCATGGCGAAGTGCGGCGGTGATCGGCGCATCTGGAAGCCGTTTCGTCGCGTTCGTGTGATCGGTCGGGGCGATCTCCGGGTGATCTCCCGGGCGATCCCCGACCCGGATCGCCCTGGTGATCACGTGCTCCGCGGCTTTGTGCGGATGGCCGACCGCTGACGCGGTTGGTCGGCTGTGTGTCGCAAAAGCGCCTCGGTCCCGGAGAAGAAGTAGGGAGCGCCGTTCTGGAATAGTGTCGGGAGCGTGGATCGATACCTCGTGATCGACGACATCGGCGGCGGCGGGATGGGACGGGTCCGGCTGGCCCGCAGCATGGACGGCCGCCTGGTCGTGCTGAAGACGGCCATCCACGAAGAGGACGACGAACGGCTTCGGGATGAGGCGCGGGTTGGCCTCCGCCTGCACCACCCCGGGCTGGTGGAGACCCTCGAGCTGTTCGACACCGTCGAGCAGGGGCGGCGCCGGCCCGTGCTGGTGACCGCCTACGTCCCCGGCACCAGCCTTCTGGAGCTCCGCCGCCATGGCCCGCTGTCTGGCGCCGTGGTCTGCCGCCTTGGGCGGGAGCTGTCGGAGGCGCTCTCGGCGCTTCACACCGCGACCGGCGAGGACGGGCGGCTGCTCGGGGTCGTCCATCGCGATGTCACTGCGGCCAACTGCCTCGTCGGCCACGACGGCCACGCCCGCCTGATCGATCTGGGCATCGCCCGCAGCCAGGAGAACCGGGCCCTGCGGACCGAGGCCGGCATGCTGCGGGGCACCCTGCGCTATCTGGCCCCGGAGCTGTTTGATGGCGGGCCGTATTCGCCGCAGACCGATCTGTGGTCGCTGGGCGTCGCCCTCTGGGAGGCCCTGCTCGGGCGCGTCGCCGTCGTCGGCAACGACGCCGTCGCCATCGAGCGCATCTGCGCCGGACTCGTCATGGTCCTTGAGGGCGATGAACGGCCGGATCCCATCGCGCGTCAGGCCGTCGCCCACCTGCTCTCTCCTTCTCTCCTCGGGCGACCGCGCAGCGCCGCCGACGCCGCCGACCTCTTTGCGGCTGCCGAGCGGATCCTCACCCGGGGCGACGCAGGCGTCGTCGACGACGCCATCCAGACGGCGCTGCGCCAGGCGGTCGACCCGGATTTCGATCCGTCGGCGGCGGACCAGATCGTGCGGGCGGCCAGCAGGCGGTTTCGGGCCGAGGCGGCGCCGCCACCGTGGGATGGGGGGGCGGCGTCCGGGGCGCCGGCGGCGCTGCGGGACCATGCGGCGCGCCTGGCCGCCATGGAGAAGGCCCACGCCGCAGCGTGGGAAGACGAGACGAGGCGACAGCAGGGCATGGTGCGGCAGCTGGCCACCGACGGCGCCACCGTGATGCTCGAGCTGCCGGCAGGCCTCGGCGGGCCGCCGACATCGGGGTCGGGGCAGTGAGCGCCCCGACGTGACGGTCAGTCATCGACCTTGAAGATGCTGTCGGCGGCGGCGGCGGCGGCGGCGCGGATGCCCGCGTCGGGGTGCTCGCGCGCCGTCGTCTGCAGCAGCACGAGCGCCCGATCGTTCCGACGGGCGGCGAGGAGATCGATGATGCGGCGGGCCCGGGCCCGCGGCGTCGTGCCGACGTCGAGCGCCCGCGTCCACAGCTGATCCTGCGCCGCCGGCGGCAGCGTGAGCGCCTGCTCGAATGCGAAGTGGCCGATGGGGGCCGACGAGCTCACGAGCCCGGCGAGTCCCGGCAGGCCGGCGTCGCCGGCGGCGACGAGGTCGACGACGACCTGCTCCTGCGAGGACGACGACTGCTGCACGACCGTCTTCAGCCATGCGTCCACCTCGTCGGGGGCGGGCGGCGGCGGCGGCGGCAGAGCGACCGGCGGGGCGACGACCACCGGCACCTTGACAGGCACCTCGACGGGGACCTCGACCGGTACCTCGACGACGCGCTCGACGATGCGCTCCTTCTCGGGCGTGATGGCCTTGCCGACGGCGACGCCGATAACGATGGCTACGACGACGACGGCGAGAACGGCGACGACCGGTCCAGGGCCTGCCCCCGGCGTCGTCGCTGGCGCCGTCGGCGGCGCGGGCGCGGCGGGCGGTGACGTCGACGGCGTGGTCGAGGCCGGTGCCTCGATGGCGCCGCGGGCGATGGCCTCGAGGCGGTCGGCGACGGCGGCGAGGTCGGCGGGGCGGGCGTCGACGTCACGCCGCAGCAGCTCGGCGAGCAGGGCCGCGGTGGCCGGCGACGTCGACGGCGCCTTCGTGCGGATGTCGGGGACGTCGTCGCAGACGACGCGGGCGAGGATGTCGAGGTCGGGCTCGTCGTCGCCGCCCCAGAACGGCGGGGTGCCCGCGAGCAGCGCATAGAGGGTGGCGCCGAGGCCCCAGGCATCGGCGCGGGCGTCGACGGCGCCGCCGCGGGCCTGCTCGGGCGACATGAAGTGGGGCGTACCGACGACGATGCCGGCGCGGGTCGTGAAGCCGCCGCGCTGCCCCTCGAGGAGGGCGACGCCGAAGTCGATGAGCTTCACGCAGGCGTCGTCGTCGACGAGGATGTTGCCCGGCTTGACGTCGCGGTGGACGACGCCCACCGCGTGCACCGCCGCGAGGCCGCGCGCGATCTGGGCGCCGAGGAGCAGGGCCGTCTCCTCGTCGATGGGGCCTGTGTCGGTGAGGGCGCTCAGGGGCTCGCCGGTGATGACCTCGAGAGCCATCCAGGCGAGGCCGTCGTCGTCGCCAGAGGCAAAGACGCGGACGACGTTGCCGTGCTCGATGCGACCGAGGGCGCGGGCCTCGCGCAGGAAGCGGGCGCGGGCGTCGGCGTCGGCCTGCTCGGCGGGCAGCACCTTGAGGGCGACGCGGCGATCGAGGCGCTCGTCGCGCGCGAGCCAGACCTGGCCCATGCCGCCCTCGCCGAGCGGCTCGACGACGACGTACGCGCCACCGACGACGCGACCGGGCACGAGCACCGGACTGGCGCTGCGCCGCGCGAGGGGCTCTCGCGGCGTCGGTTGCTCACGCGATGGGGATGGAGTCGCCTGCACGGGGCGAGCGTAGCAGCGCGCCCGGGCGCGGCGGTGACCGGGCGGGTGGGTGTCCTGCCCACCCCGCCGTCAGGCGGCGACGGCGGGGGAATCGGCGGCGGGGCGCGGGGCGTCGTCGTCGGAGGCGGCGATGTGGGTCGTCTTGTCGCCGCCGGGACCGCCAGAGGCGACGTTGAGGTCGATGATGGCCGAGCGGACGCGGCCCATGAGCTCGTCGCGGGCGACGCCGCGGGCGTCGATGGGCGCACCGATCCGCACCCGCACGTGCGACGGGCGCGGCTTCCAGCCGGTGCGCGGCACGAGCGTCGCGCAGCCCTCGAGGGCGATGGGAACAATCGGGGCGTTGGCCTTCTGGGCGACGACGAAGACGCCCTTCTTGAAGGGCAGGACGCGACCGTCGCGGGTGCGCGTGCCCTCGGGGAAGACGGCGAGGATCCGACCCTGCTTGATGACGTCCTGGGCCTTTCTGAGGGCGGCAATGGCGGCGTGGCGGTTGCTGCGGTCGATGGGGACCATGCCCATCACCCACATGAAGAGTCCGACGACGGGGACGTAGAGCAGGACCTTCTTGGCGACGAAGCGCGGGCCGGTGGGCAGGATCATCCAGGCGACGATGATGTCGATCATCGACTGGTGGTTCATCATCGCCACGAACGGCGTGCCGGCCGGCGGCAGGTGCTCACGGCCCTCGATGGTGATCGACGAGAAGCCCATCTTGAGATTGAGGGGTCCCCAGAAGGCCCGGCCCATCGAGAAGGCCGCCTCGGGGTTGCCGGTCACGAGGACGGTGAGCATCCCGGGGACGAAGCAGAAGCCGGTGAAGCCCACCATCCAGAGGGCCTGCAGCAGGTTGATGGGCACCCACAAGAGATCCTTCACGCGCGGCGACACGGCGTCCTCCCGCCCCCTCGAAACCTGGACAAAGGCTGTGGCATCCCAGCCGACGTGCTGACGCTGACCCCACCCGGGCGCCCCCTCGACCGGCGCACCCTGACGACGCCCGGCGGCTTCTGCTGGTGGTATGGCGACGTCGTCGACGGCGACGGCAATGGCGTCGTCGTCATCGGCGCCTTCGCCCTGCCCTTCCTCGAGCGTCGCGATCGGACGACGGTGCCGCAGCAGCGGCCGTCGCTCAATGTCGCGGTGTACGAGAAGGGTGTCTGCACGTTCTACGGACTCCTCGAGCTGCACAGACCACACGGAAACGGGTTGGCCAATGACGCGCTGCAAGAGCCGTGCGCCTGGCATCACGCCGACCCCACCGCCGGCCGCGGTGAGCGCTGGCAGTTTGGCGCCAGCACCCTCGGCTTCGACGTCGACAGCGACGGCATCGGCACGTTCTTCGCCGACCTCGACGTGGCGTTGCCGGTCGGCACCCTGCGGGGCCGGATCACGGTGCGTGGCCCCGCCCGCCGCGAGGGCGGACACGATCTTCACACCCTTGGCACACCAGCCACCACCGACGGCGTGGCCCATGACTGGTCGCCGCAGCTCGGTCCGGCCCGGGGAGAGGCCCGCCTCGTCGTCGATGGTCGCGCCGTGGACATCGACGGCAGCGGCTACCACGACCGCAACGGCGCGCTGCTGCCGCTGTGGCGGCAGGGCATCGACTGGTGGCTATGGGGTCGCGCCGACGTCGACGAGGGCGCCGGCGGCCGCGAGAGCCGCGTCGTCTATGCGCTGTGGCCCGAGGGCGGCGGCGCGGTCTGTGCGCTCGGCGTCGTCACCGGCGCCGATGGCTCGAGCCGCGTCGTCGACGTCGACATCGACGTGGGCGCGCGACACCGGACCTGGCTCGGCATGGGCGAGGTGCGGCGCTTCGTGGTCACGACGAGAGACGGCGCGCCGTTTCTCGTCGGTGAGGTCGCCGCCCGCATCGACGACGGGCCGTTCTACCTGCGCCACCTGCTGCGGGCGGGTGTCGCCGCGCCGCCGACGACGACCAACGGCTTTCTCGAGGTGGTCGACGTGGGGCGCATCGACACACCGTGGCAGCGGCCCTTCGTGCGCATGCGGGTGACGCCGGCAGAGGCGAAGGCGTCGTCGCTGTGGCACCCGCTCTTTGCGGGTCCGCGCGACGGGCGCGTGGGTCGGCAGCTGCGCTGGCTCGTGGGCGGTGGACCATGACGACAACGACAACAACGACGACGACGACGACGGCGGCCCTGCCCGAGCGGAGCGACGTCATCGTCGTGGGCGGCGGCATGGGCGGTCTGGGCGCGGCGGTGCGGCTCGGGGCTGCCGGCCGCCGGGTGCTGCTGCTCGAGGCCGCTGACCAGCTCGGCGGCAAGATCGGGACGGAGACCGTCGACGGCGTCGCCTTCGACACCGGCCCCAGCGTGCTGACCCTGCCCGACATCCTCGACGGGGTGCTGCGCCTGGCCGGGATGCGGGTGGGCCACGACGACGGCGCCGACCTGCAGCTGGTGTCGCCGACGCCGGCCTTCCGCTATCGCTTCGACGACGGCGCCGTGCTCGATGTCTGTGTCGCCGTCGAAGACACCCTCGCGAGCGTGCAGCGCAGCCTCGGCGACGACGCCGCGCGGGAGCTGCGCGGCTTCCTCGCCTATGCGCAGGGCATCTGGGACGCGAGCCGGGACGACTTCGTCTTCGGCCCGGCGCCGACGATGTTCGACCTCGTGCGGCTCGGCATGACGCGGCCCTTCGACATGCTGAAGGTGGATCCGCTCTCGAGCATGAAGGGCGCCATCGAGCGGCGGGTGACGTCGCCGGCGCTGCGTCAGCTGCTGTTGCGCTACGCGACGTACAACGGCTCGGACCCGCTCACGGCGCCGGCGACGTTGAACTGCATCGCCCACGTCGAACTCTCCCTCGGGGGCTTCGGGGTGCGCGGCGGCATGGCGGCGGTGCGCGACGTGCTGCACGAGGCCTGTCGCCGCGTCGGCGTCGACGTGCGGACGGCCACGCCCGTCACCCGGCTCCTCGAAGAGGGTGGGCGGGTTGTCGGTGTCGCCGTCGGTGAGCGCGTCGTCCGCGCCGACGCCGTCGTCGTCAACGCCGACGTCGCCTGGCTGCGGGAGCAGGGGCTGCCCTCGGTCGATCGGGCGCTGCCGAAGCCGGCGCCGCTGTCGATGTCGGGCGCGACGATGGTGCTGCGGGCGCGACGTCGTCGGGGCGAGCAGGGCCGGGTCGCCCATGAGGTCCTGTTCTGTCGGGACTATGCGGCGGAGTTCGACGACATCTTCCGGCGACGACGGGGCCCGCGCGATCCGACCATCTACCTCTGTGCGCAGGAGCTCGCCCACGGTCGCGCCGGCTGGGCCGGGCACGAGCCGCTCTTCGTCATGATCAACCTGCCGGCCCTCGACGACGGCGTGGTCGACGACGGCGACGCGCTGCTCGACGCGGCGAAGGCGCGGCTCGTCGCGCGGGGGCTCATCGACACCGACGACCGCGAGGTGTGGCGACGGAGCTCGACGGGGCTCGCGACCCGCTTCCCGGGCTCGCGCGGCAGCCTCTACGGTGCGGCGAGCAACACGCGGGCGAGTGCCTTTTCGCGGGCGGCCAACGCCGTCGGCGCGCGGCCGGGGCTCTTTCTGGCGTCGGGCAGCGCCCATCCGGGTGGCGGCGTGCCGTTGTGTGTGCAGTCGGGGCTGCTGGCCGCCGACGCGATCCTCAACCCCTGAGTGGGCAACCGCGCCAGCGTCGATCAACCGCGCCAGCGGTTGACCATCCACACATCAAACGCGGAGCGCTTGATCAGCGGGCGATCTCGTCGAGCAGGCTGCGGCGGATGAGCTCGACGGCGATGGTCGTCAGCGTGCGGTCGGCGATGCGGTCGATGTTGGACTTGAGCGACGTCGCCTCGTTGATGCCGAGGTACTGGTTGATGGCGCCGTTGGTGATGTCGACGAATCCCGGCCGGGAGAGCACGACGACGGTGTGGGTCGTATACGAGTGCATGCCGCTGTCGCCGAGGAGCTGGCGGGCGTCGACCGCCTCCTGCTCGACGATGATGCGCAGGCGCCCCGGCCCGGTCGCCGTGTGCAGGGGCAGTCCGTGGCGTGAGCCGAGGTCGACGAAGGCGCCGCGCAGCATGAGGCCGGCGGCCTCGCTCTTGTTGTCGACGACGACCTCGATGGGGGTGGCGAGGAGCTCGGCGAGGTCGCCGTCCTGGCTGGCGAGGCGCTTGAGGTCCTCCATCGTCGACGGGAACTTCTCGACCGGCGGTCGGAAGACGTAGGGGACGTAGCTCCGCGCCATGCCGGGGGCGAGGGCGTCGAGGGCCTTGAGGCGCTGGACGAGCCGGATGTGGAGCTCGAGGTAGGAAGCAGCCTCGGCGCTGGCCTCGGCTTTCGCCTTGCGCAGCTCGGCTTCGGCCCGGGCCCAATCGCCCACCGACGCGTCGAGCTCGGCCTGCTCCAGCTCGGAGCGGTGGGGGTGCATGATCTTCGCTGGCCCAAAGCCAGTCAGGGCGAGGGAGGCGGCGACGACGACAGCGGTGAGCATGGGTTCTTGTACGGTGGCGGTGCGCCGTTATTCCGTGGCGGCGGCGTGTCCCGGTCACCGTGGATCCGGGATCACATGCCGCTCCCACACCCTGCGCGGCCCGGGCCCGTTCTATGGTGCCCGTATGTCGGTGACGCGTCGCTTCGTGGTGGGCTGGCTGGCGCTGGTGCTGGTCCTTGGTGGCATCTGGTACGCGATGGATCGCTGCCTGCGGGCGCGCCTGCGCTGGGGGGTCGACATCGGCCAGTGCCCGGACGGCGACGTCGCCGTCGGGGCCCGGGTCGACGCCTGGAACCTGCGGCGCGGCCAGAAGGGACAGGTCCGGGTCGGCGCCGACCTCATCTACGCCCTGCCGGGACGGCTCGACGCCGAGCGGGCGCCGCTGTCGGACTTCGACGTGACGCTGACGCTGAAGCGCGGCGACACGACGTTCCCCCTCGTCGTCGATGAGTCCGAGGCCCGCCGTCAGGTGGCCGACCGCCTCATCCCGGTGACCCTGCCCGGCGACCTGCAGGACGGCGACTACCGCCTCGTCGCCGCCGTCACGAGCAGCGCCGGCAGCGCCACCGCCGAGGCCCCCCTGCCCGTCTATGCGCCGGCCCGCGTCCACGTCGTCACCGACCGGCCGCTCTATGAGCCCGGCAACACGATCCAGTTCCGCGCCGTGCTCTTGCGGGCGCGCGACCTCGTGCCGCTGGATGGTCGGCCCGGACGCTTCCAGGTGCGCGACCCGTCGGGCGTCGTCGTCCTTGATGAGCGCGCCGACGCCGTCGACTTCGGCGTCGCCGATGGCGCGCTGCCGCTTGACCGGAGCGCGCCCGAGGGGCGCTGGGTCATCCGCTACGAGAGCGGCGGGCAGAGCGACGAGGTGGGCGTCGACGTGCGGCCCTTCACGCTGCCGCGCTTCACGGTGTCGGCGACGGCCGACCGGCCGTTCTACGGCGCCGGCGACGAGCCCCGCGTTCGGGTGACGGCGAAGACGGCGGCCGGGGTGCCGATGGCGGCGACGGTGCGGCTCGACTGGCGGATCGCCGGTGGCTGGCCGGCGCCGCCGGAGTGGCTGGCGGCGATGCCGACGACGACGACGTTGCCCCGTTCGGGAGCGACGACGCTGACGCTGCCGAAGGTGCCGGCCGACCTGCTCGGCAAGGCCACGTTGATGGTGACGGCCACCGCCTCCGACGACACCGGCGACGAGGAGACCGGGGGCGGCGCCGTCGTGCTGGCAAAGGACGCCATCGACGTCGCCATCGTCACCGAGCTTGGCCAGGGCGAGGCTGCTGGCCTCGTCGAGGGCACCAACAACCGCGTGTACCTGCGGGCGACGACGGCGGCGGGCGTGCCGCTGCCGGGGGCCACGCTCACGGTGACGCGGGCGTGGGACAAGAAGGACAAGGGTGTCGTCGCCGTCGCCGACGAGGACGGGGTCGCCGCGCTGCAGCTCGATCCCGGCCCCGCCGTCAACATCGTGCTGCCGGTGATGCCGGTGCGGCTGCCGCCGCCGCCGCCCGAGGTCGAGCGTCTGTCGGTGCAGGAGCTCGTCGGCGGCGACGTCGGCCTCGAGAGCCTGACCGCCCTCGACGCCCTCAATGGTACCATCGCCCGCTGCTCGCGCTTCGTCGATGGCGACGTCGGCGAGACCAGCGTCACGGCGCAGGTGGATCCGTCGGGGCTTGTGCGCCACGCCGTGGCCGACGACGTCGCCGGCCGTTGCATCGCCGACATCCTGCGCGGCCGCAGCCTTGGCGCCGCCGGCCCACGCATTCTCACGCTGCGCTACCGCCTGCGCCCACCCCTCGCCAGCCTGACGATGACCTCGCACCTGAGCGGCGACGACCTGCCCGACGTCGTCGAGCGCGCCCTCACCGAGGCCCGCTTCGACGCCCGCATCTGCCTCGGGCGGATGACGACGGCGGCACAGCTCCGTCGCTCGCTGTCGTGGGAGGTCGTGGACGGGCGCTACAGCGGCCGCTTCGTCGACAACGCCGACGACGACAGCGACGAGGACGGCCGCCTCGACGCCGGCGTCGCGTCCTGCGTCGAGGGGCGCCTCGCACGGGCCCTGCAGGAGCGGGCCCTCGGCAAGGACGGGGGCGGTGATGACCGCTTCGGCGTCATCACCTTCATCGTGGATCCCGTCGACGTCCCCGGCGTCGAGCGCGGGCCGCGGGCGCAGACCCGCCTCGGTTACGAACTGCTGGTGCGCGCCACCGGCACCGACGGCCGGGACATCGGCAGCACGAAGGTCTTCGTGGCGCCGGGGGCCGTGCCCGACATGCGGCTGCGGGCCACGCCGGTCATCGCCGAGCCCGGCGCCGACGTCGTCGTCGACCTCGTGCGGGGTCCGTCGTTCTCGGGCGAGCTGCCGAAGAAGCTGACGATGACGTCGGTGGACTGGCGCAAGGAGGTCGACGTCGACCGCGAGAAGAAGCGGGCGACGTTCTCGCTGCCGAAGGATCGCGACGGGTGGTTCGAGGTCGGCTTCGCCGGGGCTGTGGCGCGGGTGTTTGTGCCGAAGCAGGCGACGCTGCAGGTGGCCCTTGCCCCCGACAAGGCGAGCTACCGGCCGGGTGAGCAGGCGACGCTGGCGGTGACGACGACGGAGCGCGGAGGCGACGCCATCGCCGCGGCGGTGGGTCTCTTCGGTGTCGACGAGACGCTGGGCCAGCTGGCGACGCTGACGGGGCCAGACGCGATGGACCGCATCATGCCGACGGCACAGATGAGCCAGCCGGCGTTCGGCGTGCTCGACGCGGTGGCCCTCTCGCTCGGGCGCGTGCGCGGCACCCACGCCGCGGCGGCGACGGTGCTCTTCGTGCAGTCGGTGCCCACGCCGGAGGCGCTCGACGTCGACGTCGGCGGCAGCGGGGCCTCGAGCTTCGATCCGCTGCTGCCGCTGGCCGATCGCTTCTACGGTGTCCTCGACGCCATGCACGCCGAGGTGAGGCACTTCGAGGCGACGGCGCCGAAGGAGCAGAAGCTGACGGCGAAGATGACGCTGGCGCTGTGGGACAAGGCCCTCGCCGCCGCCGCCAGCAAGGGTGTGACGACGACGGATGTGTATGGCCGCCCCCTGTCCCTGCAGCTGTTGCCCGACGAGCTCGTGGCCATGAGCGACCCCCGCCTCCTCGTGGGCGACGGGACGCGCCTGCCCGAGGACGTCGAGGCCTGGATTCCCTTCGTGCGGAGCGCCCGATGAAGCGCGTGAAGATGTCTCGAGTGACCGCGGCCGTCCTTGGCCTTGGTGTCGTCGTCGGCTGCAGCCGGGCCGAGGCGCCGATGGCGCAGGGCGAGCAGAAGTCGGTGGCCGCCTTCGACGAGGGCATGATCGCGCCGTCGGCGATGGCGCCGGGCGCGCCGATGCCGCAGCAGGCCCGGATGCGAGCGGCCAAGGGTGGCGGCGGCGCCGACAAGAAGGAGGCGATGGCCGACATCACGCTGTCCAACGAGATGGCGCCACCGCCGCCGCCAGCCGAGGCCCGTGATGACGGGGGCGCGCCGGCGACGGCGGAGCCGGTGCTGACCCGCGCGTGGTTTCCCGAGACGTTCCTGTTTGCACCACGCGTCATCACCGACGCGACGGGCAAGGCGTCGCTGTCGGTGCGGGTGCCGGATCGTCTCACGACGTGGCGCGTGCTCGCCCTCGCCCACGCCAGAAACGGCGCCCAGGCCGGCACCGTGTCGACGTTTGCGAGCCAGCTGCCGGTCTCGGTCGACGTCGTCGCGCCGCCCCAGCTCGTCGCGGGTGATCGGGTGGCGCTGCCCATCCAGCTGCAGAACATGACCACCGAGCGCCAGCGCCGCACGCTGCAGGTGCAGAGCAGCGGCGGTCGCCTCGAGGGCAGCGTCGGCGCCGTCGTCATCCCCGAGGGCGGCACCGAGACGACGACGCTGTGGCTGCAGACCCGTGCCCCCGGCGCCATCGCCATCGAGGCCCGCATCGACGACGACGCCGTGGTGAAGAGCGTCGAGGTGCTGCCCGCCGGCGCCCCCGTGCACAGGGAGCTCACCGGCACCCTCGCGAGCCCGCGGACCCTGCAGGTGCCCGCGGCTCTCGACACGGGCGCGCCCATCGCCGGCTCCGGCCGCGTGACGCTGCAGGTCTTCCCCGGCGCCCTCGCCGTGCTCCGCAGCGAGCTGGGGGTCGCCGCCGACCGCGCCAGCGTCGCCGACGACGGCGCCCTCGTGACCCTCAGCGCCATCGCGCCGGCGCTGTCGGCGCGGCTCGGTCAGCCCGTCGCCGACGACACGCTGCTGCGGCTGCGTCGCCTGGCTGCCCAGCGCCTCGCGCGCGCCGCGCTGGCGCCCACCCTCGAGAGCGCCACGGCGCTCGCGGGGGGCGCGGCCCGCCACGACCACGACGGGCTCCTCGGTCGGACCGGCGAGCACCTCACAGCCTGGCTGGCCCGGCAGCAGCGCCCCGACGGCACCTTTGGCGGCGGCGGCGACTTCGACGTGCAGCGGCTGCTCGTGACCACCGCCGACGCCGTGCACACCCTGCAGCAGAGCGCGGTACCGCTGACGACGACGACCACCGGCCCGACGGCCGAGGCCGCGAAGCAGCGGGCGACGGCGGCGGGGCTGCGGGCCCGCGGGGCCTTCGAGCGCATGCTCGCGCAGAGCGACGACGCCTACACCGCGACGGCGATCCTCATGACCGACGTGCTCGATGGCGAGGCGAAGGAGGCGCTGCAGCAGAAGGTGCTCGCCGCGCTGTCGCCGCCGGGCGACGGCGGCCGCTTCCTCACCGTCGACGAGGTCCGCCGCGCCGACGGCACCCGCCCCGACGTCGTCGAGGCCACCGCCCGCGCGATCCTCGCCCTGCGGGACCGCGCCGACGCCGCCGCGGTGCGCGCCGACCTCAGCGCCTTCCTGCTGCAGCACTACCGGCCGGGCCGTGGCTTCGGCGACGGCCACACCAACCGGATGGCGTTGCTGGCGCTCGGCGAGGTCTTCGCCGATCCGCTGCCGGCGAAGGTGGCGGTGTCGCTGCGCATCGACGGCAGCGTCGTCGCCGAGGAGACCCTCGAGGGCGAGCGCCTGCGCGAGGTGCTGCGGGTGAGCGCGCCGCTCGCCGCGCCCGGCACGGCCCAGAAGGTCGAGCTCGTCAGCGACCCGCCCCTGCCCGGCCTCATCTACCTGCTCGACCTCTCGTGGTCGGTCCCGTTTCCGGCGCCGGCGAAGGACGCGCCGCTCGCCGTCGAGCGCACGCTGCCGGCGACCCTGCGGGTCGGCCAGCCGGCGACGGTGCAGCTCGCCGCCGTGGCCCCCGGCGGCGCCCCGATGACGCTGACGCTCGGGCTGCCGGCCGGCGTCGACGTCGTCACCCGCGGCCTCGAGCAGCTGCGGGACAAGGGCGTGCTCAGCAGCTTCACCGTGAGCGACGGCCGCGTCACCCTCGAGGCGCCGGGGCGGGGCCAGGGGGAGCGCTTCGTCGTGGCGCTTCCGGTGGTACCCACCCTCGCCGGAGAGCTGCAGGAACGCGTCGTCAGCGTCGCCGTCTCCGGGCAGGAGGTCTTCCTGCCCCCGGCCACGTGGCGCATCGCCCGTTGAAGGGTCGCCGGAAACGCGCCATGTCGGCGTGAACGACGACGACGACGTCGTCGACGCCGAGGTGCGCGATGCGGAATGTGGGTCGGACCATCCTCACGGGTTTGCTCGCGATCCTGCCGATCGGGCTGACGATCTACGTCGTGAGCTGGATGGCCGTCGCCGGCGAGCAGCTCATGCGGCGGCTGCTGGGCCCGGTGCTGCCGGAGAGCCTCTATCTGCCCGGCATCGGCCTCGTCGTCGCCGTCGTCGTCCTCTACGTCGTGGGCCTCGCCGTGAACGCGTGGGCCGTGAAGGAGGTGCTGCGGGCCAGCGACGAGCTCTTCGCGCGCATCCCGGTGGTGAAGACGCTGTACGTCGCCATCCGCGACTTCACGCGCTTCTTTCCGTCGAGCGACGGCCACAGCGACCTCAAGCACGTCGTGCTCGTGCCGATGGGGCCGGGCAAGGTGATCGGCTTCGTCACCGCCGAGGACGGCGCGCTCATCGGCGCCGGCGATGACGTCGTCGCCGTCTACCTGCCCATGTCGTACATGGTCGGCGGCTACACCCTCTTCATGCCGCGCTCCCAGCTCGAACCGACGTCACTCAGCGTCGAGGCGGCGATGCGCGTCGTGCTCATGGGCGGCATGCAGGCCTCCACGACGCCGCCGACGCCCGCCGCCTGATGGCTGGCGCTGTGTGCGTCGGCCCCTGAGCCGCTCAGCGACGACGTGTCTTCACCACCTGCGACGCCAGCGACGCCACGCGCCGCTGGTTGCTCACGATGGTGGGGTCGTCGGGGCTCAGGGCGAGGGCCGTGTTGAGCGCGGCGAGGGCGCCCGGGAGGTCGTGCAGACGCACGAGGGCCGTCCCGAGGCGATTGAACAACGCGCTGCTGCGGGAATCGAGCCGCGTCGCCTGCTCGAGCGCGGCGGCGGCGCCAGCGAGGTCGCCCTGGCCCTCGCGGCGCTCGGCCTCGGCCAGCAGGGCCTCAAGGGGTGCCGGACGGCGCGCGACATGCGGGCGCTTCGGCGTCGACACCGGCGACGTCGCGACGATCACCGGTGGCGGCGGCGACGAGGACGACGAAGAAGAAGAAGGAGGCGACGACACCGTCACGATCACCGGCGGCGGCGCGTCGCCAGACGATGGCACGGCGCGGCCGCGCGACAGCGGCGTGGCGCGCTCGACGAGGCCGCGGCGCTGCAGCAGCTCGAGGGCGAGCGTGACGTCGGACTCGCTGAGGCGGGTCTCCTCGCGCAACTGCTGCACGGTGCGCTCGCCGTCGATCCGACCGAGCACGAACTGCTCGAGAGCGGAAAGGCCGGTGGCGTCGACACCCTCGACGCGGCGCAGGACCGAGATGGGCCCAAAGACGCGCGAGATCACGGGGGCGGGCGCCGTCGCCGACGACGACCGCACATCCCAGGACGATGATGGCGACGACGACGGCGGCGGCGGCGACGGCGGCGGCGACGCGGTGGTCACCACCACCAGTTGGTCCTTGTCGGCGAGCAGCGCGAGGGCAATGCGCAGGTCACCCATCGACAGGCCGGTGTCCTTCGCGAGCGCCTCGATGGGCGACCTGCCGTCGAGGCGACCGACGACGAACTGCTCGAAACCCGAGAGCTCGACAGTGGGCCTCAGGGGGTTCAGTCCGAGGACGGTCTGCGGGCCGAGCATCCGCTCGATGTCGCGGCCGATGCAGATGCTGGTGATGACGACCTCTTCGCCGCCCTCGTCGCTGGAGACCATCGTGCGGATGACGGTGGTGGAGGCGACGTCGAGGGGATCACCGAGGAGCAGCACGTCGCCGGTGGCGCTGAGGAAGTCATCGAGGCGGAACTCTCCGGTGCTCTCGACGCCGAAACGCCGCGACGCCGTCGGCCCGGCCACCGATCCCGTCGCCGTCACCAACTCGAAGGGCGACAGGATCGGGGCGGGGTCGTCGACGCGATGGCACTCTTCGAGAAGCTCGAAGGGCACGGCAAAGGGCCGCGTCTTTTCGTCGTCGGTCAGGGTGGGAAGATCGATGGGTGCGGGTCGCCGTGGCGTGGTCACCATCTGGTGTGACCACATTTGTCCGACGACATGCAAGCGCCGCCCTGGCCCTGACCGTTCCGAGATTCAGCCATGACACAACGATGACGTTGCCTCCAGCACGCACGCTCCCGTCGCCATCGTCACCGCAGCCTGCTTCCCGGCCTGGATGACCGACGGCGACGCAGGCAGGCCATGAGCGCGACCAGCAACGGCGGTGTCGACAGCGGCGTCTGCTGGCACCCGCCGAGGGTCGAGCCTGACAGGTAGGTCGTGTCGATCACCTCGCCTTCGCCTTCGCCCTCACCCTCACCCTCACCTTCACCTTCGCCTTCGCCTTCACCTTCGCCTTCGCCTTCACCTTCACCTTCGCCTTCACCTTCACCTTCGCCTTCGCCTTCACCCTCGCCCTCACCTTCACCTTCACCTTCACCTTCACCTTCACCTTCACCTTCACCTTCACCTTCGCCCTCGCCCTCCCCTTCACCCTCGCCCTCGCCTTCACCTGCGCCGGGGGCCTCGCAGGGGCTTGTCTCGCCCTCATCGGTCACACCGTTGGCATTGGCATCTTCGACGCCATCGAGGTCGCCATCACCGTCGGTGTCGGCCTGCAGGGGGTTCGTCGCCCCGACAGGACACGCTGCTCCAGGGTAGGTTCCCAGCAGCACCTCGATTCGGTCTCCCAGGCCGTCGTCGTCGCTGTCGGCCGTGGTCGCGTTGGTTTCATCTGCCTGTTGGAGACCGTCGGCGTTGGCGTCCTCTTCGCCATCGAGGAGCCCATCACCGTCCGTGTCACTGATGGTGGGGTTCGTCGAACGCGCTCGTTCATCACCGGGCCGACGCGAGAAGATCTCCACACCATCGAGCAGGCCATCGTCATCGCTGTCGGAGTCGCCGGGGTCGGTGCCACGACGCAGTTCGTCGATGTCGGGCAGGCCGTCGCCGTCGGTATCGGTCTCGTCGATCTCGATCACCTGCAACACCTGCAGCACCGCATCGGAACCCGACTGCACAAACGGCCGCATGCCGCTGTAGTCGTCGACGGCGATGGACGTGGTCACCCGGTCGATGTCCAGCCCACGACCGGCGTCTTCGTTGAAGATCAGGCCACCGTCGTTGGCAAACGCGACTGGAGCGGTGCACGCGAAGTCGCTGCAGAGGCCGATGGCGTCGCAGCCTGGATCGTCGACGGTGCCGCTGCAGTCGCCATCACCTGGCAGGCCCGCGTCACCCTCCAGCACCACCGTCGTCTGTCGCACCTGGCCACCACCGACGACGCGGGACATGGCCGGCCCGACCACACGGGCATTGCGGCTCCACTGCAGCCCTTCGTCGATCACGACGCGACGGGGCGTCGGATCGGCCTGATCCAGGGCGACGACTTCGAGCGCAAAGGCACCGACGATGCCCTGCGCGCTCTGGAACACCGGGCCATCGTCGAAGTCGAGGTCGGCCACCTGCCACAGACCCGGGCGGACATCGAGCCCGGCAGACAGGAGATCGAACTCGCAGCGCCAGTAGTCGAGGCGCCCAGTCGGCCCACCGGCGATCACGAAGCAGCCGTCGGCGACGATGGGCAGTCCGGCGACGGTGGGAGTGCTCAAGGTGACGCCGGGGTCGGGGGTGCTGCCCGACCCGAACCAGAGGACGCGCGCGTGGATCGCCACCGAGGGCAGCGACAGCTCCAGCGTCGTCGAGGCCGAAGGTTCCGGCGCGCCAGTCGGGCCCACCAGGGTGGCGCCAGCCACGGCATGCACGAGCGGCCCCGACTGCTCGAACGCCACCGTCATCGGCCTCCCGAGCACCTGCGCCCGGGCTGTCGTCGAAGCCGCCAGCAGGCCCAGGAGAACGCCGGTTCGCAGCAGCGCTTTCACGGCGTGCCTCCAGCAGTCTCGAACGTGATCTCGACGCGGCGGTTCTGGCGTCGGCCGGCAGCGGTCGTGTTGTCGGCCGCGGGTTCCGCCGAGCCCACCGCGCGAATGACGATGCGACCGGGGGGAGTGCCCCAGGCGATCAGCGAACGGCGAACCGCCATCGCGCGCCACGATGACAGCTTCCGGTTGAAGTCGGCGTCTCCCCGTGCGTCGGAGTGCCCCGTGATGATGATCTGCGTGACTTCGGGCATCTGCCTGAGCTCGCGCGCCACCACGCCCAGCACACGACGTCCCTCTGGCAACAACGTGTCGCGGTCGACCGGGAAGAAGACCACGTGGTCGGAGAAGCTGACGCCGTCGGCGTCGACGTGGACATCGGGGTCATCGGGGGGCTGTGGGGCGCTGGCGATGGCTGCTGCCACCGCGACGGCTTCGGCCCTGGCGGCGTCGACTTCGGCGGCGTCGGCGGCGGCGTCGGCGGCGGCGTCGCCGGCGACATCGTCACGAGCGCCGGCGGCATCGTCGGCGGGAACCGGCACGACGACCGGCTTCGCCACGATGGCCGGGGCCGGATCGAAGCGCCACTGCAGCGCCCCCATCACGCGCACCGCCGGCGTGCCGACGTCGGGCAGCACACCCCCGCCGACGCCGACGATGACGGCGCCAGCCCCCCACATGGCGCGGGCGCCGCCCATCACCTCGAGCGGGACATGGACGCCCGCGCTGCTGGCGTGGCCGAAGGCCTCGGCGGTCAGCGCCACGTTGTCGTGTACCGGTACCGTCGCCGACATCGCGAATGGCACGTCGATCGACGATGCGGCGAGGGCGACACCTGTATCCAGGGTGAAGCGGGCCCACCCCGGGTTCACGACGACGATGGCGCCGGGTTCGACGCGATCGATCAATGCGGCGCGCACCCGCGCCGAAGCCTGCAGCCAGCCCAGGTCGAGCGCGAGGAAGCGGGCATTCAGCCACGGTTGTCGAAGGCTCGTGCTGTCGATCAGTGCGCCGAGCCCGTCGCCGGGACCCTGCTGCAGGCGACCGGTGAGTTGCGCGCCCAGCTCAAGGCGGTCGAAGAGCCCGAAGCCCACCGCGAGCTGGGCATCGATCTGGTTCTCGACGACGGTCGCGAGGATCTCGCCCGCCTTGTTGCGTCGGACGACCGGATCTTTGTCCCACACGAGGCGCAACTGGGTCGTGGCCCCGAGGTGCGGGAGCGGTCGACCGTCATCGGCGACAAAAGTGCTGCCACTGCCGCGTGGTGCCACCGAGCTTTCGGCCGCTGCGGGCATGGCGGCCGCCAGCGCTGCAACACAGCCCCACAGCACACGCCTCCCTCGTCGCACATCGCACCTCCGGTCCCGTCATCGGCCGGGATCGGCGGCGGTTGAGGGGGCGCGGCGACCGGACATGCACGACGGCCCGGCTCCTCACCATGACGTCGACACGGCCAAGGTGCGACATCTGCCCACATCGCCTGCGGCGGATCTGCGCGGGGGCGAACCTAGCAGGTTGCTGAAAAAGGCCGCTTTGGGCCTTTTTCAGCAACCCTGCTAGCTAGGTACTTCTGGGCCTCGTCTCCGACGAGGCCGGATCAACACCTGGCAGGTGCTGAAAAACGCAAAGCCGTTTTTCAGCAGCCTGCTAGCAGGTTGCTGAAAAAGGCCGCTTTGGGCCTTTTTCAGCAACCCTGCTAGGTACTTCTGGGCCTCGTCTCCGACGAGGCC
>Ga0172373_10004781_pt1 | contig 18879 bp, 11 predicted proteins | sample Lak10m_2_FD_114546 | JGI IMG/M metagenome (GOLD analysis project Ga0172373, IMG submission 114546) | Freshwater microbial communities from Kabuno Bay, South-Kivu, Congo - kab_092012_10m | ecosystem: Environmental > Aquatic > Freshwater > Lake | place: Democratic Republic of the Congo...
CCTGCTGTTCCTTCTTCAATTTTAGATAGGTTAGAAACTTTTGTTTCAGGATTACCTTCAACTTTTCCTCCAAGAAGATCTGCTATTTGTGCTGCGGAAAATTCCATAATTCAAATATAATGTAAAATATTAATTTCAAAATAGCTTGATTTTATATAATATTAAATCAATACGGATACTATTTACCTTATAATTTGAAAGAAATTCGTTAGTATATTATTTTGTGGTTTAAGATTAGGAACCTCTAGAATGTAATAGTATGTTCCTTCTTCATGACCATCTCCATTCCAGTCGTTTTTATAATCATTTGACGAATAAATTAAATTCCCCCATCTATTAAAGATTTTAATTTTAGAGTTCGGATAGAATTGCAATCCATTAAAAGTAAGTGTGTTGTTTACATTATCAGTATTCGGGGTTATAATATTCACTAAAGGAATTGTTGCTATAACTTCATGATTTATTAAAACAGTATCTACACAACCTCTGTTAGATCTTACGATCAACATCACCGGATAAACTCCAGGCGCATCATATACATGTGTTTGTGTTGGTGCCGGGAAATTTGAATCACCATCGCCAAAATACCAATAGCACTGAGTTATTGAACCGGCTGAAACAGTTGAAGCACTATTAAAATAAACAGGAGAATTGTAATCAGATGGTTCTGGATTAGCCGTAAAATTAGCATTAGGAATTGGGTAATAACTTAAGTTAAAATTTGCAGATGCAGTACATCCGAAAATGGTATCAATAAACGTAGCAATATACTGAGCAGGTGTAGAAGTAAATATAGTATCGTTATTCCCTAAACCTGTCGGTAACCAATTTACTATATAAGTATTTCCATAATTAGGTAAATTAGTACTCACATTAGCTTTAACAAAACCTGTATCTAAAGGGCAAATGAAAGGAGTGCCAGATAGGTTAATGGTAGGTTGAAATAAATCGATAACTATGGTGTCTTTGCCAATACAACCGTTTCCATCAGTAATAGTTAAATAGTAGGTTCCTGCTAAAAGCACTTTTAATGAATCATTAATTGCATTTGTTCCGGATGCCGGGGACCATTGATAGGTAAATGGTGCGACACCGCTGTTCATAGAGGCGGTTAACAATTTATCTTCCTTAAAACAAAGTATGGTATCGGGAGCTAGTGGGTTAGACAAAGTTTGAGAAATTATTGAAGGGTTTGGACCCTGAAACGCATCTATAGCTAAGATCTCTGGTGCATTACTTGGACAAGACCCACCAACGGTTGCAGTTACAGTATATGTAGTGCCAGGGACAGAATTAATTACAGAGCCGGTTAATCCGCCAGGTTGCCATGTAATTTGATATGTGCCTGGTGGAGAAACAACTGCTCTTACGGTTGTTTGTTGACCAATACAAACTGAATCATTAAAAAGGTTAATTATTGGTTGCGTTAGAGCGGTTAAACTAACTGTATTGGAAAACACACAACCATTTTGGGTAGCCTGAACTGTGTAAGTTACATTACTTGTAGGATTTACTGTTATAACTTGTGAATTTGGGTATGTGCCGGAAGGATTAGATGACCAGATATAAGATGCTCCGGGTGTAGATGCAGTTAATGTGACTGGTACCGTTGGGCAAAACTCTGTATTTGATGGAGTAATAGTAATAGTAGGCGTTATATTAGTTACAGTTATAGTGTCATAACCAATGCATCCATTTGCATCAGTAATTATTACCGAAACATCTCCGGCACTTGATACAGTAGCATTTTGAGATGTTGCGCCATTACTCCAAACATAAGAACTAATTGGTGCAGTTGTACCTGAAATTCCTGCTGTTAATACAACACTATTATTATTGCAAAAGTTTGTATCTCCAGTTATTTGCACAATTGGATTAGGATTTATAGATACTTGCTGAAAAGTAGTTTTAGTGCAACCACTTGTTGATACAACAGTTACACTTGTTTGACCGGTTTGATTTAATACAACACTGCAACCATTCGATCCGTCAGCCCACTGTATGGAAGTAAAATCACTACAATTATTTAATGAAACAGTTGCGCCAACATTACCACAAATAGGGCCTGTTGGCGACACACTTAAAACGGGATTAGGTAAAACCACATTAGGAATTTCAATTAAATAATCAATTGTCGTACTTAAACTTGGAACTCCATTATCAGTAGCAGTAATTGATATCAAATGTGTTCCTGCTAAAGCCGCAGAAGAAGAAACCAAAAAAACAGCATTACCGTTAGAATTACTTAATGTACTTAATGCACTACCTAATGTGTTACATGTTGCAGTAATTGTTAGCGATTGATTGCTCTCCGGGGCGGTAAATGAAACTGGTATTAATAACGAATCGGAAGCAGAACATAATTCTAATGTGTCTACCCTGCACGAATAGGATTCGGAGTTAGCAATCGGCGCAACATTAGTTGAAGAACCACAGGTGTTAAAGTAGTATGTTTTATCATCTAAATAACTTACACCATTTCCATTAGTTGCTGTTTGAACAAAGTTTGTACCTGCAACATCAAATCTTCCGATTTGAAAAAATGATGTGCCGTTTCCGCTATTTGCTCCCACAGTAGCAGGTACACCACCAAAACCATTAGTGCCTTGTGAAGCATCTCCTGTTGTCCATTGCATATCACCGTAACAAAAAGCAACATTATTATCTCCTGGTATTAGCGTATCATTTCCATTAGATATTATTAATTGAAAAGTGTTTTTTTTATCAGCATAATTATTATAGTAACCAACATTTTCCCATTTTACAATCATGTATGAATTAGTTATTTTATAATGCACCACACCACTTGCAGTATTTCTTGTATCTACATCTCCCCAAAAAGGAGCAATCATTTTGTACTGAGAACTAGGAAATCCAGAGGCTGAGAATGTTGAATAGCCGGTGCCAAAAGAAACATTACCATTATTGTTGATGTAAACAGAATTGTAATTTGTTCCATAAAAACAAAAATCAAAAGGCAATAACTTTGCTCCGGTAGAAGCGTCATCATTACGATACTGATTTGATGCCGATAATCCGAAACCTGTAAATTGAGCTATAGTAAAGGTATTGTCAAGTGGAATCATACACTGACAATCCGTATTTGTTGTTCTATTTACTGATGGTGATTTATCGGTTGAGGGAATATTTTCTTTTTCACTAAAGTCAGCTTTCTGTAAATACATTACATTTTCTTTTAATAATCCTTCTGCTTTTTGTTTATCATATTCCTTTACAGAAATCAATTGTATTTCTTGAGAGAAAAAATGACTTACTGAAGTTATATACAGTAAAAAAGTAAATAATGTTAATCTTTTTTTCATTTGTAATAGACTAAAAGTGAAACGTATAAAAATATAAAAATTATTTTGAAAAATTTCTAATTAACTCTTAAAAGTAAAATTAGTTGAACGTAGCTTTAAACAAAAAAAATAAAATTATAACCAAAATTGTGTTTAAAAATGCTTTTAATTGATAGTTATTCAATTGATTAACTAATTTTTTATACCATTTTAAAGTTAGAAATGTATTTTTTTATCAAAAATTAAAAAATTAGATTTTTAGAAACACCCCCCTATTTTTTTTAAACATTTTATTAAAAAATGTATATTTTTTTAATTGACCCCCCTTTTTTTTAATAATTTTGCCAATAAATTTAATAAAAAATGAATAATCGTCGTTTTTTGGCCATTCAGGAAGTAATGAAACGCCAACCCGTAGAACTTAACTTTGCAGGTAAACAAATCTCCAGCTATTATGGATCAAACGTATTTGGTTACGATGCCATGAAAGAATTCTTCTCTGAAGAAGCTTTTGAAATGGTACAAAATGCAATGGAGAAAGGTCAAAAATTAGACAGAAAAATTGCTGACCAGGTTGCTGCGAGTATGAAAGCTTGGGCAATTTCAAAAGGTTGCACGCATTATACACATTGGTTTCAGCCTTTAACCGGAACCACTGCCGAAAAACACGATGGTTTTTTTGAACCTGCAGATAAAGGTCGTGCAATTGAGCGTTTCAGCGGTAGCCAATTGGTGCAACAAGAGCCGGATGCCTCAAGTTTCCCAAATGGTGGTATTCGTAACACATTCGAAGCACGCGGTTACACTGCTTGGGATCCAACATCGCCTGCATTTATTTTTGATAAAACATTATGTATTCCAACCATATTTGTTTCTTACACTGGTGAAGCATTAGATTTTAAAACACCTCTTTTAAAATCAATTCACGCATTGGATAAAGCAGCAACAGATGTTTGTCAGTATTTTGATAAAAACGTTACCAAAACAATTGCAACGCTTGGTTGGGAACAAGAATATTTTGTGGTTGACTCTGCACTGCATGCTTGCCGTTATGATTTACAACAAACCGGAAGAACACTTTTAGGCGCTTCACCTGCAAAAGGCCAGCAATTAGAAGACCATTACTGGGGTTCAATTCCTGAGCGTGTTTCGGCTTTTATGCGCGACTTTGAATACGAATCACACTTGTTAGGAATACCTGTTCGTACCCGTCACAACGAAGTTGCTCCCGCTCAATTTGAGTGTGCCCCTGTTTTTGAAGAGGTAAACCTTGCTGTTGATCATAATCAATTGCTAATGGACGTAATGGAAAAAGTTGCCATGCGCCATAATTTACGTGTATTACTTCATGAAAAACCTTTTGCTGGCGTTAACGGAAGCGGTAAACACAACAACTGGAGTTTGGCTACCAACACCGGAAAAAATTTATTAAGTCCGGGCAAAACACCAAAAACAAACTTGATGTTTTTAACGTTTTTCATCAACACCATTAAAGCAGTTCACGAACATGCTGATTTAATGCGTGCTTCCATAGCATCTGCAAACAACGATCATCGCTTGGGAGCAAACGAAGCTCCTCCGGCAATAATGTCTGTTTTCCTTGGCGCTCAATTAAGTTCTGTTTTAGATGAGTTAGAAAAAGCTGTTCATACAGGCAAAATGACTCCTGAAGAAAAAACAGCATTAAAATTAGGTATCGGAAAAATTCCGGATATTATGTTGGATAATACCGACAGAAATAGAACTTCTCCATTTGCATTTACAGGAAATAAATTTGAGTTCAGAGCTGTTGGATCATCAGCTAACTGCTCAGGTCCAATGACAATGCTGAACACAATTGTTGCTCAGCAATTGAATCAATTTAAAAACGATGTAGAAAAATTAATTGCAAAAAAAGTGGAGAAAGACGAAGCCATTTTGCAAGTTTTAAAAAAATACATTGTTGATTCTAAAGTTATCCGATTTGAAGGCAATGGATATGGCGAAGAATGGAAAAAAGAAGCTAAGCGCAGAGGATTAAGCAACATCCCAACTACACCTCCGGCATTGGAAGCTTATGTGTCAGAAAAAACCTTGCACTTATTTGAAAGTATGGGAATTTTAAGTCACAGAGAACAAGAAGCGCGTTATGAAATTGCTTTAGAAACCTATACTAAGAAAATTCAAATAGAATCGCGAATCATTGGTGATATTGTGATGAATCAAATCATTCCTTCAGCAATTGATTACCAAAAGAAATTAGTAGACAATGTAAATGGATTAAAAAATTTATTTGCAGCGGCAGATTTTAAAAAGTTGGCAGGAGCGCAATTGGATATGATTAAAGAAATCTCTGAACGTATTTCTATTATTAAAACTGATACAGAAAAAATGATTGAAGAACGCAAAAAAGCTAATAATTTAGATAACGCTAAAAAACAGGCTTTTGCATATTGCGATAAGGTAAGACCTTACTTTGATTCTATCCGTTATCATGCCGACAAGCTTGAGCTCATTGTTGATGATGCTTCTTGGCCTCTACCAAAATACCGCGAGTTATTAAATTTGAAATAAAGAATTTCATTTTTCAAGCCGCTTATGTGACAACTTATTTTAAGATTAGGAGATTTTTAATTAAAAAACAAATTACATAGATATAATTTTCCCGGTAATTAATTTAGAGCCATCACTTAAATAGATTCTAAAGAAATAAATACCATTTGATGGAAACATTGATCGATAAAGCGAATAAGAACCTGTTTTTACATATTCATCCCTTAAAATAAAAAATCCCCTTGTGTCTGCAATTTCCAAAATCCATTGTTGACCGTTTAAATAAACAAACTCTAATCTGGAAAAATCAATTAATGGTTGAGGAATAATTTTATATTCTCCAAAAACATCAGCCATATTCACGCGTAAAATTTTCGAAAAAGATCCATTAGAAAAACGAATTTTATAATAATAAATTTTAGTAGGATCTGGAGGATAATCTTCGTGAAATAAATTTAATGTGTTATTACCCCCAACAGCCCCGAAATATGTATAAACAGATATATACCCAAATGTAGAATCCAATGACCGTTGAATCTCAAAACCATTTATTAACTGAATACTAGTACCAATTGTTAAATCAAGTCTAACAGTAGCATTATTCAAGACTTTTGCAATAAAATTTTCAACTATTGGGAATTGGTTTTGGGCATTATTCTTTTCAAGAAAAACAAAAAATAAAACAAAATAAAAAAACTTTTTCAATTCAAATTTTCTTTAAAAGAATAAACAAAAATAAATGCATAAAAAAAGACTACCTAAGTAGTCTTTTTTTAAAAAATTGTTAGTGTTCACCACCATCATGCTCTCCATCTTTTAGTGGAACAGTTTGTGGGATAAAATCATTTTCTGCACCTGGTTTACTGTAATCGTAAGCCCAACGATGAACAACAGGTAAAGGTCCATCCCAGTTACCATGCACATGTCTACCTGCAGGAGAAGTCCATTCTAATGTATTAGAATTCCAAGGATTTTGAGGTGCTTTTGGTCCTCTGAACATGCTATAAAAGAAATTAATTAAGAATATCAATTGCCCTAATGCTGCAATGATAGCTGCAACAGTTACAAATTGATTGATGTCGCCAAGGTTATCAAAAATTGGGAAACTGCTATTTGTATAATAACGACGAGGAACACCACTCATGCCTAAGAAATGCATTGGAAAGAAAACTCCGTAGGCACCGATAAATGTAATCCAGAAATGTAAATAACCCATTTTTTTGTTCATCATTCTTAAGAACATTTTTGGGAACCAGTGGTAAACACCTGCAAACATTCCAAAGATTGCAGATAATCCCATTACAATGTGGAAATGAGCTACAACAAAATAGGTATCATGAAGGGTAATATCCAATGTTGAGTCAGCTAAAATAATCCCTGTTACACCACCTGTAACAAAAGAAGAAACTAAACCTATAGAGAATAACATAGCTGGTGTATATTGAATATTACCTTTCCACAGTGTTGTTATGTAGTTAAATGCTTTTACCGCAGAAGGAATAGCAATTAATAAAGTTGTAAACACGAATACAGATCCTAGGAAAGGATTCATACCTGTCATGTACATGTGATGACCCCAAACAATAAATGATAAGAAACCAATAGCTAACATTGACCCAATCATGGCACGATAACCAAAGATTGGTTTTCGAGAACTTGTTGCTATAATTTCAGATGTAATACCTAAAGCCGGTAATAATACGATATAAACCTCAGGGTGACCTAAAAACCAAAATAAATGCTCAAATAATATTGGACTACCACCAACCTGATCTAATGGGCGACCACCAATATAAATATCAGACAAGTAAAAACTTGTTCCCATACTTCTATCGAAAATTAATAATAAAGCACAAGATAATAAAACAGGGAAAGATAAAACCCCTAAAATAGCAGTAATCAATATTGCCCAAATAGTAAGGGGCATTCTAGTCATCTTCATCCCTTGTGTACGAAGGTTGACAATTGTAACAATATAATTTAAACCTCCTAATAAAGAGGATACAACAAATAAACTCATTGAAATCAACCATAAGCTCATCCCTAGTTTTGAACCAGGCATAGCTTCAGGAAGTGCGGAAAGAGGAGGGTAAATTGTCCAACCACCAGATGCAGGACCATCTTCAACAAATAAAGAACCTACCATTATAGCACTTGATATAAAGAAAAACCAATAAGACAGCATATTCAAGAAACCAGATGCCATATCTCTTGCCCCTAATTGATAAGGAATTAATAGATTAGCGAACGTTCCACTTAAGCCACCAGTTAACACAAAAAATACCATTATGGTTCCATGAATCGTAACTAATGCCAAATACATGTTAGGGTCAAGTAATCCATCCTTTGCCCATTTATCTCCTAACAATGTATTTACAAATGCGAATTTTTCACCAGGCCAAGCTAATTGCATCCTGAAAATGATTGACATCATCATTGCTAAAACAGCCATTATAACAGCAGTAATTAAAAACTGTCGAGAAATGGTTTTATGATCTAAGCTAAAAATATATTTACTCACAAAACTTTCCTCATGATGATCATCATGAGCGTGAGCATGATGAACTGCATGTTCATGCCCAACTTCAACTGAATGACCTGCAATATTTCCCATCTTTATTGTTTTTTAAATTAAAATTATTGTTAAATTTATTTAGAAGCAACTGTTTTAAAGGTTTTTTGTTTTGCCAACCACTCCTTGTAATCTTTTTCAGATTCTACAACAATTTTCATTGGCATACTGAAATGAGAAGCGCCACAAATTTTATTACAAATTAATGTATAATCAAATTCGATTGGATCTTCGCCTTTCTTTTCACGAATTGCATTAATTTCTTTTAAGTTACGAATTACCTGTTCATCTTTTCTCATTTCAGCTGTCGTAACAGTTGGTTTAAATTTGAATCGGGTAACTTGTCCTGGAACACAATTCATTTGAGCTCTAAAATGTGGCATGAATGCACTATGAATAACATCTCTAGAACGGAATTGAAAATCAATTTCAACTCCAACCGGAATATGAATTTCATTTTTCACAATGATATCATCAAAACAATTTTTATCTAATGTATCTAGACCCATTGAATTACCACCATCAATTTGAGTAAAATCATCTAAACCAAAAGTATTATCAGCTCCTGCATAACGAGCAGTCCAGTCAAATTGTTTGGAGTACAATTCAATTTTTACTGATTTTGTATCAGTAGATTTTTCCATGATTTCATTCCAATATTTTAAACCAAAAATGATGATAAATGCTAACACAATAGCAGGAACAACAGTCCAAATCATTTCCAATTTATTATCATGTGCAAAAAATTCTGCTTTTCCATTTTTTCTTCCATAATATTTCCAAGCAAAATAGAAAAGAACAAAATTTGTCAATACAAATACTACCCAAATGATGTACATATTATACCTCATCAATTCATCAACCTTATCGCCATGCTCAGACGCTGACTTTGGTAAACTTCTGTATCCATACTGATAAATTTGATAGAATGACCATGCAATAAATAAAAACATAAAAAGTAAAAAGAATTTACCCATCGTTCTGTTATCATTTTCGCTAGGAACCCATTCCTTTTCTGACTTTAAAGCTCTTGATAAATCAATAACTTTAAATAAATAAGCTAAAGCTATACACAACAATAAAATAGTTAGAATATACAAAAGTGTCATGCTATATTGTTTTTTTTAAATTAATTTTTATTTACAAATTTCTGAAATTATTAGGTTGTATGATGCATTGCTTCATCCAAATATGGATGGTTTTTAACCAATAATGGTCGCGATGCAAGATTCCTCAACAAAATATTTATAAAAAATCCTAAGAACCCAAGGAATGTTCCAAACTCCATCCAACTTAAACCATTCCAATGATGACCAACTGTACCAGGCATTACAATCATAACAACATCTAGCCAATGACCTACGAAAATAATAGTTCCTACAATTGTTAAGAACCAGAAGTTTCTTTTAGCATCTCTGCTCATTAATAAAATCATCGGGAAAGCAAAATTTACAAATAATACTGTCCACATTAATGGTTTAAAATGCTCCCAACGAGTTTGAAAATAAATGACTTCTTCAGGAATATTTGAATACCAAATCAACATGAATTGTGAGAAATATAAGTATGTCCAAAGGAAAGAGATTGCAAACATCCATTTACCCATATCATGAATAGTACTTTCAGTTACAAATTCCATGTATCCTAATCTTTTTAACCAAACAATTAGCATAATGATTGTAATAATTGCACTTATCCACATACCTGCAAAAATATACCATCCGAATAAAGTTGAGAACCAATGAACATCAATACTCATTACCCAATCCCATGAAGAAGTAGAAGATGTTACTGCAAATAAAACCATAAACCAAGCTGATAATTTTACGTTTTTCCAATGAAGTTTATCACTAGTAACATTTTCTGGTAGATCAGCCAAAATTGAGTTTTGTCTTAATTTATGAGTAAAATACAACCAACCTACAATGTAAGCGATTGATCTAATCCACCAAAATAAACCAAAGTAGCCAATTTTATTTGCAACAATTTCATCGTAGTTAGGCGAATTAGGATCAGCAATTCCTTCTGTCATCCAAGAATAAATATGATGAACATGTAATTGACCTAAAATGAATAACAAAAGCATGAAACTCAATCCATAAGGAAGATACCAAGCTACAGCTTCAGTAATTCTTTTAATTGTTGTTGCCCAACCTGCCTCAGCCGCATATTGCAATCCTAAAAAGAAAGCTGCAGCTAAGCCAATAGCAGTAAAGAAGAATGAGTTAATAAAAATATTAGCCCAAGCGCGATTTTGATGATAATGTGCATCAGGTTCGTGTGGTGCATCAGTTAAAAAAGATGCAATTATTGATATCAAACCAATAGCCATTAAAATGTAGGTAAACATTTTAGCTTTGGAAGGAATTTCGAAATTTAATTTTGACATATTCAACCTTTTTTCTAATTAGTTTTTATCCTTATTTTTTTGCAACTACTTTTACAGAATCAACTTTATTTGTTGCTAATGAATCTGATGCAGGGGCATTTCTTACACCTTGTAATTTTTGAACAAAGTGAACAAGTTTCCATCTTTCATCTGCATTTAACAATAAGCCATGTGCACCCATTGTACCTTTTCCATTTGTAATGGAATAAAATATTTTTCCTTCAGATAAATTTTTTAAAGTACCATCATATGCAGGTGGTGGTCCAGGTAATTTAGCTGAAACTTTTCCATCTCCTTTTCCTGCTTCACCGTGGCAGTGTACACAAAATTTACCATAAATTACTTCACCCTCTTTTTCAGCTTCAGGACTAAATGCAATTGGATTCTTTAATAAATCAGCATTTTCATAAGTTATTCCTTTTGGAATAGATGGTAAAAAATGTCTTGCAATACTTCCGGCTACTGGTTTTCTTGCCATATTTAAGGTATCGCCGGTTGCAGTAACATATTCACCATAATATCTTAGTGCTCTAGTTCTGTACATGTCGGGTGCAAATTCAAAACCCGGACTATTAGGTACTTCTTCGCATGATGTAAACCCTGTAAGCATTGCCGCAGTAAGTGCTGACAGCGCAATGGTTTTCAGATTTGGGAATTTATTAATTTCATCACTTAACGATTTTCTTTATTAATGATCTTTTAATGCAATTGTTCCTTTGTGGTTAACTTCGCTAGCACCGGTATTTTTTAAAATGCCTTCAGCAGAAGATACTTGTTCTTCGTTTAACTCCAGGTAAATCATAAATTTATCATCTGTTGTTCTTGGATCAGGGTTTTTTGCTTTAGCACCCGGAACTAACCAACAACGTAATAAGTAAGTTAATGCCATACCATGAGCAGCACAAAATACTGTTGATTCGAATGTAATTGGTATAAATGCAGGAACATTCATATAATAAGTAAAACTTGGTTTACCACCAATATCAGTTGGCCAATCAGTAACCATCATGTACCACATCATCCAAGTTGCTAAACATGCGCCGGTTAAACCATAAATAAAAGCACAAATTGCAATTCGTGTTCTTGGTAAACCAATTATTGAATCAATTCCATGTATAGGAAATGGTGAAAATACATCTTTAACTTTGATTCCGGCATCACGTAATTTTTTACATCCTTCCAAAAGAGGAACTTCATCGTCGTAAATACCGTGTATAACTTGTTTTGTTGCCATGTTCTGGTAAATTATTTTTTAGTGTGAATGACTATCGTATGAATGTGACTCTGCTAATTTTTTTTGCGCTTCGCCTGAAGATTTTAATATTGTTTTTAATTCTGCCTGAGCAATAACAGGGAATGTTCTGGCATACAATAAAAAGAATGTAAAAAACATTCCAATTGTTCCAATAAAAATCCCAATATCAACGAAAGTTGGATGATACATATTCCATGTACCAGGCACAAATGTTCTACATAATGTAGGAACGATAATTACAAAACGTTCGAACCACATACCAATATTTACAATAATTGAAAGAAAAAATGTGAAAGCTAAATTGGTTCTTAATTTTTTAAACCAGAATAATTGCGGTGAAATAACATTACAGGTCATCATAGCTGCATAAGCCCACCAGTATGGTCCTGTTGCACGATTTAAGAATGCATATTGCTCAAATTCTACTCCAGAATACCACGCAACAAACAATTCAGTTAAATAAGCTACACCAACTATTGAACCTGTTACAATGATAACAATATTCATGTATTCAATATGCTTAATAGTTAAGTATGCTTCTAAACTGTATACTTTTCTTACAATTAACATTAAAGTTAATACCATTGCAAATCCTGAAAATACTGCACCGGATACGAAATAAGGCGGGAAAATTGTTGTATGCCAACCAGGAACAATAGAGGTAGCAAAGTCGAAGGATACAATCGAGTGAACAGAGAAAACTAGCGGAGTTGATAAACCTGCTAATACTAATGAAACTTCTTCAAAACGGCTCCAGTGACGAGCACCACCGCCCCAACCAAAACTTAATAAAGCATATGCTTTTTTACTAATAGGTTTAATTGCACGGTCGCGAACCATTGCAAAATCAGGAATTAATCCAATATACCAGAAAACAATAGAAACAGTGAAGTAAGTTGATACCGCAAATACGTCCCACAATAATGGTGAGTTAAAGTTTGGCCACAATGAACCAAATTGATTTGGCAAAGGAAACAACATGTAATCTAACCAAGGACGACCGGTATGTAACAATACAAATATAGCTGCACACATAACAGCAAAAATTGTCATCGCTTCAGCTGAACGGTTAATTGCCATACGCCATTTTTGACGGAACAACAATAATACAGCTGAAATCAATGTTCCTGCGTGACCAATACCAATCCACCAAACGAAGTTGGTAATATCCCAAGCCCAGTCAACACCATTGTTTGACCCCCAAACACCGATACCTGTTCCTATTGTATAAGCTAAACAACCAATTCCCCAAAGGAAAGTAAGTGCAGAGATGGTAAATAAAATATACCAATATTTATTTGCTTTTCCTTCAATTGGCTTAATGATATCATCCGTGATTTGTCGGTACGATTTATCGCCAATAATCAGGGGCTCTCTTATTCTGGATTCTGCGTGCATATCTTTTAAAATCTAAATTTGTTAGTTAGTAGTTTATGCGTGTTTTTCTTCTGATTTAACTTCTTCCTTTGGTTCAGCTTTTGTTTCTTCTTCCCAAACAATTTCTTCTTCCTGATTTCTAACTTTCACTAAGTAATTGATGTTTGGTTTTACACCAAGTTCATCTAACAAGAAGTAACTTCTATCATCTGCTCTTAATTTAGAAACTTGTGATTCTGCATCGTTTGCATCACCAAAAACAATTGCATTCGTAGGACAAGCTTGCTGACAAGCAGTTTTGATAGCACCATCTTTTAATGGAACACCTGCTTTTTTTGCTTCTAATTTTCCTGCTTGTGTACGTTGAGCACACATAGAACATTTTTCCATTACACCACGTGCACGAACGGTTACATCAGGGTTCATAACCATTCTTCCTAAATCATCATGAACCGGATTCATGAAGAAATCAGGGTTTTCGTTATAGTTGAACCAATTGAAACGACGTACTTTAAACGGACAGTTATTAGCGCAATAACGAGTACCAATACAACGATTGTAAGTCATTTGATTTACTCCTTCGTTACTGTGACTGGTAGCTAATACCGGACAAACAGTTTCGCAAGGAGCATGATTACAATGCTGACACATCATTGGTTGGAAAGTAACTTTAGGATTTGAAGACGGGTTTTCCATCTGCAAATACATATCCATTGATCCTACTCCATCCTTTGCAGCTCTGTTTTTATCCATGTCAGATGTATAGTAGCGATCAATACGTAACCAGTGCATTTCACGGGTTTTCATTACTTGATCTTTACCAACAACAGCAACATTATTTTCTACAGTACAAGCCACAACACAAGAACCACAACCAATACAAGAATTCAAATCAATTGCCATAGCCCATTTGTGACCAGGTCTTTCATGTGCATTCCAAAGGTCAACAGACTCAATAGGAACTGGACCTGTATGAGTAGCCAACATGGTTTTAGGATTATTAGATTTTGAATCTTCCTTGTATTGAGTTAAAGAAGTTTCTCTTAATAAATATTCCTCACGACCCATAATGGTGTGATGAATTTGAGTAGCAGCAAACTGATGAGTTTCTCCAGCATCAGCAATTGTTACATCAGAAGAGATATTTTGAATTTGATTATTATTTACAGAAAGTAATTCAAAAGCATTAGCACCAATTCCGTGTGCAACTTTTAAGGATTCTGCATTACGGCCATAACCTAATGCAATACCAATTGTTCCTTTTGCCTGACCAGGTTGTGGATAAACAGGTAATTTTTTTGATACTCCATTAACTGTAACGTTAACAATTGTAGCATCAATATCCTGACGTAACATTTCCTTGAATCCTTGAGTTTTTACATCTTCAGGAGCCATAGTTACGTAATTGTCCCAAGTTACTTTTGAAATAGGATCAGGTAATTCCATTAACCATGGATTGTTGCTTTGATTACCATTTCCTAATCCTTGTTTTTCATAGATTGTAACTTCCCAAGCACTTGATTTTGCTGTCAAAGCTTTAGATGCCGATGCTGAATAATCTACATTGATTGCAACAGGTTCAACCGGAGTTTCCTCTTTTTTATCTTCCTTCTTTTTTGAAGCTTTTTTGTCTTCTTTCTTTTCTTCTGCTTTAAACACTGGTGCAGCGATTGCTGAATCTGCAGCCATAACAGGGATAACAGTTGCAATACCCGTTAATAAAGGTAAACCTGCTGAATCCAAAGGGAGTGGAGCAATATTTTCTATTACTGAAGGTATTGCTTTAGAAACATTTACTTTTAATACACCATCATGTAAAGTATTTGCCCAAAACTCATAAAAATTACCATATTTTCCTTGATTAGGGAAAACATGATTTTGCCAATAAGCTTGTAAATAGGTTAAATAATCACTTTTTAATCCTGCCCATTTCAATAATGAATCTTGTGCCTGACGCGTTCCTTCAAATCTTGGAGCGCAGAACAATTGAGAGATGGTTGGTTGTTGTAAAGTATAAAAACCTCTTTTTGGATTTGCATCTCCCCAACTCTCTAACCAGTTGTTGTCCGGGCATACATAATCAGCTAATAAAGCAGTTTCATCGTTTACTTGTGAGAAAGATACTTTGAACCCAACTTTTGAATATGCAGCGCTGAAATTTAATTTAGCAGGTGCTGTGTAAACCGGATTGCAATTGTAAGTAATTACAGCACCAATTTTTCCAGCATTCATGTCTTTTACAAGTTCAATGAATTGAGCATCATCGCCTTGTTTTAAGTTAGAGTGCATTTCAACATCAATAGATTTCCCGTAGTTATCCAACATTTTATTAATGCCGTTAACTAATACTTGAACATCTGTATCATTTAACCCACAAACAACTAATGAGTTTCCTTTTTCTTTAGCCAATTCATCAGCAATTTTTGAAATTGCAGTTTGTGCATCAGCGTTTTCTAGTTTAGCAGAAGCAACAGATGAATTTCCTGTTTTCTTAGCAACTTCATTATATAAAGCTACAACTGCTTTTCCAATTTCAGATGGCTTAATCATGTAACGCTCATCAGCGTTTGCACCTGTTAAGGATAAATTAGATTCGAAATGGTAATGTTTACTCATTTCGCGTTTATCAGCATTTACCTTACGATTTTCAGCATACTGAGCAGCAAATTCTTTGTTTGATCCTAACCAATTTCCTAAGAAATCACAAGCAAAACCTACAATTACACTTGCTTTACTGAAATCGTAAGAAGATATAACTTTTTTACCGAAAACAGATTCATTTGCATTTCTGAATGCAGAGTAAGAAATTGAATCGTATTGAACTAATTTAGCAGTTGGATATTTAGCGGTAAATTCAGCTATAACAGCTTTAGTTGAAGGAGAAATAACTGTTGATGAAAGAATTGCAATCTCTTTACCTGATTTTGCAATTTCAGAAAGTTTTTGTTTGATGGCTTTATCAGCATTGTCCCAAGTTACAGGAGTGCCTTTTGATAAAGGTCCGGTTAAACGAGCTCCATCGTATAATGATAGAATTGAAGCTTGAACACGAGCACTTGTTCCTGTGTTTGCGCCTTTTATTGAATCATTACCGTCAACTTTAATCGGACGACCTTCTCTAGTTTTAACTAAAACAGAAGCGTAATCGTGTCCATCATAAAATGTAGATGCATAATAATTAGCAATACCTGGAGTAATTTCTTCAGGTTTTACTACATAAGGAATGGATTTAATTACAGGAGTTTCACAAGATGCCAACACAGCAGCAGTTGTGGTAAAACCCATCACCTTTAAAAAATCGCGACGAGACGTGTTTGAAGATGCTGTTTCTTCATTCATCAACCCCTCCAAAGGAAGTTCTTCGGAAAACTCGTTATTGGCATTTTTTTGGAATTCCGGACTATTATTTAGTTCGGACAATCCTTTCCAATATTTTTTTGATGTACCCATGTATATTTATTTCCGTTTAGGTTTAGGACTAATTATTAATAATGACATCTAGCACACTCTAAGCCGCCCATTTGAGCAACAGTGTATGTTTTTAAATGCTCACCTTTATATTTTTCTTTTAAATAAGCGTGTAACTTGTCGTAATATGCATTTCCTTCCATTGCCACTTCTGTTTTACGATGACATTCAATACACCATTTCATAGTAAGTGGAGATTTTTGTTCAGCAACTGTCATTTCTTTTACATTTCCGTGGCAAGCTGTACACTCTTGTTTTCCAACAACTACGTGCTGAGAGTGATTGAAATAAACATGCTCAGGAAGATTGTGAACTTTAATCCATTTGATAGGATTTTCTTTTGATTTGTCGTATGTTCCTGTTTTTGGATCAAAACCTGATGCTGCATAAATTTTAGAAATTTCTTTTTCTCCATACTGCGGACCTTGCTGAATACCTTTGTGGCAATTCATACACACGTTAACAGTTGGTAAACCTGCATGACGAGATTTTTCTACTGAATTGTGACAGTATTGACAAGCAATTGCATTATCACCAGCATGTAATTTATGAGAGAATTTAATAGGTTGCTCTGGTTTATAACCTTTATCTGTTACTTCATCATAATAAACACCAACCATCCATAAGCTGTTCCAGCAACCTCTCATTCCAATAAAAAGTATTATAATACAAAATACTCCTACTAATCTTCTATGACCAGAAATCCAAGCTTTTGTTTCTTGCCAGAATGTTTTTGATAATTCTTCTTCAGGAGTATTTTCAACTGCAGATGATAATGAATTTCTGATACCACGTAAAACAGAAATTAAAATAGCTAAAATTACTATTACAGCTAAAATGATGTAAAGCGGGTCAATGCCTCCTTTTTCTTCGCCTGCTGCTGTTGCTACTCCACCGCCTGCTGCTACTTGAGCTCCTCCAGCCGGCGCAGGGTTACAATCTCCTTTAACAACGTAATCTGTAATGGCTTTTAAATCATCATCGCTCAATGTACCTTCAAAAACAGTCATTGCAGCATTGCCGTTTTCTTTGTAAATTTTGTTTGCATATGCATCACCGGACTTAATTAACTTCTCGTTATTTTTAATCCAGTTATACAACCAATCTCCTTTTGGTGCTCTGTCTACAATCCCTTTTAAACCGGGACCGGTTAATTTCTGATCGCACATGGAGTGACAAACAGCACAGTTTTGTTTAAATAATGCTTTTCCGTCGGCAGCATTAATTTTTTTAGGTGCAATAAAAACCGTAAATAACAAGCCCATCAAGACATTCAGGGCTAATCGGGAAGTATTTTTAATCATACTGAAATTTGATTTATGACAATTCAATGACAATTCAAGTCAATATACAGGGGGCAAATTTAATAGAAGATTATATTCAAAATTACTAAAACGTTAAAAAAAATAAACTTTAATTTAATTTATAATGATTCTAAATAGCGAATTGGTTTCTTGTTTAAAGAGTACGCTTAAGGTTAAGTTATTTCTTTACAAACTCTTGCATGTCTAAATTCTTCAATTTTGGGTTCAATTTATTGATAATTGCAACAACTAATATTGTCATACTTCCACCAAAAACAATTGAAGGCACAAGTCCAATTAGTTTTCCTGCTAAGGCCGACTCAAATCCACCTAATTCATTTGATGAACCTATAAAAATACTATTCACGGCAGAAACTCTTCCTCTCATGTTGTCAGGAGTCATTAATTGTAAAATACTGTGCCTAACCACGACACTTATATTATCAAACGCTCCAGTGAAAAACAACATACAGAATGCAAGCCAATAGTTTGTGCAAAAAGCAAATAAAATGGTAAACAAGCCAAAGGCAAAAACGCCTAATAATAACCATTTACCAGCTTTTTTCTCCGGAGGATAAAACGCCATTATGAATGCAGAAACTACTGCGCCTATTGCGGGAGCAGTTCGTAATAAGCCAAAATCGCTTGGATTGGCATGTAAAACCTGATCGTTAAAAACC
>Ga0172373_10004782_pt1 | contig 18871 bp, 14 predicted proteins | sample Lak10m_2_FD_114546 | JGI IMG/M metagenome (GOLD analysis project Ga0172373, IMG submission 114546) | Freshwater microbial communities from Kabuno Bay, South-Kivu, Congo - kab_092012_10m | ecosystem: Environmental > Aquatic > Freshwater > Lake | place: Democratic Republic of the Congo...
AAGATCATGTCGTTTGGCCGAACGACTTTGTAAGTGTTGAACTGCGCAGGAAACTTCCCTTTCGGGTGCTCCATGTCACGGGCGATGACACCTTGGAGCGTGAGTGAGAGCAGCGTGTAGTCTGAAGCACGCTCTCCAACGACTTGCCGCTGATCTTTCATCAGCGCCCGGTTCGGAATCATTTCCCAGTGACGGGGAATCTCGTCCAGCCACGGAAGGCTTGGATTCCGGTAGTCCGAATACGGCTGGAGTCCCTCGATCATGCTTTGACGCCTTTCGTGATTTCGGTGAGCAGGCCTTCGGTCTCCTGTTCCAGCTTGAGGATGTCGGCGCTGATGTCGGCGAGGGTGCGGAGCTGCGGCGGCTGGTAGAAGTGGCGGCTCACAAGACTTTCCTCCCTTCGCAGAGGTTGATGAGTTCGGCCAACGCCAGGACATGCGGGCGTCGGCCCGCGCCTTCCCGCACTGTGTGCAGGATGCCGTTGCGGCGGAGATTGCCGAGCAGGTTGGCCACCATCGGGGCGCTGGGCATGTGCTCCAACTTTGTAACATCGCTACTGCGGAAGATGGGGCGCTCGAACATGTAGTCGAGCAGCGGCACGGCGAACTGTGAATGCGTCAGATCAAGAACCTGTTTCTTCAGGCGTTCGTAGAGGTCCTGGATGGCGCGGGCTTTCTTGGTGTTGGCTTCAGCCTGCACGGCCACGCCCTCGACAAAGAAGGCGCACCAACGCGTCCAACTGCCGGGCTGGCTGAGTTCGCGGAGACGGATAATATAATCATCGCGGCGGGCTTCAAAAAAGGCGGACAGGTAGAAGCAGGGGCGACTGAGAATCTTTTTCTCGTAGAGAAACAGCGGGATGACCATGCGTCCCAAGCGGCCATTGCCATCAATGAACGGATGCAGAATTTCAAATTGCGCGTGAATCAGGGCGAGTTGGACGAGTGCATCAGGGGCTTCGGAGTGCCAGTAGGCCTCCCAGTGGTTCAGGTGATCTTGTAAACCCAGCGGGGACGGAGGGACAAATACGGCTTGCTCAATAGGCGTGCCTTCTTTGCCAATCCAGTTTTGAGAGGAGCGGAATTTTCCGCGCCCCTTGTTGTGGCCGCGAACGCTGTCCATGAGCACGTCATGAAGTTTTAGGAGCGTGTTCAGACAGAAGGGCCGGTCTTGCAGGAGTCTTTCGGAAATGCGAAGTGCTTTCCGGTAGTTCATGATTTCATGAATGTCTTCCCGCCGCGATGGCTCTGCCGGAGCTTCGCCTGCTTCAAATTTCAAAACGTCCTCGAAGTCCGCCTGTGTGCCTTCAATCTTGGAGGACAACACAGCCTCCTGCGTGGTAATGGGAGAAAGCAGGACGTTGGGATTGGGAATGCCGTAGAACAACCCTTCGAGCGTAGCAATGGCTCGATTCGCCTTGCCAACCAAGGGCATCAACACGAGCAAATCCAAGTCGCTCGGCGGAAGTTGTTCTGGTTCAAAAGGCTTCATGTCAGATTTGTTGCGTTAAATGGGCTTATCAAAACAAGCGCTTGTGTAAATCAAAACGCTTTTTAGTTAAAGCAAATTGGTTTTTGGCAAGCATGGTTAACACAATCGACGAGGGATGATCATTTCGCCGCTCCTTTCGTGATCTCAGTGAGCAAGCCCTCGGTCAGCTTCTCCAGATCGACGATGTCCTTGCTGATCTCTGCCAGCGTGCGGAGCTGCGGCGGCTGGTAGAAGTGGCGGGTGAAGCTGACTTCGTAGCCGATCTTGGTGTCGGCCTCGACGATCCAGGCGTCGGGCGTGTAGGGCAGGACTTCGCGGCGGATGAAAGCTGCGATGCCGCCTTCCTCCAACAGCGGGATTTGCTCGAAATCGCGCAGCTCGCTGTCGGGCTCGTATTCCACCACCGGCGGCGGCGCTTTCGGAGAAAGCGCCCTACCTTCAAACAGGCCGCGGAGCGGGTCGGGCGCGATGCCCTTCTTGTGGACTTTCTTGATGACGGGCGGGGCGGCTTCTTCGCGCCAGCTCACGGCGTTGATGATGAGCTTGAGGTCGGAGGCGGAGAGTTTCAGGCCGAGCTTCTTCAGGGCGGCGTCCACCCGTTCGAGGAAGACGTTGTGGTCCTCGAAGAGTCCATCGCCGAGCGCGGTGCGGAGTTTTTCCGCCGTCTCGACGAGTGCGGCGTCGCGTTTCCAGGTGTCGGGTTCGAGGAGCTTTTTCCTGGTCTTCTCGGGGAGGCCTTTCTTGCCACCGCCTTCGCCGTTTTCCTCGTCGTCGCCGGCGTCATCCTGTCCCCAGTTGTCCACCAGCTTGGCGAGTTCATCGCGGACGACGGCGGGTTTCTCGAAGAGGTCGTCGCCAAGCTGTTCGTAGAGCGCGGCGCGGATTTCCTCGTCGCCGGAAGCGAAGCGGAGGGTCTCGATGCGCGGGCGGGTGAGCTGGCTGCGGAGGCGGAGCGGGCGCTCGACCTTCACCTTCCAGTAACCGAAGGCGGCATTGGGGAAGATTTTCGACTGCGGGGTCTCCTCGAAGGCGAGGAAGGTATCGCAGATGCGCTGGATGTCCTCGGGGGCGAGTTCGCAGTTCTTTTTGCCCATGTTCTTGCGCAGCGGGCGAAACCATTGGGTGGCGTCGATGAGCTGGACCTGGCCGCGGCGGTGCTCGGGCTTGCGGTTGGAGAGCACCCAGACGTAGGTGGCGATACCGGTGTTATAGAACAGGTTCAGCGGCAGGGCGACGATGGCCTCCAGCCAGTCGCTCTCGATGATCCAGCGGCGGATGTTGCTCTCGCCCTGGCCGGCGTCGCCGGTAAAGAGCGACGAGCCGTTGTGGACCTCGGCGATGCGGCTGCCGAGGGGAGTGTCGTGTTTCATCTTCGCCAGCATATTGGCGAGGAAGAGCATCTGGCCGTCGCTGCTGCGGGTGATGAGGGAGTAGTCGGACTCGCCGGCGTGCGAGATGACGAAGCGCGGGTCTTTGAGGTCCTTCTTGCCGCCCATGCGTTCGAGGTCGGCCTTCCAGCTTTTGCCGTAGGGCGGATTGGCGAGCATGAAGTCGAACTCGCGTCCACGGAAGGCGTCGTTGGAAAGAGTGCTGTGCTCCGAACCGCCGACGATGTTGTCCGCCGCGTCGCCGTCGCCCTTGAGGAGCATGTCGGCCTTGCAGATGGCGTAGGTCTCGTCGCTGATTTCCTGACCGTAGAGGTGGGTGGCGATTTGTTTGCCGCGCGACTTGGCGATCTGCTGGAGGGTTTCCTCGGCGACGGTTAACATGCCGCCCGTGCCGCAGGCGCAGTCGTAGAGGAGATATGTGCCGCTCTCGATGCGGTCGGCCACGGGCAGGAACATGAGGTTGGCCATGAGCCGGACGGCGTCGCGGGGCGTCCAGTGTTCGCCGGCTTCCTCGTTGTTCTCCTCGTTGAAGCGGCGGACGAGTTCCTCGAACATCGTGCCCATGCTGTGGTTGTCCAGCGCGGGCAGTTCGCCGACGGCGTGGGGACTGAGGTTGATGTCCTTGTCGAGGAACTTCTCGATGAGCATGCCGAGCGCGTCGGCCTTGGAGAGCTTCGGAATCTGATTGCGGAAGGCGAAGTTGTTCAGGATGTCCTGCACGTTTGGCGAGAAGCCGTCGAGGTAGGCCTCGAAGTCGTCCTTGAGCTTCTGCTGCGTGGCGCGGGACTTGAGGTCACGCAGGAGGAAGGGCGAGGTGTTGTAGAACGCCTGACCGGAGGCGGCGCGGAGGGCATCGTCTTGGTGAACGACACCTTCCTTATCGAGGGCGGCCTTCATCTCCAGCACGGCGGCTTTGGTGGGCTCAAGCACCGCGTCGAGGCGGCGCAGGACGGTCATGGGCAGGATGACATCGCGGTATTTGCCGCGGACGTAAACGTCGCGCAGGACGTCGTCGGCGATGTTCCAGATGAAATTGGTGAGCCAGTTGAGTTGGGCGGAGTCCATGAGTCAGTAAGCCGCGGTGCCGGAGCCGGTGGGTTTGCTGGGAGCTTGGCGAGCCATGCCTTGCTTAAGTCAGTCCGTGGAACCTGGCGAAGTCTTGCGAGGCGCGGCGGGGGAGGCAAGGGAGTTTTAGGAAAGGTTGAAGGGTGAATGATGAAGGTTGAAAGGGGGCGTAAGGGGAAGGGGGAAGGGTGAAGGGCGAAAGGGGGCGCGGGAGGTGGGGTGGCTTAAAATTGGCCGGTCGGGGGCAAAAAAAGGCTTGCCGGCCGGCCTGGTCCGGGGTGAAAAAATGCCGAACCCAAAGCTGTCGCCCGTCCCGGAGCTGACCCCGTCGCCATGTGGCGCGGGCTCCGCGTGGCGGGCCCGGCCGTAGCCAATGCCAGAAAGGAAATCCAGACCATGCCCAGACTCAAAGTGCCCGAATCGGATGACGCCCGCGCGGCGTTCATGGCCACCGCGATCCGCACCGCCGCCGCTGACGCGGCCAAGGGGATCTTTTACATCCCGGCGCCGGTGGTGACGGCGGCGGGGGGCGTTCGTAAATGACCAGACGTCCGGCGGGACGACGGTGCCGGGGTTTGCGAGCCTGGTGACGCAGCGGCAGTTGCTGGAGGGCAAGGTGACGAAGGAGGTGGGCGAGGCGCAGGCAGCGGAGGAAGCGCTGGATACGTATGTGCGGGATTACGTGGCGGTGCTGGCGCGGAGGACGTTCCGGCTGAAGCATTCGGTGGCGGTGCTGGATTGCCACAACCTGAACCACAGCGCCGAGCTGCCGCCGCTGGGCACGCGGGAGGAGCGCCGGGAGGCGGCGCAGGATCTGGTGGCCGGGGATGCGGCGGCGGTGGCGATGGGGTTCCCGGCGATGGTGAATCCCAGCGCGGCGGAAGTGCAGGCGAAGCTGACCGACGCGATCCGCGAACGGGGCGAGGTGACGCCGGTGGACCGGGATTTGCAGGCGCTGCGGGAGCGGTTGCGGGGGTTGCGGCCGCAGGCGCAGGTGGTGGTGGATGATCTGGTGGATGAGCTGCGGCACAGCACGCGGCGGCTGGAGCCGGGCACGGCGCGGGAGGTGATGCGGAGCTACGGGCTGACGTATGAGACGTTGCCGGGGGAGCTGGCCGATCCGGTCACGCCGCCGTCGCCCGCCCCCAGCCCGGCCCCCACGCCGACGCCGACGCCGTAGGCGCCCCGGCACAGTGGCGGAGAAGCGGGCGGGCGGGGAGCGCCTTCCTTCTCCCAGCGGGAGAAGGCCAGGATGAGGGAGAATGGCCACCTCCGCATAGGCGGGATCGGTTGCCTCAAGCCCTCGCGGCTTTTCTCCCTCACCTCGTTCCTCTCCCGCTGGGAGAGGAGGCCACGCAGTCCACCTCACTTTCCCCGGAGCGCGGGTGTGTGCGCAGCATCACCCGCAGCCGGCCACGGCGTTCCGAAGCGCTGCGGCTGGTCGTTGACACAGCCGCGCCCCATCGCGTTGCCCTATCCCAACGGGATTGCGTCACTCAGCCCAAGGTTGGCGGAGCGACGCGACGCCTACCTTGGGTCACGCGTCAAAAATCCCGCGAACCCTGAAAGGGTTCCAGCCCACGCAGCCCGACAGATGCAACCCCGTCAGGGTTGTTTCCCTTCTCAACCTGCACCCAAGGTAGCCTCGGTGCCTCGGCAACCTTGGGCTGATGGCTGAAACTCCTTCGGAGTTGGTCGGAGTCCGTATCCCCGGAGCGCGGGTGTGTGCGCAGCATCCCCGCAGTCGGCCACGGCGTTCCGAAGCGCCGCGGCTGGGCAGCGACACAGCCGCGCCCCATCGCGTTGCCCTATCCCAACGGGATTGCGTCACTCAGCCCAAGGTTGGCGGAGCGAGGCGAGGCCTACCTTGGGTCACGCGTCAAAAATCCCGCGACCCCTGAAGGGGTTCGAGCGCACGCAGCCCGGCAGATGCAACCCCGTCAGGGTTGTTTCCCTTCTCCATCCGCACCCAAGGTAGCCTCGGTGCCTCGGCAACCTTGGGCTGAAGGCTGAAACTCCTTCGGAGTTGGTCGGAGTCCGTATCCCCGGAGCGCGGGGCGGAGGAGGATTGATTCCGGCTTGCGGCCTGCGCGATGCTTGCGGGCATGGCAGTTGATTCAGCCGGCGTGTCGCCGGGACAACTCATTACGGTGACGATTCATGACCTGGCCTTCGGCGGCGAGGGCGTGGGGCGCGTGGGCGAGTTGGTGGTGTTCGTGCCGTTCGTGATTCCCGGCGAGGTGGTGGAGGCGGAGGTGACGGAGGTGAAGAAGAAGTTCGCGCGGGCCCGGTTGGTGCGGGTGGTGACGGCGTCGCCGGAGCGGGTGGAGCCGCGGTGCAAATACTTTGGCCAGTGCGGCGGCTGTCAGTATCAGCATGTGGCGTATCCGGCGCAGTTGCGGGCGAAGCACAAGCAGATCGCGGATTTGTTCCAGCGCGTGGGCGGCCTGAGCGGCGCGGTGATTGATCCGGTGGTGCCGTGCCCGGAGCCTTACGGCTACCGGAACCGCATCATGGTGCGGACGCAGTGGAACAAGCGGCAGCAGCGCATTGAGCTGGGCTTCCTGGGCCTGGACAACGAGTTCGTGGTGAGCATCAACGAGTGCGCCATCGCGGAGCCGGCGCTGAACGAGGACTTGCAGCAGGTGATCGCGAACCCGCCGCCGCGCGGGGGCTTGAAGGTGACGTTGCGGGTGACGCCGGAGGGCTGGGTGGTGCCGCGTGATTCGTTCTTCCAGAACAATTTCTTCCTGCTGCCCAAGCTGGTGGAGACGGTGCGGGAGCGGTTGCGCGAGGCGGGGGCGCGCCGGCTGATTGATGCGTATTGCGGCGTGGGTTTCTTCGCGCTGGAGCTGGCGGACCTGGTGACTTCGTTTGTGGGGGTGGAATACGACGGCCAGGCGATCCGAGCGGCGAAGGAGAACATGGCGTTGCGCGGGGTGAAGAACGGGCAGTTCGTGGGCGGGGCGGCGGAGGATTACCTCGGCGGCCTGCTGGCGCGGCATCCCGGCGAGCCGACGACGCTGGTGGTGGACCCGCCGCGCACGGGGATTCCGCGTCCGGCGCTGGAACGCATCCGGCGGGCGCGGCCGCAGCAGGTGATCTACGTGTCGTGCCATCCGGCGACGCTCGCGCGGGACTTGCAGATCCTCTGCGCGCCTGGCGGCTACGAGCTTCGCCGAGTGACGCCGCACGACATGTTTCCGCAGACGCAGCACGTGGAGTGCGTCGCCGACCTGCGCGCGGTGGCCCCGGCGGCCAGCTGAGACGGTCCGGCGCATCCGGGCTTGGACAACGGCATGCAGTCCTGTAGAGTGCGCGAGCTTATGAGTTCACGCCGCAGCGCGAAGAAAAATTCCCCGGACACCACCCCCGCAATCCCGGCCAAGCCCAAGACCTTCAGCAAGCTGATGGCGGCCAACCGCTCGGAGATCGCCATCCGCGTGTTCCGCGCGGCGACGGAGCTGGGCCTCCGCACCGTGGCCATCTACGCGCAGGAAGATCGCTTCGGCGTGCACCGCTTCAAGGCGGATGAGGCGTATCTGGTGGGGCAGGGGAAGGGCCCGGTGGGCGCGTATCTCGACATCGAGAGCATCGTGGCGCTGGCCAAGGAGCGCGGGGTGGATCTGATTCATCCCGGCTACGGCTTCCTGTCGGAGAACGCGGCGTTCGCCCGCGCGTGTGCCAAGGCGGGCATCACGTTCGTCGGGCCGCGCCCCGAGCTGCTGGAGATGATGGGCGACAAGACGGCCGCGCGCACGCTGGCGCAGAAGATCGGCGTGCCCACGCTGCCCGGCACGGAGGAGCCCATCTCCGACCGCGCGGAAGCCTTGAAGGTGGCCAAGGAGATCGGCTTCCCGCTGATCATCAAGGCGGCGTTTGGCGGCGGCGGGCGCGGGATGCGCGTGGTGCACAAGGCGGCGGATCTTTCCAACCTGCTGGACGAGGCGCAGGCGGAGGCCGGCCGGGCGTTTGGCAACCCCGCGGTCTTCCTGGAGAAATACATTCCCAACGCGAAGCACATCGAGGTGCAGATTCTCGGCGACCAGCACGGGAATGTGATTCACCTGCACGAGCGTGACTGCTCGGTGCAGCGCCGGCACCAGAAGGTCGTCGAGGTGGCGCCGTCGTTCGGCCTGCCGGAGCACGTCATCAAGGAACTGTGTGCCGCCGCCGCGCGCATGGCCTACGAGGTGCGTTACGACAACGCCGGCACCATCGAATTCCTCTACGATCTGGACAAGCACGAGTGGTTCTTCATCGAGATGAACCCGCGCATCCAGGTCGAGCACACGGTTACGGAGGTCATCACGGGCCTCGACCTCGTGCGCGCGCAGATTCTCATCGCGCAAGGCCACCCGCTGCACGGGCCGGAGGTCGGGATGCCGCCGCAGAACCAGATCCCGCGCAACGGTTACGCGGTGCAATGCCGCGTCACCACGGAGGATCCGGAGAACAAGTTCACGCCGGATTACGGCAAAATTCTCACCTACCGCAGCGCGGGCGGCTTCGGGGTGCGCCTCGACGGCGGCATGGGTTTCGCGGGGGCGGTCATCACGCCGTTTTACGATTCCATGCTGGTGAAGGTCACCAGCTCCGGCCAGTCCTACGAGATGGCGCTCCAGCGCACGGACCGCGCGCTGCGCGAGTTCCGCATCCGGGGCGTCAAGACGAACATCCCGTTCCTCGAAAACCTGATTCATAACCCGACCTTCCGCAGCGGTCAGGCCACGACCACGCTCATCGACAACACGCCGGAGCTGTTCGCCTTCAAGCATCGCCGTGACCGCGCGTCGAAGCTGCTGAACTTCCTCGGCAACGTCATCGTGAACGGCAACCCGCACGCCAAGGGGTTCAAGCCGGAGAAGCCCTTCGCCGTCGCGCAGCCGCCCGCCTACGACCACAAGAAGCTGCCGCCCAACGGCACGCGCGACCTGCTGCACAAGCTCGGCGCGAAGAAGTTCGCCCAGTGGACGCTGAAGCAGAAGCGCCTGCTCGTGACCGACACCACGTTCCGCGACGCCCATCAGTCGCTCATGGCCACGCGCGTGCGCAGCTTCGACATGCTGGCGGTGGCGGATGCCGTCGCGCGGCGGACGCCGGAGCTCTTCTCGCTGGAGATGTGGGGCGGCGCGACCTTCGACACCGCGATGCGCTTCCTGCACGAGGACCCGTGGGAGCGCCTGCGCGAGCTGCGGAAGCGCATTCCCAACATCTGCTTCCAGATGCTTTTCCGCGGCAGCAACGCCGTGGGCTACACGAACTACCCCGACAACGTCGTCGCCGGTTTCGTGAAGCACGCCGCCGCGTCCGGCATGGACATCTTCCGCGTATTCGACTCGTTGAACTACACGCCCAACCTCCGCGCGGCGATGGAAGCCGTGCAGGAAACGCACGCGATCTGCGAGGCAACCGTCTGCTACACGGGCGACATCCTCGACCCGAAGCGCGACAAGTATTCGCTCAAGTATTACGTCGAGCTGGCCAAGGAGCTGGAGCGCATGGGCGCGCACATGATCGCCATCAAGGACATGGCCGGCCTGTGCCGTCCCTACGCGGCGCAGAAGCTGGTGAAGGCGCTCAAGGACGAGATCGGGCTGCCCATCCATTTCCACACGCACGACACCAGCGGCATCAATGCCGCCTCCGTCCTGCGCGCCTGCGATGCGGGCGTGGACGTGGTGGACCTGGCCATTGCCAGCATGAGCGGCAGCACCAGCCAGCCGAACTTGAACAGTGTCGTCGCCGCCCTGCACAACACACCGCGCGACACCCAGCTGGACCTCGACGCCTTGAACGAATTCTCCGACTACTGGGAGCTGGCGCGCGAGTATTACCGGCCGTTCGACACCGCGCCCAAGGCCGGCAGCGCGGAGGTTTACCTGCACGAGATGCCCGGTGGGCAATACACGAACCTCAAGGAACAGGCCGCCAGCCTGGGGCTGGCCAACCGCTGGCGCGAAATCGCCCGCACTTACGCGGAGGTCAACCAGCTCTTCGGCGACATCGTCAAAGTCACGCCCAGCAGCAAGGTGGTCGGCGACATGACGATGTTCCTCATCTCGCGCGGCATCAAACCCGCCGACGTGGTGAACCTGGAGCCGGGCTCCGTGCCGTTCCCGGCGAGCGTCATCGACATGCTCTCCGGCGGGCTGGGCCAGCCCATGGACGGCTGGCCGGCGGACGTGCAGAAAGTCGTCCTCGGCAAGCAGAAGCCCATCACCGTCCGCCCCGGCGAGGACATGCCCGCGGTGAACTTGAAAAAGGTGCGCGAGGAGCTCGCCGCCAAGCTCAAGCGCGACGTGACGGATGACGACCTGTTCAGCCACCTCATGTATCCCGAGGTCTTCGCGGACTTCGCAAAGGTCCAGCGCGACTTCGGCGATGTCAGCGTTCTGCCCACGCCCGCGTTCTTCTACGGCCTCAAGCCCGACGAGGAAGTGAGCGTGAGCATCGAGCAGGGCAAGACGCTCTTCATCAAGCTCGTGAACATCGGCGCACCCGACAAGGACGGCCGCCGCACCGTGACTTTCGAGCTGAACGGCATGACCCGCGAGACGCACATCCTCGACAAGAGCGTCGCGCCCAAGGCCAAGAGCCGTGTGAAGGCCGATCCGGCGAACCCGTTGGAGGTGGCCGCGCCCATCCCCGGCGTCATCACCAGCCTCGCCGTCGGCGTCGGCGCCAAGGTCGCCAAGGACGACAAGCTCGTGACGATGGAAGCCATGAAGATGCAGACCACGATTTACGCGCAGGCGGATGGCGTGGTTGGCGAGATCTTCGCGCAGGTCGGCGAGACGGTGGAGAGCAAGGATCTGCTCATGCGCCTGAAGGCGTGAGCGGTCTCCGCGCTCGCGCGCCGCAGGCTCACTTCTTCCCGATCAGCTCCAGCACCGCCGCGCTCATCGCGGTGACGCCGGTGCGGAGCGTCGGCTCGGGCACGGGGGCGAACTTGCTGGAGTGCAGCGAGGGCAAAGTCTTGCCGGTCTTGATGCTCTCGGTCACGGATTCCCGGGTGATGGTGCCCAGCCAGAAGATGCAGATGGGGATGCGTGGCTCGACACGGCCGTAGAGGCCGAAGTCCTCCGCGCCCATCACCGCCGGCTTGGCCACCACGTTGCCCGGCCCGAGCCAGCGGCCGATCGCCCCCATCATGCGCTTGGTCAGCGCGGGGTCGTTGTAGGTGGATTTCGCGCCCTCCTCGGAAACCTCGACAACGGGCAGGAGCTTCTCCGGGATGCCGGCGGCCTGCGCCTGGCCGCGCACGATGCGCCGGAGCGCGGCGATGGAGGCCTCGCGCACCTCGTCGGAGTAGCTGCGGAGCGTGAGCTGAAGGCGGACTTCCTCGGGGATGATGTTGTGCTTGGTGCCGCCGTGGATGGAGCCGACGGTGACGACGGCTGGATCGGTGGGTGAGGTTTCGCGGCTCACGATGGCCTGGAGCGCGAGGACGATCTGGGCGGAGAGGACGATGGGATCCTTGGTCAGGTGCGGCCAGGCCCCATGGCCGCTGACGCCCCGCACGAGGATGTCCACGGTGTCGGCGTTCGCGAGGGCGTAGCCCTCGGTGTGGCCGACGGTGCCGGCCGGCAGGTCGCTCGCGGCATGCAGCGCCAGGCAGAAGTCCGGCCGGGGGAACCGCGTGTAGAGGCCCTCCGCCAGCATCGCCTTCGCCCCGCCGACGCGCTCTTCGGCCGGCTGGCCGATGAAGACGAGCGTGCCGCTCCACTGGGCCCGCAAGGTGGCGAGCACGCGCGCCGTGCCGATGAATGACCCCATGTGAATGTCATGCGCGCAGGCGTGCATGGCGGGCACGTCGTTGCCCTTGTCGTCCTTCGTGCGGGCCTTGCTGGCGTAGGGCAGGCCGGTTTCCTCAAGCACCGGCAGGCCGTCGAGGTCGGTGCGGACGAGCACGGTCGGGCCCGGGCCGTTTCTGAGCACGCCCACGACACCATGGCCGCCCACCTTGGTCGTCACGTCGAAGCCGGCCTGCTTCAACTCGTCCGCGATGCGGGCGGCGGTCTTCACCTCCTGGAAGGAAATTTCGGGGTTCGCGTGGAGGTGCCGGTAGAGCTCGACCAAGCGCGGCAATTCGGCATCCACGCGCGTGCGGACGGCGGGCGGGACCTCCGCTGCGAGGAGTGCCGGGGTCAGGACGCAGCCGGCGGCGAGCAGGAACGGAAGGAGATTCATGGTTGATGAGCTGGCGCGGAGCGTAGGAAACCAAGTTCACCAGCGCAAGGGTGCCCAGCCGGGGGACGCGCGTCCTTCCGCCCGCGGCGCGGCGGTGCCCGCGGTTCTTCGGCTCAGACCGGTTCCACGACCGCCTCGTGCCCACTGCTGCCGACGATCCGGACCTGGCGGCCCTTCTCCACGAACTCCCCGGCAGAAACCACATCCAGGATGGAATCGCCAAACTGTGCTTTGCCGCCCGGTCGCAGCGTGGACAACGCCACGCCAATTTGCCCGAGGCGCTGCTGTTGGTTCGCCGCGATGGATTTCTCCGTCTGCTGGCCGCTGACGCCCTGGGACACCAGCGCGGGATAGAAGCTGGTTTGCGGAAGCACCCTGCTCAAACCCAGGATCACCAAAACCGAGCCGACCACCGCAATGGCCAGCTGGTTCAGGGGCAGCTCCAGTTGGGGCAGCGTGGGCAGCACCGATGCGCCGGGATAGTGGTCCACCAGCGCCATGACGAGCGAAATGAACACGAGGCCGAAGCCCGTGAAACCCAGCACCAGCGTTCCCGGAAAAAAGAACAGCTCCAATGCCACCAAGGCCAGCCCCACGACGAACACCGCCACCCATTCGAGACCGGTCAATCCCGCGATGTAGCCGCCAAAAAAATAAACGGCAAAGGCCGTGATACCGATGATGCCGGGCAGGCCGAAGCCGGGCGTCTTGAACTCAATGTAGACGCCCGCGATGCCGATGATGAGCAGGACGGGCGCGAGGGTGTTGATCCAGGTGCCGAGCCGCTCAACGCCGCTTGGCTCCACGCGCTTGACCAGGGCGGAGCCGAGTTCGAGCTGCTTCAGCAAGGCCTCAAGGTTCTCGACCGTGCCGGCGGAGAGCAGCGGCTTGGCAGGCGTGCCGTAGACGCGCGCGGCCTCCTGGTCGGTCAGCGTGAGGATCTGCCCCTTCTCGTTGATGACCTTGTCGTCCAGCTTCAGCTCGGAGTTCTTTTTGACCATCGCATCGGCGACGGCGGGGTTGTGGCCGTTCTTCTCCGCGTTGGCCCGCACCAGCGCGCTGATCGCGGAGGACGCCTTGATCTCCATCGTCCCGCCGATCTCCTGTGCGCCGCCGGTGGGCGAAGCCATCACGGGGGCGGCCGCGCCGATCACCGCCTGCGGAGCCATGAAAATCTTCTGCGTGGCGAAGGAGATGAACGCGCCGGCGCTAAAGGCCTTCTTGTTGACGAATGTCACCGTCTGGCCGGGAAACTTGCCGATGATGCCGATGATTTCTTCGGTCACGTCCACCCGTCCCCCGTTGGTCTCCATGTCGAGCACCAGCACGTCGGCCTTCGCCTCCATTGCCTCCTTCACGCCGCGACGCACGACATAAACGAGCGGCGGCATGATGTCGTCGCGGATGGGCAGGACGTAAACCTTCTTCGTGCCAGCCTCGGGCTTGGCCTCGGCTCCCCGCAGCTCAAACGGCTCGGCCAGGGCAATCAGCAACCCGACCACGAGAGTCAGCCATTTTGTCATGCCGGAACCGTAAGCCAGTGAACCCACTGCCGCAAGCCGGGCGAAGCCCATCGCCGTCGTGCTACGCCAAAATCTCCCGCGCCACGTTCCCGTGCACGTCGGTCAGCCGGAAGTCCCGGCCAGCGTGGCGGAAGGTGAGTTTCTCGTGGTCCACGCCCAGCAGGTGCAACAGCGTGGCGTGCAGGTCGTGGATGTGCATGCGGTTCTCGACGGCCTTGAAACCGAAGCTGTCCGTCTCGCCGTAGCTCATGCCGCCCTTCGCGCCGCCTCCCGCGAGGAACATGCAGAAGCCGTGCGGGTTGTGGTCGCGGCCGTTGCCATTCTCGCTCACCGGCGTGCGCCCGAACTCGCCGCCCCAGACGACCAGCGTGTCTTCGAGCAGGCCGCGTTGCTTCAAGTCGCCGAGCAGTGCCGCGATGGGCCGGTCAATGTCCTTGCCGAGATTGCGCGTGGAATTGTCGTGGTTCGAGTGCGTGTCCCACGGCTGGCCGTTGCCGTAATAGACTTGGATGAATCGCACGCCGCGCTCGGCCAGCCGCCGCGCCATGAGACAGCCGTTCGCGAAATGCCCCTTGCCGTAAGTCTCGCGCACCGCCGCCGGTTCGCGCGTGATGTCGAAGGCGTCCGTCGCCGCGAACTGCATCCGGTAGGCCGTCTCCATCGCCTCGATGCGGCCCTGCAACGCCGCGTCCGCGCCGCCGCGCGTGGCGAGGTGCTCGCGGTTCATCTCGGCCAGCAGGTCGAGCTGCTTGCGCTGCGCGTCCGCCGGCGTGCGCGGGTTGTGCAGCCACGGAATCATCGCCTTCGGATCGAGGTTCGAGTGGTTGATGTAGCTGCCCCCGTGCTGAGACGGGAGGAACGCGCTCGTCCACAGGATGGAGAAGCGCACCGGCTTGCCGGGGCAGAGCACCACATAGCTCGGCAGGTTGGCGTTCTCCGTGCCGAGGCCGTAGCTGCACCAAGCGCCCATCGTGGGCACGCGCGGCGTCATCGTGCCGTTGTTCATCAGGAGCAACGCGGGGCCGTGGTTCGGGTTGTCCGTGTAAACGCTGCGCAGCACGCACAGGTCGTCGGCGAACTGCGCGGTGAGCGGGAGCAGGTCGCTGACGGGCAGGCCGGACTTGCCGTGGTTCGAGAACTTGAACGGCACCGGCAGCAACCCGCCCGTGGGCCGCTCCGTGCGCAAGTCCGCGCCCTCGGGCCGCTGCCCGGCGAACTTGGTCAGATCCGGCTTGGGGTCGAAGAAGTCCGGCCCGAACGGGCCGCCGTTCATGAACAGGTGGATGACCCGCTTGGCGCGCGGCCGGAAGTGCGGCAAGGCCCGCAGGGGCGATGCGGCATTCGGCAACGCCGACGCCACGCCCGGCAGCGACGCCAGCAAGCCCAGCGTGCCCAAGCCGCCACCGAAGCGGGCGATGGCATCGCGGCGGGAAAGGGGGAGGTTCATGGATGTGCGGCTTGGCTTCCTGGCCGGGCGGTTAATCGTCGTTGGTTGTAGGCTCCTCGTGGACGAAGTCTTCCAAGCGTTCCTTCGCTAGTCGCTCCAAGCGACGCGCTTGGGTGAGCAGCGTCTGGCGCAGCCCCTTCGACACCTTCCGCTCGCTGATGACTCGCGCGAGGCTAGCAATCGTGCTCGCGCGACGTGCCAGCCGCACGTCGGGATGCTTGCGGTGGGGAAAAATGTCCGCCGGGATGATGCGGCGGCGGTGGGCCTTGGGCAGCTCAATCACGGCAACCGGCCGGGGAGGCTTCTCGTTCAGCACCGCTCCGAGTTTGGATTCCTTGATGACCTTCTGGAAGACGGTGAACTCCGCTTGGTCGAGATATTGCCTTTGGCCTTCCGTATCCAGATGCCCCAAGTCCAGCGGCCAAACGCAAATCTCGGCCACCTCGAACGGGTCGAGGACGTTCATGGCTACCGCGTCCGTGCGCTGGTTGGTGAGGTGGCGGCCAATGCGGCTGCCCAGTCCCTCGAACGTCTGCCCCACGTAGATGGGTTCTCCGTCGTAGTCGTAGAAGGCATAGACACCCCACTTGCGGCCGCCAATGTGCTGCCCGGTTCCATCGTCGCTCTCGAAGAACGCCTTAATCTCCCTGCGAATGGCAGCGACATCCGACGGAAGGCCGACCTTGGTCTGTTCAGCGGCGGCTGGCTCTCCGGTAGGAGACGACCCTTTCGGGAGCCTTGGGGATTTCTTGTGGGGCATAATCTTCTTCCCAGACGTGGTTCAGATAGTTGCGCGCAATCCACTCGACGACGGGGACGCAAACCGCGTCGCCAAACCCAAACAGCGCTTGGTTGAGCGGCACGTTGACAGCGAAGTCGTCCGCCCCCATCAGGCGCGCGCACTCCCGGGGCGTCAGCAGCCGCACGGCGAAGCGCCCGCGCCCGGCGGCAAAAAGAATCTGCCGGCCACTGCCGCCGCGAGGTGTCCGCAGGCAACCGGCGATGCCGTCCACGCGCAGCTCGGCCATGGACTTCTCATTACGAACGCGCCGGAAGACCGTGCCGTAACTGACGGAGGTGCCCCGGATCATTTCCTCCGCTTGGGCGCGGTGCTTCGGGCTCATTTGCCGGAGGAGATACTCAGCTCGCTCGCGGCTCCACCACATGGCTGAGTTGGGTGAAAGCTCCTCAACGATGTCCGGCAGTCGGCGCTTCCCAGACGGCAGAGGTGGAAGGGGGCGGATGCGCCAGTTGATGTCCGCGTTCCACATAATGAAGTCCGCCAGCGCCGGTGGCCGGCAGTCGCTCTCGTAGAACTTCAGCGTGTCGTTCAGAGCGGAGACTGCGGGACTCCTCATGCCGACTACGAACAGCCGTTGCCGGCTCTGTGGCACGAACCGGGACGCATCCACGATGAGGGCATCAACGGCGTATCCCAATTGATTGAGGGCAAGCAGCGCGTCCTTGAAGTCATTCCCGTCGTTCGAGGTGAGGAAGCCGGTGACGTTTTCCAGCAGGACCATCGGCGGTCGCCGCCGTCCCATCTTGGTCAAGGCCTCGATGAAGCCCCAGAATGCGGAAGAGTGTTCGCCAGCCAAGCCACGGCGCGCCCCGGCCAGCGAAAGGTCGTTGCAGGGAAATGAGGCTGTTGCCAGCGCCACATCGGGGATGTCCGCCGCGTCCAACTCATGCACATCGCCCAGCACGAACTCCTTCGCCTCGCCGAAGTGGTCGCGATACATCCGGCATTTGTCCGCATCAATGTCGTTGGCAAACGTGACTTCCCAGCCGGCCCGCTCCAGTCCCATCCGCATCAGGCCAATGCCTGCGAAGAACTCGGCGACTGTCTTTCCTGATGCTGCGACGTTGCTCACGGCAAGTTTGGTTTGCTCGACAGCGATATCCTCGCTTTGTGGCCAATGACACTCAGCACAATTGGCCAAGCCGTTGTCTGGGGAACTGCTACGTCACCCATAAAGTCTCCGCCCTCGACTGAAGATGGTGTTTTCCAACGAGGAAGGATGGGCTTGAACGCGGTCCACTTCCTGACGCGTTTCCACCAGCACGTCTTTGGGCATCCGCAGGCCGCGCAGGCAACGATGGGCCCGCTGCGAGCGGCGGATGGGTGTTTCATCGCTGTGCGGCACGACGACCAGCAGGTCCACATCGCTGTCGTCGTGCGGCTGGCCCCACGCGTGCGAGCCGAACAGCCAGACTTGCTCCGGCTGAAACTCAGCGACGAGCCGCTGCGTGACCGTCCGTAGCAAGTGGTCGTCGAGCGTTTTCATGCGATTGGTTTAGCAGGGCTGGCAGGCTTTTGGAAGCGCGGCATCGGGAGCTCCGGTCAATCCACAAACTGCGTTTCGTTGCTGGCGAGCAGGGCTTGGGCGTATTCGGACCACGCTTTCTTGTCGGCCTCGCGGCCGGTGAGAAAGCGGGTGGCCATCGTGAGTTCCTTCGCGCTTGGCGGGCGTTGGAAGAGGACGGCGTGGGCGCGGGTGATGCGGTCGTTCACGGTCGCGTCGGCTTCCTTTTCCAGGCGCGCGGCGAAGGCGTCGGCTTGGGCGAGGAGGAAGGGGCTGTTCAGGGAGAAGAGCATTTGCAGCGCGGTGGCGGTCTCGGTGCGCGAGGCGCTGTGGGCGGCGGGGTCGGGGAAGTCGTGGATGCGCAGCATCGGCTCCAGTTCGTGGCGGTTCACGGTGCCGTAGAGCGTGCGGCGGAGGTTCTTGTCGGACGTGAGCGGCGTGGCGACGCCGCCGAAGCTGCGGTCCAGCGTGCCGGCGACGGCGAGCGTGGTGTCGCGCCACGCCTCGAAGTCCAGCCGGCGGCGGGGCATGCGGGCGAAGAGCTTGTTCTCCGGGTCGCGCTTCTCGGAGTCGGGCGCGAGCGAGCTTTGCTGCCACGCGGCGGAGAGGAGGATTTCGCGGTGCAGCCATTTGATGGACCAGCCGTTCTTGATGAAGCGCGCGGTGAGGTCGTCGAGCAACTCCGGGTGCGACGGGGCTTCGCCGCTGGGACCAAACTCGCTGGGCGTGTCCACAATGCCGCGACCGAAATGATGTTTCCAAATGCGGTTTACGATGACGCGCGCGGTGAGCGGCGCAGCTTCCTGCACGATGGCCTGGGCAAGCTCCAGCCGCCCGCTGCCGGTGGTGAAGCGGCGGGGCTGGCCGTCCTTCGCCGGGAAGGCGGAGAGGAAGCGGCGGGGGACGACGTCGCCGGTGTTATTCGGGTCGCCGCGCTTCATCAGCTCGAGGTCGCGGGCCTGGCCGGGCTTGAAGTCGAGCACGGTGCCCTTGTTGTTCGCGGCCGGGATGACGAAGAGTGCGGCGTCCTCGACGGCAGTGGCCATCGTCATGTTGAAGTGCGGGGTGTTGGTTTTGAGGGCGGCGATTGTCTGCTCGATGACGGCGACTTGGTTCGTGAGGTCGGCGGGCGCGGGCTTCTTCTTCTTCAACTCGTCGCGCTCCTTTTCGAGTGCGGCGACGGACTCGCGGGCCTTCTTCACGGGCAGCCAGAACTGGTCGCCCATCGTCGGCACCTCGGCGTGGCGGACGCTCGCGAAGACGCCGGCGATGCCGTAGTAGTCGGCGGCGGTGATGGGGTCGGACTTGTGGTCGTGGCAGCGGGCGCAGGCGAGGGTGAGGCCGAGGAACGTGCGGCTGAGGGTGTCCACATGCTCCTCCCATTCGTCGGCGACGGTGCCCTTGATGAGGTCGGGCGGGAGCTGGAGTTCCTTCCAGTAAGTCGGCGCGAGGCCGAGG
>Ga0172373_10004789_pt1 | contig 18862 bp, 19 predicted proteins | sample Lak10m_2_FD_114546 | JGI IMG/M metagenome (GOLD analysis project Ga0172373, IMG submission 114546) | Freshwater microbial communities from Kabuno Bay, South-Kivu, Congo - kab_092012_10m | ecosystem: Environmental > Aquatic > Freshwater > Lake | place: Democratic Republic of the Congo...
CGCCGGCCGGCGGTGCGGGTATTCGCACGTCGATGCGCGGTGGTGGGCCGCTGGTTACGCTTGTTGATCCGCGCGACGCAGAGGGCGCGCTGTGGGAATTGGTCTGGGCGAATGTGCCATACGGGCATCCCGGCCAAATCAGCGATCTGCCGTGGATGCGCCCAACCCGTGTGTCGGACGCGGGCCAGCAAACGCCGCCACCGGACGATGCGCTTTTTGGCGTTGAAGCATTTTTCGGCCAGCCGCGCCGGTTGCAGCTTGTGGTGGACGAAGGGCGGGTGAGCGGGGTCATCCAACGGCCTTCGGGCACGAATTATGCGGGCTGGAAACACCCGCTGAGCCCCTATTACCGTATGAAGCCCGGCACCGAATGGCTGCCAAAACACCCGCGCGCAGGGCGGTTTGGCTATCGCAACTGGCTTGGCATTTTGGCTGAACAGCGGGGAGGAGAGCTTTCAGAGCTGGCCCTTGGCTTGCGTGACTGGAACACCCGGCGCGGCGGTGGTTCGGTGATTGTGGCGGGTTGGGCGATGGACAAGGGGAAGCCGCGCGATTTTACCCTTTCTGTGCAGCCGGTGCTTGATCTCGACGAGGCTGCCGAGTTGCGCCTTGTCGGGCTGATCGAGGCTGCGGAAGCGGCGGCGATTGCGCTGGGCGGCGCGCTGGAGCCGGTTCTGGCGGGCGGTGAGGCGCGCGAGGCCGAACGCGAGACCTTTTTTGCCGCGACTGAGACGCAGTTTTTGGCCCATGTCGAAACCATCCGGGCCGGAAATGACCCTGCCTCTGCATGGCTGGCGGATCTGAAACATCAGGCGATGCGGCAATTCGAGGCGCTCGCCTTTGACGGTATTGAAAGCCGTGAAACCGATCAGATGCAGCGCCTCATCGAAGCATGGAAGTTCTTGGGCTTTGCCTTTGCGGGCTACGGAAAACAGGGCCGGATGATTTTTGAGGCGCTCAATCTGCCTCTGCCCGAGAAAAAGAAAGGAAAAGCGGCATGAGCGACGAACCAAAAGGGCAGGGCGCTGTGACCTTGGGCTGGTGGGCGAAAAACATCGCGCCGCGCGACATTCCGGCCGCAAAGGCGCTTTCGGCGCGATTGCGCAGGGCGGCTCCGATGGCGGTGCTGTGCGAGCCCGCTGTGCAGGATCTGGCGCGGGGTCTGTCGCTTGGGCCGGGGCAGGCGGAGGTTCTGGTGCAACTCGTGGGGCTTTTGGCTGAGCTGCGCGAACATTCAGGCGAGCGGCTGGCCCGCCGTTTGGGCGGGCAGGCTCCTGTGCTGTCGCAATTGCGGTTTCAACGCCTGATGCGGGCCGAAGGTGCGGAACTGAGCGATCTTCTGCGCCGCGCCATCATCATGGCCGAGCGGCGTTGCAACGTGGCTGCGCTTGCTGCCGACATTTTGCATTGGGAGGCCGCCCGGCCGCGCTGGTGCTTTGATTATTTCGGGGCCGATGCGCCCGGTAAACAGTTTGAGGAGAAAACCGAATGACGACTTTTGTGCAATTTCACCTTTTGACAAGCTATGGCCCTTCAAACCCGAACCGCGACGATCAGGGCCGACCGAAACAGGCAATGGTGGGCGGCGTGCCGCGGCTGCGGCTTTCGTCGCAATCGCTTAAGCGTGCCATGCGCGAAAGCAGCTTTTTCGCGCTTGATCTGGCGGGCAACATGGGTAGCCGCACGAAGCTTTTGCATGATCAACTGGTCGCGCATCTGATCGCCAAAGGCGCATCCGACACAGCCGCCGCGGAGGCCGCCGACAAGGTGGCGGAAATTTTTGGCAAACTGGAAAGCAAGAAAGAGGGCGGCAAGAAGGCCACCACGCTTGCTTTCATTTCGCCTGACGAGCGCGCACTGGCTGAGGCGTTGGCGGAAAAGATCGTTGCGGGCGAGGTGCTGCCTTCCGACAAGGCGCTGAAGAAGGAAGTGCTGCGCCGGGCGGATGGAGCCGTTGATATTGGGATGTTCGGGCGGATGTTGGCCGATGATCCCGATTTCAACCGCGATGCGGCGGTGCAGGTGGGCCATGCGATTACCACCCATGCGGCCCATGCCGAGGAGGACTGGTATTCGGCGGTCGACGATTTGAACAAGGCCGAAGATACCGGCGCAGGGCATTTGGGCGAAACCGCCTTTGGATCAGGTATTTACTACCTTTATGTCTGCGTGAACTGCGATCTTCTGATCGAGAACCTCGCGGGGGACCGGGAGCTTGCCGTCAAGGGCGCCGAGGCGCTTACCCGGGCACTGGCGCAAGCCACGCCGCGCGGCAAGCAAAACAGTTTTGCCCATAACCCGATGGCCTTCCACATCCGCGCCGAACGCGGCACGCGCGCGCCGCGCGATCTGTCAGGGGCGTTCTTCACGCCGGTCGACCGCAAGCTCAAGGCGCTTGACGCCAATGATCTGCAATCGGCTTCGGTCAAGGCGCTTGAGGGCACCGCCCAAAAGATTGACACGTGCTATTTTGACGGGCAGGCCGAGGAATTCCGCAGGCTCGATACGTTGCTGGGCGAGGGCAGTCTTTCTGAAATCGTGCGTTTCGTGGCCGATGCGGTGCGGGGGGCGTGATGCAACCCTTTTTGATCTTTGGCCTGAGCGCGAACCTCGCCGCCATGGGCGAGTTGGCCGGGCATGAGCGACGGGGTTCGCTGATCTGGCCCGCGCGCTCGGCCGTGCTCGGGCTTATGGGGGCGGCCCTTGGCATTCGCCGCGATGGCGATTTTTCAGAACTTGATGCGCTGGAGATCTCGGTTGCGATCTTCGATACAGGCACCCCCCTGCGCGATTACCACACCATCGAAAGCGTGCCTTCCGCCGCCGCAAAAAGCCCCAATTCTCGCCCCGAAGCATTGCGTGACGCGCGTGGCAAGACCAACACCACCATCACCCTGCGCGATTATCGTGTTGGCGTATTTTTCGGCATTGCGGTGCGAGGAAAGGCACTGGAGCCGCTGCGGCTGGCGCTGAATGCGCCTTGCTTCACGCTTTACCTTGGCCGCAAATCCTGCCCCCTTTCGGCGCCACCGGCTGCCAAGATCGTGCAGGCCGAAACCGCTGAGGCGGCACTGGCGCAACTGGTGCCGCCGCCTTGGCTTTGCGAAAGCAACAAGCCGGTTGCGCGCATTCTTGTGGAGAGGGCGGAGCGGGGTGAGATTGTCCATGACCTGCCCGCCGATCGCAACCTTTGGCATTTTGCGCCCCAGCAGGTGGTTCGCAGATCCGTTGAAATTACATTGGGGTGCGCGCCATGACCCTGTATCTTAGCCAAATCCGCCTTTCCCGCGCGCCCTCGGCTCAGGCCCTTGCGCCGCTGTTGACACCTTGCGGGGGCGGCAAGCGTCGTTCGGCAGCCCATAACCTGCTCTGGTCGATCTTTTCCGACGGGGCCGAGCGTCGCCGCGATTTTCTCTGGCGTGAGGAGGGGGCGGGGCAATTTCTGACCCTGTCGGCGCGCCCTCCGCAGCAAACGGACCTGTTCGAAACCCATCAGGTGAAGGCGTTCTCGCCGCAAATTTCCGCCGGTGACAGGCTTGCGTTTTCTTTGCGGGCCAATGCGACGCGGTTTAAACGTGGTGGTGCGCGGGTTGATGTGGTGATGGATGCCTTGCATTCCATTCCCAAAGAGACCCGGGCCGAGGCGCGTATGCAGATTGCGCAAACGGAAGGTGAGGCATGGTTTGCCCGGCAAGGGCCGAAAGCCGGTTTTCGACTTTTGGCAGCGCAAGTGGAGAACTATTCGGCCGAAGTGCTGGAAGGCCATCGTGGCCCACGCAAGGGGCAACCGCAATTCGGCATTCTCGACATGGCCGGGCAGATTGAAGTAACCGAGCCCGCCGCCTTTCTGGCACAGCTTGCGCAGGGTTTTGGCAGGGCCAAGGCCTTTGGCTGCGGGCTGATGCTGATCCGGCGGGCGGGATGAACGGCGAGGGTTCCGGCGCTGCACGGCAGGATAAAACGCTACCCGGTCTTGCGCCGCCTAAACCCATTGCGCTTAAAGATCGCGCTTCGCTTGTTTTCGTCGAACATGCAAAACTCGATGTGCTTGATGGGGCCTTCGTGGCGGTCAATGCCGATGGCACGCGCACCCAAATTCCGGTTGGTGGGCTTGCGGGGATCATGCTGGAACCCGGCGCACGGATCAGTCATGCGGCCGTTGCGTTGGCGGCGCGGGTGGGAACGCTCATCACTTGGGTCGGTGAGGGCGGGGTTCGGCTTTATTCAGCCGGCCAGCCGGGCGGAGCAAGGGCGGATCGGCTGCTCTGGCAGGCGCGCATTGCGCTGGATGAGGCCGCCCGTTTGCGCGTGGTGCGCAAGATGTATGCAATGCGTTTTGCCGAAGAAGCCCCTTCGCGGCGCTCGATCGACCAGTTGCGCGGCATCGAGGGGGTGCGGGTGCGCGAAAGCTATGCCTTGCTGGCGCAGAGCCACGGCGTTGACTGGAAGCGGCGGAAATACGACCCTGCCGACTGGGAGGCAGGCGACATTCCAAATCGCTGCCTTTCCGCCGCAACCGCCTGCCTGCATGGGCTTTGCGAGGCGGCGGTTCTGGCGGCAGGCTATGCCCCTGCCATCGGCTTTCTGCATTCCGGCAAGCCACTATCCTTCGTTTATGACATCGCGGATATCTTCAAACTCGAAACCGTGGTGCCTGAGGCTTTTCGCATTGCGGGGCAGGCGGCCAAAGGCAAGCTTGATATGTCCCCTGATCGGGCCGTGCGGCTTGCGTGTCGCGATGCGTTTCGCCGCACGGGGCTGTTGGGGCGGATCATCCCGGCAATCGAGGAGGTGCTTTCCGCAGGCGAACTTCCCCGCCCTGAACCGCCCCCCGAGGCCATGCCTGTGCCCTTCGACACGCTGCCGCAGACGGGCGATGCAGGGCCGCGCGGATGATGGTTGTTGTGGTCTCCAACGTGCCCCCCCGATTGCGTGGGCGGCTTTCGGCGTGGCTCGTCGAAGTGCGTGCGGGTGTCTATGTCGGTGATTACTCCGCCCGAACGCGTGAGATGATCTGGGAGCAGGTTCTGACCGGGTTGGAGGCGGGCGATGCCGTGATGGTCTGGAAAGCGCCTACCGATCAGGGCTACGACTTCCGAACCGCCGGAAAAAATCGCCGCATGTCGGTAGATTTTGATGGGCTGAAATTGGTGAGTTTCCGAACGGAAAAACCCGGCTGATTACCACCGAATTTTCGCATGAAAATGCGGTGCGCTCTTTGACATTGTGAAAATCTCGGTAGATCAATAGCCTACAGGAAGACTGTTCCCCGCCCACGCGGGGATGAACCGGTCTATCTGGACTGGCCGGGCGGGGCGATCCGCTGTTCCCCGCCCACGCGGGGATGAACCGACCAAAAGCCCGTAGATTTTGCCGCTGAAAAACTGTTCCCCGCCCACGCGGGGATGAACCGCTGGCCAACGCCTTGCGGACCCCGTGGGCAGACTGTTCCCCGCCCACGCGGGGATGAACCGTGATCCCGCCATTCGGCGGGGCCGCAGTGCGGCTGTTCCCCGCCCACGCGGGGATGAACCGGCCGTAGCGCCCGGGGTTGCCTCTGAGGCCGCCTGTTCCCCGCCCACGCGGGGATGAACCGATGCATCAGCCGCACCTCGACCGCGCCCTTGCCTGTTCCCCGCCCACGCGGGGATGAACCGCCCTCGGCCAAACCACCCCAATGCGCCAGACACTGTTCCCCGCCCACGCGGGGATGAACCGCATGAAGAAATTTGCCCTAGCTGCTTCCTTGGCTGTTCCCCGCCCACGCGGGGATGAACCGACGCTGGTCGGCCCGACCTATCTCTTGTCCGACTGTTCCCCGCCCACGCGGGGATGAACCGGACGCGGATTCTGTCGTTCTGGCAGGCCCGGTCTGTTCCCCGCCCACGCGGGGATGAACCGCGTCATGCTGCCCTTGGGCGCATCGCCCCAAGCTGTTCTCCGCCCACGCGGGGATGAACCGCCGCGCTTTCGGCACCTTGCAGTATGTCGCATCTGTTCCCCGCCCACGCGGGGATGAACCGGCTTACACGTCGGACATTCTAACCCGTGATGACTGTTCCCCGCCCACGCGGGGATGAACCGCTGGCGCAGCAGCGTGCCATTGGTTGATGGCACTGTTCCCCGCCCACGCGGGGATGAACCGTGGGGCCAAACGGGCCGCCTGCTTGCCTTCATCTGTTCCCCGCCCACGCGGGGATGAACCGGTTTCGGGTCATAACGCCTATGCGCCGAAACTCTGTTCCCCGCCCACTCGGGGATGAACCGTTTTTCCACTTCGCCGGGACGCCGGGAACTGTCTGTTCCCCGCCCACGCGGGGATGCGTGGGGGTGGGGGGACTACATTCCCTACGATGGCCTTTCTCTCGCCAAAGGAAAGCGGCAAGGCCATCGGGTTAGGCGGGCGCGGCCTGTCAGGCCCTGCGCCTTTGGCCGCCTGCCGCGATGGCAAGGCGCAGCAGGCGTCGGCGGTCGCCGGTCAGGGCGGCTTCCATCAGGCCCGACAGCCCGGCTTTGGCCTTCAGATGCGGTACGAGGCTGGCGTGGCTTTGGTCGGGAAACAGCAGGTGGTCGGTGTGGGCGGCAAGGGGAAAGGCCATAGCCTGTGCGTGGTCGTCAGCCAATCCGTGAAACAGGCAGGCCCAGCCTTGCCCCGCGCCGGGCAGGGGGGCGACAGGAAAGGGCGGATTTGCGTTATGGGCAAGGCGGGTGGTCCATGCCTGCCAGCGGCTGTCATCGGGGCCAAGTCCGGGCAGAACCGAAAACTGCGGCCCAAAGGCCAGCGCCACATCAACCGGCAAGATCTGCATCGCGGCCAGCGCCGAAAACGCCCCCATGGACAGGCCGATCGTGGCAATCCGGGCAATCGGTGCCCGATCACGCAGCGCCGCAACCGATGACAGCAGCGCCGGGCCAAAGCCGGGATCGCTGGCCCAGCCGCGCCCGGCATCGCTGACAAAAAGCGCCCGGCGTGGCCATGCGCGGGTGCCGCGCCCGGTGGCGGTGGCCAGAAACTCGGGCGAGGGCGGGCGCGAGGGATCATGCCCGATCGAGGAAAAGGCGATCACCAGATCATCGCCCTTGCCATCCACCAGATCAACGGTAAAGGGCGCGCGGTCCCATAGCCGGTGCAGGGCGGGCGGTGCCATGTCAGCCAGCCTTTTTCGCAGCAGCTTCGGCCATGAAGCCCTGCCAGCGCGGATCGTCTTCAACCTTCTGGCCGTGCTTTTCCGCAATCAGCCGCAGGTGATCGGCACAGCACAGCGCATGAAGCCGCGCGACATCGGGCAGCGCCATGGCCCGCGCGTGAACCGCTGCGAAACTGTCGGCATAGCGGAAGGCCGCGCTTTCGACCTGCGGGGCTGCATTGGCGCGCTGGCGATAGGTGTCGGTATAGCGCAGGTTCAGCGCCACCGGTGCCCGCGTGCCGGCCTTCAGGCTGAAACTTTCCTCGGAGCGCAGCATATAATGGTTCATCTGCGCCACTTCATGCGTGCAAAATTCGCGTGGCAGGTGCCGCAGATAGCGGCCGTCGGGCGACCAATCCGGCACGCGCGCGCCCTTGGCATTGACCAGACACATGCCGCCTTCATCCGGGTTGCGCTGAAACCGCGCCAGATCCCAGCCGCGCGGCCCATGTTCGCCCAAGGATTTGAACCAGCGCGGCTGGCGGTGCAGCATCTTGATCTGATGCGACACCGCGCGCTCCAACGGCACCGCAAAGACGAATTGCTGATGAACCGGCCGGTCATCAAACCGCTTCACCCCACCAAAGCCAAAAACCCGCCAGTTGAAGGCCATGGCGGCAAAGGACGCGTCGCCTTCACTATGGCCGATAAGTTCGTCAATCTTGCCATTGCCTTTGTGAATGACCAGAAATTCATCGACATCGCAGACCAAAAGCCAATGCGCCCGGCGCACGGCCTTATGTTCGCTGGCCGCCGCCAGCTTGCGATGGGTAATGCGCTTGCCCGGCGCCACATCGCAGCGCAGGTGGTGCAGCCAGCCCGCGGCCTGCAAAGCATCAAGAAGCGCTGGTGAATGGTCGGTGCAGTCATTGGTAACGACCACAATGTCGGTAAAGCCCAACATGCGATACCAGCTAACCCATTCAACGATAAAAGGCCCCTCGTTGCGCATCGAGGCGACAACAGTTACGCGCAAAGACCTGCCTCCGGCTGTCTCATTCAACTTCGGGTCAAGCTGGGGCTTGGGGCGGGGCAAGTCAAGCCGTGGTTCTTCAAACCTTGGGGGGCTTGTCTTGCAGGCCCGCCCATGGGATTGCAGGGCTTGCAAAGGGGAAGGTGCGATGCGGCTTTTTGTGGGGCTTGGCAATCCGGGCGCGAAATATGCGGGCAACCGCCACAACATCGGCTTTATGGCGCTGGACCGGATCGCGGCCGATCATGGCTTTGGCCCGTGGAAAAAGGCGCATCAGGGGCTGGCGGCTGAAGGGCGGCTGGGGCTTGAAAAGGTGGTGTTGCTAAAGCCCGAAACCTTCATGAACCTGTCAGGCCAATCGGTGCAATCGGCGGTCAGCTTTTACAAGCTGGCGCTGAACGAAGTGACGGTTTTCCATGACGAGTTGGATCTGGCCCCCGGCAAGGCGCGCGTAAAATCTGGCGGTGGTCATGCCGGGCATAACGGTTTGCGTTCCATTCATCAGCACTTGGGCGAGGCCTATAACCGCGTGCGCCTTGGCATTGGCCACCCCGGCCATAAAGATGCGGTGGCCGCCTATGTGCTGCATGATTTTGCCAAGGCCGATCAGGATTGGCTGGATGATCTTTTGCGCGGCATTTCCGATGGGGCGGCGGCATTGGCGGCGGGCGACAGTGCCCGGTTTTTGAACGCCATTTCGCTGCGTATGACGCCTGCGCGCAATTCGGGAACCGCGGGCCCTGCACCCGAAGCGGATGGCGCCGGCACCAAAGCCGCGCCCGCCACCAGCGCCCAGCCCACCACCCACCCCACCACCCACCCCGCAACCCCGGCCAAGGCGCAAAGCCCCTTCGATGCCCTGCGCGGACTGTTGCCCAAACGCGATTAGGTTACCCGGCTCAGGCCCCCAAACCTGCGCTTTATGCTTGCCATCGGGGGGGCGGCTGTGTTCGCTTGGCGACAAAAAGGATAGCCCATGCCCAAATTCTTGCGCCGCAGCTTGCAGGTTTTTGCTGTGCTTGTGCTGATCGCTGCGGCGGCGGCGATCTGGAAGCGCGATGAAATCACCCGGCTTCTGGCGGTGAACAGCTTGTTCAGCGCCGAAAATATCGTGCAAAATTTCAGCCATATGGACCGGCTGTTCCTGACGCGCCCGTTGTCGCGGGGCGATGGCCCGGTTTCCCCCCTGCCGCCGGGGCCGCCGGTGGCGCTGAGCCCCGAGGCCGCGCAATGGGTCAAGGACCGCGCGGTGACGGGCCTTGTGATCCTGAAAAGCGGTCAGTTGGTGCATGAAAGCTATTATCTTGGCACCGGGCCGGAAGATCTGCGCATTTCATGGTCGGTTGCCAAAAGCTTTCTTGTCACGCTTTTTGGCATCATCAGGGCCGAAGGCGCGATTGGCAGTCTGGACGATCAGGTCGTGACCTATGCCCCCGCGCTGAAAGGTTCGGCCTATGACGGCGCAACGATTCGCGATGTGCTGACCATGTCTTCCGGCGTGGCCTTTAATGAGGACTATCTGGATTTTAATAGCGACATCAACAAGATGGGGCGTGTTCTTGCTCTGGGCGGTTCGATGGATGCTTTTGCCGCCGGCTTGGGCGCGCGGGCCACGTCCCCCGGCGCGCGGTTTCATTATGTGTCAATCGACACCCATGTTCTGGGCATGGTCATCCGCGGGGCGACGGGCCGCGATATTCCCGAATTGCTGGAAGATCGCCTTCTTGCCCCGCTGGGGCTTGAAGCCGCGCCCTATTATCTGACCGATGGTTTGGGCGTGTCTTTTGTCTTGGGTGGGTTGAACCTGCGCACGCGCGACTATGCGCGTTTTGGCCAGATGGTGATGCAGGGCGGCAAATGGCAGGGCATTCAGGTGGTGCCTGAACCTTGGGTGATGGCCATGACCAGCCCGCAGGCCAAGGATGGCTCTGACTATGGCTTTCAATGGTGGATCCCTGAAAATGCCGCACCGGGCGAGGTGATGGCCCGTGGCATCTATGGCCAGTATATCTATATCAACCCCGGTCTGGCGGTGGTGATCGCGGTGAATGCAGCGGATCGCGGCTTTGAAGAACCGGGGGTGGAGGCTGGGGATATTGCCATGCTGCGGCAGTTGGCAGCGGGGCTGGCGGCCCCGTAAGTGTTGGTTTTCTGGTGATTTTACAGCATTGAAAACAGCGGGCGTTATCGCCATATTGCGCCGCAGAATATGACCTGCCGGCCCCTTGGGGAGACTAGGCGGGCGAAGCTGAGGCCAGAGATGACGAAATCCCTTATGCTTGCCGCCGGGCTTGCGTTTTTTGCCGGCGAGGCCCTTGCTGGCCCGATTGAACGGGCTTGCCTGAGGTCTGATCGCAAGGCGGTCAGCCAAAGCCTGTGCAACTGCATCCAGCAAGCGGCCGATATGGTGCTTTCAAGCGGCGACCAGCGCCGGGCTGTCAGTTTTTTCAAAGATCCTGAAAAGGCGCAAAAGGTCTGGATGTCGCAAAGCCGGGGCGATGATGCGTTTTGGGAACGTTACAAGGCCTTTGGCGATCAGGCCGAGGCGCTGTGTTCTGGCGGCAGCACAGACGGCTGAATTAGGGGCAGGCCCGACCCCGGCCGCGCAACGCGGCGATCAGCCCATCGCTGGCGGCTTCGATCATATCAAGAACCCCATCGAAATCGCCTGAATACCACGGGTCGGGCACTTCTTGCCCAAAGGCCGGGGCGTATTCCAGAAAAAGCTGGGGCCGGGTGCCACCTTCGGGGCAAAGCGCAAGGCTATCGGCCAGATTGCGGCGGTCCATCACAAGAATATGGTCAAAGCGGGTGAAATCCTCGCGGCTGATCTGGCGGGCGCGCAGGTCGCGCAGATCATAGCCCCGCCGAAGTGCCGCGGCGCTGGCAGGCGGGTGCGGGGCTTCGCCGGCGTGCCAGCCGCCCGTGCCGCAACTGTCCACCGTGACCGCCAGCCCGGCCTGCGTCGCGCGGGCGCGAAACACGCCTTCGGCGCTGGGCGAGCGGCAGATATTGCCAAGGCAAACGAACAGGATGCGGGTCATAGGCCATCTTTGCGCCAAAGGGTGCCGGGCGGCAAGGGGGCGCAGGTGGGGCGCGCGCGGGCCGGGAGCATCGCCCCGGCCCGCGCTGTTGGCCGTTAGTCTTCGGTCTTTTCGGTCATGCTGTGGCCCATCATGGCGCCGGGGCCTTTGCGGGCATTGTCCAGCGGCGCGACGACATTGATTTCGCCGGCTTTTTCAAAGACCAGCGTCACCGCAACGCTGTCGCCTTCCTTCAATTCCTGCGTCAGACCCATCAGCATGACATGGTCGCCACCGCGTTGCAGCGGGTGCATGGAATTGGCCGCAACCGGGAAACCTTCGGGCACATGCATCATCTGCATGACGCCATTGCCGTCTTCCTTATGGGTGTGCAGCTCGACCTTCATGGCGGCATCGGATTTGGCGTCGATCAGGCGATCGTCTTCATCGCCGTGGTTCATGATGGTGAAAAACACCGCGCCGGATGCGCCGACCCCGCCCATGGTGCGGGCATAGGGATCGTCGATCAGGATGTTGCTTTCCGCGAAAGCAGGCAGGGTGAAAACGGCTGCGGCGGCAGCGATAAGCAGTTGGAACCGGTTCATTTGGTTCACCTTTCTGTATGATGTTTCAAGAAGTTAAACGATCAGACAGAGCGGCTCGGGGGGCCGCGGGCGATGGCCGGGATGCGCCCGGTGCTGGGCAAGGTTGCGGCAATATAGCGGATTTCCAGCCCACGCACCCTGCCTGCCGGGCTGGGCAATGCCAGTGTGGCGGGCAGAACAAAGGCGGTCGCGGCGCTTAGGCAATCGGGGCAAAGATGGCGGGTGGCCGGAACGGGCTTGCCGTTTCGGTCCAGTTCCACGGTGCTGTTTCCGGTCGCCGTGCAAAGGGTGATTTGCTGCCCCATCGGCGCCTGACCACGGGCCACAGCCATTGAGACCGAGCCAAGGGCCAACACCAAAGACAGAAAAAGGGCGAAAAACGCGCGCATGGCGCCTTTTAGCGCAATCCTTGGTCAGGGAAAAGTGCCAGCTTGCCGCAATTCAGCCATCTGCAACGCGGCTTATAACGCCAAAAGGCCCCGCCTGACAAACAGGCGGGGCCTTTGGATCAATACACCAAACAGATCAGGCGGCAGCCTGAACCTTGGCGATTTCTTTCTTGATCTTCAGCGCATTGGCCGACAGTTCTTCGTCCTTGGCCTTGGCCAGGAACGCATCCAGCCCGCCGCGGTGGTCAACGGTGCGCAGCGCCGCCGCCGAAACGCGCAGCTTGAAGGACTGGCCCAGAACGTCCGAGATCAGGGTCACATCGTTCAGGTTCGGCAAAAAGCGCCGACGGGTCTTGTTGTTGGCGTGGCTGATGTTGTTGCCAGACATCGGGCCTTTGCCGGTCAGTTCGCAGACGCGCGACATTGTCGTGATCCTTCGTTCAATACAGGGAGGTCCGCCCGAAAAGGGGGCAGTGACCGAATTCGATTGGGGGCGTGTAGGAGGATTCCGGCGCGGCGTCAAGCGATTCAGGGCAGCAATCGCACCTGATTGCCATGCTTTGCGCAACCGGGCGGCAAAGCAGGCCCAAACTGGGCCAGATCACCCCGGTTTGCGGGCCTTGCCGCCCTGCAATAAGGCCCGCGTCGGTGTGCCGCGCCGGCGGCGATGGGCGGGGGGAATGCCCTCGGCCTTGCGATACTGGGCAATGGTGCGACGGGCAAGGGTCACGCCGGTTTCCTGCGTCAGCCGTTCAGCAAGCTCCAGATCGGAAAGCGGCGCACTTGGCACTTCGGCGGCGATGAGGCGCGCCAGATGATGGCGCAGCGCCGCCGCCGCCATGCCACTTTGCGCCCCCCCGATGCTGTCTTCGCGCGGCGTTTTTCCACCGCGTGCGCCCGAAAACATCCGCCGCAACCACCATGTGCCATAGGGGCTGTCCATGCTCGCCCCGGCCACGACGCGGCTGATGGTGCTGACATGCAGATCCAGAACTTCGGCCAGATCGGCCATGCGCATCGGGCGCAGCGCGGCCGGCCCCTGGATCAGCGCCGCAACCTGCCGCGCCGCAATCTCGCGGCCCACCCGCAACAGCGTGTTGTTGCGCGCCAAAAGCATATTGTTCAGCGCCTTGGCCCGACCAAGCGCCGCGGCATCGCTTTGCCCCTTTGGTTCCTCGCCCTCTGGGTCCGGCGCGATCACCTCAAGCGCGGGCAGGGCCGAACGGTTCAACTCGATCTTCCAGCGCCCGTCTTTCAGCGGGGTCGCCAAAAGATCGGGCTCGCGCAGATGGGCCGGGTCGCCCACCGAAAATGTCGCGCCCGGTTTTGGGTTCAGCCCCCGAATGATGCGAAAGCGCGCTATCACGGCCTCGGCCTCACAGCCGCAAAGCCGGGCCAGACGCGCAATATCGCCCGCGGCCAAAAGATCCAGATGTGCCAGAATGATCTGCATTTCCCGGTCAAGCTGGCCGCTATCCGCCAGTTGCAGCGCCAGGCATTCGGCCAGATTTCGGGCGAAAATTCCTGCCGGTTCAAGGCGTTGCAACCGCTTCAAAACGGCCAGAACGTCATCTTCCGGCCGGCCCAGTTCGGCCGCGATCTCGCCCGTGCCGCGCCCCATCCAGCCCGAAGGCTCCAGCGCCTCGACCAAGGCCAGCGCAACCGGCCAATCCGTGGGCTCAAGCCCGGAACTGCGCAGGCTTTGCATCACATGCGCCACAAGCCCCGGCGCGGCGGCGGCGGTTTCGGGGTGATAGCCGGGCGGCGCTGCGCCAAAGTTGAAGGCCCCGGACCAGCGCGGCAGCCAATCGCCCAGACCTGCCGCTTGCGGGGCAATCAGGCGCAGATGCGGGTTTTCGGTGGCCTGTTCTTCCAGATAGCGTGTCAAGCCGGCCGTATCGCTGCGCAAAAGCCGGATCGCGGCGTGAAGGCTTGCGTTCAGCGCCAGCCTTTGTTGTTGGGCAATCAGGATGCGGGGCCTTTGGGTCATGGCCTGACCCTAGCGCGGAATGCGCCCGCCCGGCAATCCGCGCCACCGCTGGCGTGCTGCGGCGGATTGCCGGGCTGTTCAACCGGCGGCATGGGCGCTAGGAAAGCGGGGCAAGGGGGATGTGATGCAGGCTTTGGGCTATCCGGCGGTCAAGGATCTGGTTTTCGTGGGCGGCGGGCACGCCCACGCGCTGGTGCTTCTGCGCTGGGCGATGAAACCTTTGCCGGGGGTGCGCCTGACGGTCATCAACCCCGGCCCCGCCGCGCCCTATACCGGCATGTTGCCGGGGCTGATCGCGGGCCATTATGCCCGTGAAGACATCATGATTGATCTTTTGCGCCTTGCCCGCCGTGCGGGGGCGCGGGTCATTCTTGACCGGGCCATCGGTCTTGATCGTGCCGGGCGCCGGGTGCTTTTGGCCAACCGGCCGCCACTGGCCTATGACCTGTTGTCCATCGACATCGGGATCGGGTCTGATCTGCCGAAAATTCCGGGCTATCAGGCCCATGCCGTCGCAGCCAAACCCCTTGGCCATTATGCGCAGGCATGGGAAAGCTTCGTGGCCACCGCCCCGGAAGCGCCGCGGCTGGTGGTAATAGGCGGCGGGATCGGGGGCATTGAACTGGCCTTGGCCTCGCATCACCGGCTTGTCAGCACGGGCCGCCAGCCGCAGATCACGATCGTCGAACGCAATGAAACGATTCTGCCCAACATTGGCCGCCGCGCCCGCGACAGGCTGTTGCAGCACGCGGCACAGGCGGGGCTGCGCATCATCGCCGGAGCCGAGCCGGTTGAGATCATGGAACGCGCCCTGCGCCTGAATACGGGCGAGGCGCTGGCCTCGGATTTCACGCTTTCGGTTGCGGGAACGCGGCCGCAGGACTGGCTGTCAACCCTCGGGCTGGCGCAACATCAGGGGTTTCTCAGCGTCGGGCCAACGCTGCAAACCTCTGATCCCTTGATCTTTGCCGCGGGCGATTGCGCCCATCTTTCCCATGCGCCGCGCCCCAAGGCCGGAGTTTTCGCCGTGCGCGAGGCCCCCGTTCTGTTCCACAACCTGCGTGCGGCGCTGACCGATGTTGGGGCGATGAGGCCCTATTACCCCCAGCGCGACTATCTCAAACTGGTCTCCACCGGGGCCAAGGGCGCGGTGGCCGACAAATTCGGTCTGCGCTCGGGCGGGCCATGGCTTTGGTGGCTGAAAGACCGGATTGACCGCAAATTCATGGCGATGTTTGCGCAAGGCGGGGCCATGGTGCAACCCTTGCCGCCTGAACCCCGCGTCGAAGGGCTGATCGAGGCCATGGGCCCGAAGCCCCTTTGCGGTGGTTGCGGGGCGAAGCTTGGGGCCGCAGGGCTGGCCGCGGCGCTGAACGCGCTGCCCCGGCCGCGCCGCGCCGATGTGCTGTCGGGGCGGGGCGATGATGCGGCCATCTTGCGTGCGGGGGCAGGCGTGCAGGTTATCACCACCGACCACCTGCGCAGCCTGACCGAAGATTTCCGCCTCATGGCCCGCATCGCTGCCAATCATGCCTTGGGCGACATTTTCGCCATGGGGGCCAAGCCACAGGCCGCACTGGCGCAAGTCATCCTGCCGCGCCTTTCAGAAGCCCTTGGCGCACGGACCTTGGGTGAAATCATGGACGAGGCCGCCCAGGTCTTTGCCGAGGCCGGGGCCGATATCGTGGGCGGGCATTCCTCGATCGGGGCCGAATTGACCATCGGCTTTACCGTCACCGGCCTTGCCGAACGGGCGATTACCAAAGCCGAGGCGCAGCCGGGCGATCTTTTGGTGCTGACCAAACCCTTGGGCACTGGCACGGTGCTGGCGGCAGAAATGGCCATGGCGCGCCCCCCCGGCCTGATTCTGGGCGAGGCGGTGGCTGAGTGCTTTGCCTCTATGGCGCAAAGCCTTGGCCCCGCCGCCGCGGCGCTGACGCCCTATGCCCATGCCATGACCGATGTCACAGGCTTTGGCCTTGCCGGGCATCTTTTGGAAATCTGCGAAGCCTCGGGCTGCGGCGCAAAGGTCATGCTGGAAAACCTGCCGCTTTTGCCCGGTGCTGAACTGCTTGCCGCCGCCGGCGAAGCTTCAAGCCTTGCACCGGCCAATCGGGCCGCCTGCCTTGGCCGCATCACCACTGACCGGGCCGAAGGGCTGACCAGCCCCCGCGCCGCGCTGATGTTTGACCCGCAAACCTGCGGCGGGCTTCTGGCGGCCATTCCCGCCGCCGCGCTGCCCAAACTGCTGGCCGCGCTGCCACATACCAGCGTCATCGGGGAAATCACCGAAGGGCCAATATCGCTGCGTATCGGCTGAATTTCATCTTGGCAAAAATACCCTCGGGGGGCGGGTTTGGCCCCTTGGGGCAAAACCCGGTGGGGGGGCAGACAGCCCCCAAAACCACATCTGCGGGCTGGCGCTACAAAAGCCCGTGCAGGGCTGCGGCAACGCGGGCGGCGGCTTCGGGCAGGGCCTCGGCGGTCAGCGAACCCGCCTCCACTTCAACGGAAGGCACCTCCATCCGGGCGCGATGCTTGGCATAGCGCGGGTCATAATGGCGCAGCATCAGGCTTGCCGCCAGATCGCGGAAGGTGCCTTCCTGCGCCATGGCCTGCCATTCGGCAATGACCTCTTGCGCATGAACGGGTTTCAAAAGGTCGATTACGCCGGTCAGGCGCGCGGGGTCTGCCACCAGATCGGCATAGGCGCGGGTCAGATAACCGGCGCGCGCTTCGGTTGTGGCGGTCAGCACCACCCTTGGGGCTTTGGTCATGGCCTTCCAGATTTCGGGCGGCAGGCGGCATTCCCCGATTTTGGAGCTTTCTGCCTCGACCACCACGGGCCGCGTCGGATCGAGCGCCGCCAAAGCCAGCGCCAGCCGCGTTTCAAAAGCCTTTTGGCTGGGCTGCGGCCCCATCGCCCCGAAAAGCGAGCCACGATGATTGGCAAGCCCTTCCAGATCAATCACCTGCACGCCATGGGCGGGCAGCAGGTTCAAAATCTCGGTTTTGGCTGATCCGGTATTGCCGTCCAGCACCACCATCGGCGCCCGGACCGGGGTGTCGTAAACCTCGCGCACCACCAAGGCCCGCCAGGCCTTGTAGCCGCCGGCAATCGTTTCAACCCGCCAGCCCACCTGCGCCAGCACCAGCGCGAAAGAGCCCGAGCGTTGGCCGCCGCGCCAGCAATAGACCAGGGGCCGCCAGCCGCCCGGCTTGTCTGCCAAAGGCCCAAGCAGGTGATTGGCCACATTGCGCGAGACCAGCGCCGCCCCGCGTTTTTTGGCGACAAAAGGATTGACCTGCTTATAGATCGTGCCGATTTCAGCGCGTTCCGCATCATCCAGCACCGGCAGCGAAATGGCGCCGGGCAGGTGGTCTTCGGCATATTCCGCCGGCGCGCGGGCGTCGATGATCTCATCAAAGCCCAAAGCGGCAAGGTCGTGAAGCGATGTCAGGGTTACAGCCATGGCCAAGCCTTAGCCGAAGGCGCGCGGCGCCGAAAGGGGGGGCTTTGGGCGGCGCTGGGGGAATTGGGTATTTATGCCAAGATGAAATCAGCCGCCGGGCAATCTGGTTATAGCAGCCTGTGCAGAAGGCTGGGCATTTCGGCCCAATCGTCAAAGGCGATGTCATGGGGGATCTGGTCGAGCGGCGCTTTGCGATAGCCCTTGGTAAACAAAAGGAAGGGCACTTGGGCCGCGCGGGCGCATTCGGCATCAACTTCGCTGTCACCGACATAGATCAGCCGCGGGCGGTTAATCAGCCGGGCGGTTGCGTGCAGATGTTCGGGATCAGGTTTGCGGATGGGCAGGCTGTCGCCGCCCAAAATGGCGGCAAAGCGCGGCGTCAGGTTCAGATGGTCCAGCACCGCGCGGGTGGGGGCGATGGGTTTGTTGGTGCAAAGCCCAAGGGCTGCGCCTTTGGCCTGAAGGGCATCAAGTGCTGCGATGACGCCGGGGTAGGGGTGGGTCAGGCTATGGGCTGTCAGGTATTCGGTTTCGAAACGCGCGATGGTGGGGGCAAGGAGGGGGCCGTCCGGGGCCTGGCCGTGATGTTCCAACAGACGCGCCACAAGGTTCGGCAGGCCCTTGCCAACATAGGCCTGAACTTCGGGCAGGCTCAGCGGCGGGTGGCCCAGCTCGGCCATGATCCGGTTTGATGCGGCGTGGATGTCGGGGGCGCTGTCGATCAGGGTGCCATCCAGATCGAAGACCACGGCAACATGCGACAGATCAGCCACGAGCGGCCTCGGCGGCTTTTCTTATGGCGCGGATGTTTTCGCCGTAGGGGGCCGGGTTGGCGACGGATCCGCCTTTGAAGACGGCCGATCCCGCCACCAGCACATCGGCCCCGGCAGCGGCCACCAGGGGGGCCGTCGTCGGATCAACCCCGCCGTCGATTTCAATATGGATCGGGCGGTCCCCGATCATCTGGCGCAACTGGCGCACTTTGCCCGTCATGTCGATGAACTTCTGCCCGCCAAAGCCGGGGTTCACCGTCATGACGCAGACCAGATCGGTCAGGTCGAGAAGATGGGCCACCGTCTCGGCCGGGGTGCCGGGATTAAGCGCGATGCCGGCCTTCATCCCGGCGCCGCGAATGGCTTGCAGCGTGCGGTGGGGGTGGGGGCCGGCCTCGACATGGGCGGTCAGAATATCGGCGCCGGCCTTGGCGAAGGCGTCGATATAG